>ENA-OPCN01001228-OPCN01001228.1-human-gut-metagenome-genome-assembly--contig:-NODE-1228-length-18453-cov-5.928199_pt1 | contig 18453 bp, 17 predicted proteins | sample MGYA00241567_ERZ501485 | MGnify/ENA primary metagenome ERZ501485 (study PRJEB25962, sample SAMEA2042579) | human gut metagenome | biome: human gut; feature: human-associated habitat; material: faeces...
GATGCGGCGGCGGCGGGCTGCTGCTGAATGCTCTGCGCGGGGGCTGCGGACGGCGCGACGGGATCGGGAACATCCGGCGTGAGGGAAAGCATCGGGAACTGATCAGCCATGGGAAAATCCTCCTCGTGTATATTGATAATTGTTAATTCTGATAGAACTTCTTCTGCTGCCGGTCGGCTTCGGGAATATCCTCCTCCGGCATTTTCAGCACGGGTGCGCCCTGATTCATTTGCCGCGCCGCCGCCGTGCCAGATGTGTGCAAATCCGCCTGCTGCGTCGAATAGGGGACAGACGCGTTCTGCTGCTGCCGGTTCGCCTCTTTCAGCGATTCGGACAGCACACTCTCCATGTAGCCGTCGCGCTTGAGCATCTGTTCCAGCACGTCCATGTCCGCGCTCATGTCCAGCATGTCGTCCTTGTGCATGGCGTCAAGCTGCTTCTGCGCGGCTTGCAGAATCATGTCCAGCGCGTGGATGAGGTTCTCGCGCGTCGTGTTCATCTCGCTGTACGACACGCCGCGGGTTTTCATCGTGCGGTAGGACTGCAGGAGCTTGAGCGTCGTGGGCAGATAGTAGCTCATGAACTTGCGCATCCGGCTGGCTTCATTGGGGTCATCGACGACTGTTTGCAGCATCTTGCGCACCAATTCATCGAGGTCTTTCAGCCGCCGGGTCATCACGAACTCGTCAATTTGCTCGCGCTCGGCGGCAATCTGGCTGAGCAAGTCCAGCCCGCCGGCGACAACTTCCTTCGCGCGCTGATCCTCCGGCGTACCCACCTGAATCACCGGCTCTTCCTTCACGCGCTCGCCGTTCTCGGTGTGCAGCCCATCCAGCGGCGTCGCCATCGTCTCAATCAGCTTCTTCAGCCCGGAGGCAATGGCAAATCCGCCGACGAACCGCCAGAAGCCGGGAATCGGCAGAGAAATAATCCCCAGAAATGACACCCAGAACGCAATCTGACCGGCGATAACCGCTTTGGTTTCCTTTTTCTTCTTGGACTTGCTCATGGAAGTCTCCTTACTCCTCAATCAATCGCGGGATGCTGTCATTATATCGGAAAGCGGCGCGGATGCGCAAGGGGAAGCGGCGGAAAAATACGCTTTGCCGCCTGAAAAATACACTGTGACCGCGCAAAACACAGCAACCCTTTCTATTATAGCACACTTCCCGGGCAAAAGGAAAGCACAAAAGATGAGAATTTCATGAAACTTGCGCGTTCTGCCGGGGGAGAATTGCGCATACCTTGTCCCGAACAACCGAAAGGAGGAAAACGCGGTGGATGCGCAGCTTCGGAAGGAAACGGTGACGATGGAGCAGGTGACGGCACACGGCGCGTCACAGGCGGTGGTGGAAGGCGAAATTACGCTGCCCGGCGGCCTGCGGGAGGAAACGCACGTCCTGCACGCGGGCGGGATGGCGGTGGTGGACAGCGCCGAAAGTGGGGCTGACCGCGCGACGCTCTCCGGCAAGGTGATTTTCCACGTCCTCTACACGCAGGGCGCGCCGAATCAGGTGCATGTGGTGGAGGCAACGGCGGACTTTATCCACCAGTGCGATTTGCTGGGCGCGCAGCCGAAAGGTCGCGTACAGGCACAGGCGAGGGTGGAGCATGTGGATGCCTCAGTGCAGGGCGGGCGGCTGAATATGCGCGCGATTGTGCAGCTGGATGCCCGCGGCGCGTCCACACAGGCGCTGGAGGTGCTCACAGGGGTGAATGCGCCGGGCGGCGCGGAAGTCGCCACGCAGGAGATTGCCCTGCGTCGAACCGTTGCCAGCGGACAGGCGGATACGCTGCTCCGGGAGGAATTTGAGCTGCCGGAGGGGTTGCAGGTGCGCGAGACGCTCTGCGCGGACGCGGCGGCGCAAATCAGCGACATCACGGGCGGGCAGGGCAGAATCGGCGTGGAAGGCACGGTGACGGTGAATGCCGTGCACGCCAGCGACCTGTCCGGCAAGCCGCTTGTCGTCACGCACCATGAGGCGCCGTTCAGCCAGACGCTCGAACTCAGCGGCGAAAACGGCGATCTGCTCGATGCCCGCGTGACCGTGCGTGACGTCGCGGTCGCCAGTCAGGACGCGGGCGACGGGGGAAAGACGCTGCGGGCGGAAGTCCTCCTTGGCGTGCAGGGGACGGCGGACACGCAGGAGAAGCTGACTGTCCTGCGCGATGCGTACACCTATCAGGGTGCGGCGCTGACCTTTTCCGGGCGCGACGTGGTGATTCGCACGGGGCAAAGGCGCGCCTCTGCCGCTGAATCCGGCAAGACGACGCTGCTCCTGCCCGACGGCACGCCGCCTGTCCGCAGGATGCTTGCCGCGTTTGCCACGCCCATCATGACCGCGCAGGACAGCACGGGCAGCCGCTTGAACACCGAGGGGATGCTCGAAATCACCCTGCTGTACATGACCGACGAGAACACCGCGCCCGTGACCGTGCATCAGGAAACGCCGTTCCGCACGTCTTTTGCCGTCTCTGCCGCGCCGGACAGCATCATTACCCTGACGGCGGACGAAGTGGAAGCCACGCCGATTACCTCCGACCGCGTGGAACTGCGCTACGTCCTCCGCCTGACCTGCGACGGCGTGGAGACGCAAAGTGCGCACCTGTTGACCGACGCGCAGGAGGAAGCGGCAGATGAGGTGGACGACGGGCTGTACCTGTGCTACTGCCAGACCGGCGAGGACTGGTGGACGCTGGCGAAGGAATACCGCGTGCCGCAGGAAAAGCTGCGGCGGCTGAATCCCGATTTGCCGGATGCCCTCAAAGCGGGCACGGGCGTAGTGGTGTGGAAGAAGAGTCCATAAGCAAACAGGTCGGAGGCAATCGCGCTTCCGACCTGCTTGGCATATCAAATTTGTTCGATGACGCTCTCCATGCACGTTTCGCACCGAAACACCCTGTCATACCGCTTTTCCAGCGCCGCAAACGCCGCGTCCGCCGTGTCTTTTGTCTCGAACGCGCCGAACACCGCCGACCCGCTCCCGGTCATCAGCGAAGCCGCCGCGCCGAAATTCCGCAAATCTGCAATCGCATCCGCAATCGCCGGACGCATTTGCTCGCTTACCGGCTGCAATACGTTCCCCAGCGCGGGGGACAGCGCGCGCAAATCCCCATCCGCCAAAGCCGCCTGCGCCGCGTCATTGTCCGGACGGAACGAAACCGCCTGCGCGTGGTACGCCGCAAATACGTCGCGCGTCGAAAGTCCGCCGCACGACTGAATCACCACCAGCGGGAAGCAGCGCCCGCAGGGGAGTTCCTGCATTGCTTCCCCAATGCCGCGGGTGCGGGTCAATCCGCCGCGGATGCAGAACGGCACGTCCGCTCCCAGCGTCAAGCCGACATCTTCCAGCTCCGCCCGCGTCAGTCCGGTTTCCCATAGGCGATTCAGCCCCACCAGCACGCCTGCCGCGTCGCTGCTGCCGCCGCCCATGCCCGCCCCAACGGGAATGTGCTTCTCGACATGAATGCGCGCCCCCAGCGGACAGCTTGTTGCCTTTTGCAGCGCCCGTGCCGCCCGCAGCGCCAGATGATGCTCGTCCGCCGGGAGCAGCGGCGTGCCGCCCGTCGTCAGCGTGATGATGCCATCGGTCGTCTTCTCCAGCGTGATTTCGTCGGCAAGCGTCACGCTCTGCATCAGCATGTCCATCAGGTGGTAGCCGTCCGCCCGCCGCCCGGTAATATCCAGCGTCCAGTTGATTTTCGCCCGTGCTCCAATCCGCAGCATAGCTTTTGACCTCCACAAAAGTGTCTTTCCTCTATCATACGCCAAACGCGGTGATTGTGCAAGGCGAAAAAATGTGCTATACTATAAGCGCCGCCGACAAAAGGCGGCAAACCACACGTTCGGATACAGTCCGAGAGGAGCAAAAGTGAAGAAACAGGATAAAACGCCCGTGCTGATTAACCTGGTCAGCACCATCCGCGACGAAGAGGGCGAGCAGGAAGCGCCGATGCAGCTGTTCTGCCGCGGAGAACTTAAGAAAACCGCCAGCGGCTATCTCATCCGCTATCAGGAGTCCATGCCGACGGAGGATGACAGCGAGATGGTGACGAGCGACGTGATTCTGTCGCTGTCCGAGCACCGCGTGACCATGAGCCGTCCCGGCGAATACGGCACGACGATGGTGTTCGTAAAGGATCAGCGCTTTGAGGGCGCGTATCACACGCCGTTCGGGGATATGGCGATGGCGGTGTTCCCGACGCAGGTCAAGTGCCGCGCGGCGGACGACGCCGGGATGGTGCACCTCGAATATCAGCTGGATGTGCAGGGGCGCTTCACGGCGATGCACACCATTCACATTGACTATTGCGCGACGGGGGCGCAGTAAGGATGCTGACGGCGCTTCGGCAGGAGCTGCAGGAGATGCTGGCAACCGTGCCGACGCTTCGCCGTCCGGCGCTGCGGCGGTCGGAGGACGCGAACGCGCTCTTCGCGACGGATTTGCCGCTTTTGGCGGATGCAGCGGATTTCTGCCGACTGGCAGAGAAGCACGGCTGGCGGACGTGGATGCAAGGCGGCTGGCTGCTGCTGGACAAGCTGCCGAATCCGCCGGATATGCCGACAAAAATCCCCGACGCGCCGGGTGAACTCGGCTGCTGCCTGTCGCTGCTTGCGCGCCATCCGGATGATACGGCGGACGGCACGCTGCTTCGGGCACTGCTGAAATCGGCGGATGCCGGCGGTCAGGCGATGGAGAAATACTGCCGTATGCTGCATCGGGATTTAGCGGCGCGCTTGCGGACGCACAATCCGCTGCCGGGACGCTTGCTGCCGTACCTTTGCCGCGCGGCAGAAGAAAGGACGGGAAATCCATGATTATCAGCTGTATGGGGCACGCAAAATTTGTCATTGAGCTGGACAACGGTCTCCGCATCGTCACTGATCCGTATGATGCGTCGTGCGGCTATCCCGTGACGGCGAATCCGGCGGATGTGGTGCTGGTGTCGCATCAGCACCATGACCACAACGCGGTCGAGACGATTCCGGGGAATCCGCGCGTGATTGACCGGGCGGGGGATTTTGACCTCGGCGGCGGCGCGGCGGTGCGGGCGATTGAGGCGTACCACGATGAGCAGCAGGGGAAGCTGCGCGGCAAGACGCTGCTGTTCTGCCTGAAGGCGGAAGGGCTGACGGTGATGCACCTTGGCGATTTGGGGCACATGCTGACGACGGAGCAGCGGTTGCTTTTGGGCAGTGCGGATATCGTGATGCTGCCTGTCGGCGGGTACTACACGATGGACGCGCCGATGGCGAAGCAGGTGGCGGACGTGCTGCACGCGCGGGTGATTCTGCCGATGCACTACAAGACGGCGGCGAATGAATCGTGGCCGATTGCGCCGGTGACGGACTTCCTGCGCCTGTATCCGGAGAAAGCGGAGGAGCTGCCGCTGCTGCGGGTGTCGGCGGGAGATTTGTCGTGCCAGCCGCACTTGGTGGTGCTGATGCCGCTGAGCTTGGGGAATGTCAAAGCGTAATGAAAAATGCCATCGGGAGCGAATTGCTTGCCCGATGGCGATTTTTTTGCTTTTGGGGATTTTGATTTTCCCCATGCAGTGCGCTTTTGGAAGCAAGGGTTTCGCCTCCGCAGAGGCGAAACCCCCTGCCGCTCATGGCGCAGTCAACTCCTCCTCAATCCCATTCGCGCTGATTGTCAGCGGGCGGCGCAGCATCCACACGGCGATAATCAGCACCGACGCGTAGACCGCGCTGCCGGTCAGCCGCGTCATCATCAGCCGGAAAGAACCCTGCGCCGTGCCGAAGCGGTCAATCAGCGCCGATTGCAGCGTCAGCAGCGACAGCAGCGCCGCGACGAGCGAAAGCACCTTCGCCGCCGAGAGAATCGGGCTGCCGAACTTGCGGAAGCGAATCAGGTTCGAGATGGCAAGAAACATCATGACGAAGGTGTAGAGCGCGGAGAGGTAGATCAGGTGGCCGGGCAGGGCGGAGACGGATTGCCCCGACACCATCAGCAGCGTCAAGCCGCCAATCGGCACATTCAGCGCCAGCAGCGACCACGCGACGCGCCGATAGCAGCGGGATTCGTGGCGCGGCAGGGCGTCCGGCGGCAGCTTCCGCCCGCGGTGGTGCGAGAGCGTCAGGTCGGTGCGGACGATGGCGAGCATCAGCGTGTAGACACCCAGCGACAGCAGCCACACCGACCCGCTTTGCAGCGCAGTCAGCAGGTTATAAGCCGCGTAAAGGTAGTTGAGCACCATCACCAGCTGCAAATTCACGCTCGCGCGGAAGATTCGGTCTTGTTTGTACTGCACCGCCAGTGCGCTGCCCAGCAGCAGCCCCAGCGTACGGCGGAGGCGCTTGCTGCCCGGATTTTCTTTGGGAGAAGCAGATGATTTGAAAAGCATCGTCGTTTCCTCATGAGAAAGCAGATTGCAAAGCGCTTTCCTTTTGGCAAGTTCAACATGGGGCGGGCAAAATCCTGCTTGATACCGCAAAAAAGTGCAAACGAAAACAGGACACTGCCGAAGCAATGCCCTGTTATCTCTCGTGATAGCTCGTGAGAAGCAGCTGTCTCGAAAATTAGTTGAGACCGAAGCGCTTCTTGAAACGATCGACACGTCCGCCGGTATCCACCAGCTTCTGCTTGCCGGTGTAGAAGGGATGACACTTAGAGCAGATATCCACTCGAAGTTCCTTCTTGGTCGAGCCGGTTTCAAACGTCTCACCGCACACGCAGCGAACGATGCACTTGCCGTAGTTGGGATGGATCTTTTCCTTCATTGCGATTTCACCTCTTTCGCGTATGCAATGATCAGCTTATTCAGCCGCAGAAATCATTGTATCATATTTGCCGGGGGATTGCAAGCCTTTTTTCTCTGAATCCGAAACTTTTTTCTGCTTTTTTGGGAAGCAGGGCGAATCACTGCTTCATCAGCGCCGCCCAGTCCTTGATGCGGACAAGCAAATCCTCATTGTTGGTCGTCTTTTCCAGCATCGACAGCAGCTGCGGAATCATGTCCACCGCGCGCAGGCTGCCCAGCATCTCGTGGATGAGCTTGATGCCGTCCAGCTGCTCCTTGCTGGCGATGAGTTCGGCGCGCTTCGTGCCGGAGAGCAGCAGGTTGACCGGGGGATAAATGCCCGCGCGTGCTGCCGCCGTGTCCAGCACCAGCTCCATATTCGCCGTGCCCTTCAGGTCTTCCGCGATGGAGTCATCCACGCGGCTGCCCGTTTCGATGTTCATGACGGCGAAAATCGTCAGCGAACCGCCTTCACGCAGGCAGCGCGCCGCGCCGAAGAGCTTCTTCGCCTTTTGCAGGCTTACCGGATTCACCATGCCGATGGTTTGCCGCCCCTGCTGAACAGCCGCGGTTGTGTAAACCTTGGAGAGGTAAGTCAGGCTGTCCACCAGCAGAATCACGTTTTTCTTCATTTCCACCAGCCGCTCGGCGCGCTCCAGCACCATGTCGGTGATGCGCAGATGATTTTCCGGCGTCTGATCGAAGGTGGAGGCAATCACCTCGCCGTGCGTGTGGTCACGGTAGAGCGTCGCGTCCTCGGGCGTGCCGCCCAGCAGCAGCGTCATCACCACCGCATCTGGATGGCAGATGCTGGCTGCGTTGGCAATGGAGGACAGCAGATGCGCCTTGTCCACGGCAGGCGGGCAGTGAATCAGCGCGCGTTGACCAAAGCCAATCGGCGCAACGAGGTCAATCAGGCGCATGTCAAGGAACTCATTGCTGCCGCCTTCCACTTCGAGGGTGATGTGCTCGTGCGGATAGCAGGGCGTCAGGGCGTCAAACGCGGGGCGGTTCGCCACCGAATCAGCGGGGCAGCCGTTGACCTCGGTGATGTAGAGCATGGCGGAGTACTTGTCGCCGTCGCGCTGGGGACGCACCTTGCCGGTTACGAAGTCGCCCGTGCGGAGATAGAAGCGGCGAACCTGCGCCATCGAGACGTAAATATCGCGATTGCTGGGGGTGAGCGACGCGCCGCGCAGGAATCCGTAGCCGTCCGGGTGCAGCTCCAGAATGCCCGAACCATCCTGACATTCCGCCGGGGAGAGCATATCGCTCGGCGAACCTGCCCACATGCTCTGCAAGTCTGACGGTACGTCGCGCTGGGGACTGTTGAAGGCGGGCTGACGGGCGCGGCCGCTGTCAAAGGCGCTCGGCGCATCGTAGGAACGGGAATAGCGGGGAGCGTCCGTGCCGAAGGCGGAACGCGGCGCATCCGTGCCATAGGCAGGGCGGCGGTCGGGCAGGTCGCTGCCGTACGCGGGACGGCGATCAGGCACATCCGAGCCATAGGCGGAGCGGCGATCGGGCAGGTCATTGCCGTACGCGGGACGGCGGTCAGCCCAGCTGCTGGTCGTGCGGGGCGCGTCATACGAGCGGTCATTCGTAGAATCCGCCTGCGCCGCCGGGCCAAAGCGCGTGTAGTTTACCGGACGCGCCGGGCGGGCAAAGTCGTTCCCCTGCGGACGTGCCGGGCGATTGCCAAACGAATTGCTGGATGCCTGATATGCAGGCTTGCTGCCGAAGCGCGGCGGCGTCGCGGGTGCCTGATACGCCGGGCGGAAGCCGCTTATGGCGGGGCGCGCATCCGATGCGGGCTGTGCGGGCGCAGCGGGTTTTTCCGCTTCCGGTTTGGGCGCGGCGACCGCGGGTGCGGCGACTGCGGGTGCGGCAGTTTCCGGTTTGGCGGCGGCAGGTACGGGCTGCTTGTTGGCAGGCGCAGGGGATTCCGACGGCTTCTCATCCTTCACGGCAGCGGGAACCTCGGCTTTTTCCACGGGGGATTCCTGTTTGTCGTCAGACTTTGGAATGGGGGTGAAATCCATCGGCACAGCGGGGATGTCGCTGTATTTCGCGTTGCGCGCGCGGTCGAGTTTCTCGACGATACCTGCCTTGGAAATGCCCGCGCCGAGCTGCACGCCCATGGCCTTGGCAACCTTGCGCAGCTCCAGCACCGTCAGCTGACTAAAATCTTGATTCTTCCATTCGGACATAGCTTGAAAAAGCCTCCTTGCTCTCCCAAATCTCTGTAATCTATATTATCCGTTACGGCTGTTCATTGCGGGCGACGATGAAGTCGCGGTGCACTGCCTGCTCGACGAAATGCGAAAAGTCATCATACGGCGGCTCGGTCAGCGGCGTGAAGCCTGCGTTTTGCAGCAGCGTCAGCAGCGTATCCTTGCGCAGCGTCAGCGTGTTGAAGGAAATCGCCGCCGCGCCGCCGGGTTTGAGCGCCCGACGCCACGCGGGGAGGATGCGCTCCAGCAGCTTGGGGAAGCTCTCCGCCTTTTTCCCGTTCTGCGGCGCGTGCTGCACGCCATAGGGAAGGTCGCAGACGAGCAGATCCGCCGGACGCTTCTTCAGCAGGTCGCCGACAAGCCCGCTGTCCCCCTCCGCCAGCATCAGCGTGCGCACATCATCCGCTGCGAAATGCTCCTTCGTGTCGCTGAAGGTGTATTCGGCAATCGGCACGGGGGTCTTTTGCAGCGTGCGGCTGCTCTGTGCGAGGCGGTGCTTCAGGCGGTGGAATTGCAGATAATTGCTGAAATAATCCGCCGCTTCCTTCAAATCCTTGCGGTCTATGTCGAGGCAGACGGCGTTCATGCCGTTTTGCAGGGCGACGAAGCCGGTTGTGCACTTGCCGCACATGGGGTCAAGCACGGTCAGCGGCTGTTCTGCAAGGGCGAAATCACTCGCGGCACGGGCACAGTTCATCATCATATGGGTGAACGCGGCGCTCGTTTTGCCTTTGTACTTCAAAATCTCCGAGAGGTCGTCGGGCAGATAGGCAGTGCGTCCCCAATCCAGCGGGCGCAGCAGACCGCCATCCACGCACTCGAAGAGCATCAGACGTGTGCTGTGCGTGCCAAGCAGCGCAAGGGCTTCAGGAGTCAGCGCCTTCGCAGAGAAAGTCAGGCATGGTACGCCGCCGATGGTCGTCACCTGCGTTTCAGCGGGCAGGGAAAGCGCGCACAGCAAACAGGTCAACTCGGCTTGACCAAGTTTGACCTGCGCGTCACGGTAGCGGATATTCGCGTGTGGGGCTAACTGCAAGCAAAATTGCATAGAAGAAACATACTCCTTAGCGCAGTAAAATCAGGGTATCAAAAAAGGCACACAAAAAAAGAATAATGATGTAAAAAAATCAGCCAGCAGGGACGTAAAGTGCAAAATCACCATATAGAAAGGCATGAGAAACCTGCTGTTGCCAATAGTATAGCAAAATACACGCGATTATGCAAGGGGCGATAGGAAAGATTTTTCATAATGCGGAATGCGAAATTAAAAAGAAAACCCCTTCCGAGGAAAAACCTCGAAAGGGGAATGCCATTGCGCACAATCAGCACATTCGTGGCGAAGGGCAAAGAACCCTTACAGCCGGACCATTGAGAAATGCCGCGGGGCAATGATGACAAAAGTCATCAATACTTGCGCTTGCGGGCAGCTTCGGCCTTCTTCTTGCGCTTGACGCTGGGCTTTTCGTAATGCTCACGCTTACGAACTTCCTGAATTACACCACTGCGGGCGCACTGACGCTTGAAGCGCTTCAGAGCACTCTCCAGGGATTCATTCTCACGGACGCGTACCTCGGACACTGTTATCCCTCCTTTCGCTCATCTCGCCTTGACATCAGCCACATAGACAGACGGATGGCGAACCGTATAGCTATTATAGCAAAAGATGATGCGCACGTCAATGCCTAATTGCAAATTTCCGAAAAAAATCTCCTGAAAATTGCGGATTTACGCGTTGCGGACGATGCTTTCCAGCACATTGACCATTGCTTCCATCGCCTCGACGGTAATCATTTCCTTTCTGCCGTGGAAATTATAACCGCCGGTGGAGAGATTCGGGCAGGGCAGCCCCATGTAGGACAGGCGCGCGCCGTCCGTGCCGCCGCGGATGGGGGAGATGACGGGGGTCACGCCGTTTGCCTCAAATGCCGCCTTCGCCTTCTCTACCACGTCCATGTGCTGCTCCATGATTTCGCGCATGTTGCGATAGCTGTCGCGGATGACGCACTCGACCGTCCCCGCGCCCCACTTCTGGTTCAGGTAGTCGGTAATCTGCTGCACGGTCGCCTTGCGCGCGTCGAACTTCTGCGCGTCGTGGTCGCGGATGATGTACTGCAGCGTCGCCAGTTCCTCGTCGCCCTCCATGTGCATCAGGTGGTAGAAGCCCTCGTAGCCGCAGGTGTGCGCGGGCGTTTCCGCCGGGGGCAGCATGCTGTTCCATTCAATGGCCATCAGCAGTGCGTTGCGCATCTGGTTCTTCGCGCTGCCGGGGTGGATGTTCACACCGTGTACCTTGATGGCGCACGACGCGGCGTTGAAATTCTCGTACTCCAGTTCGCCCAGCGCGCCGCCATCCACCGTGTAGGCGTAATCCGCGCCGAAGCCTGCTACATCGAAGTGATCCGCGCCGCTGCCGATTTCCTCGTCCGGCGTGAAGCCGATGCACACCGTGCAGTGCTCCGGCGCATCGGGGGCTGTCAGCCGCTTGCACAGCGCCATAATTTCCGCCACGCCCGCCTTATCATCCGCGCCCAGCACGCTGTCGCCGCTGGTGACAATCAGCTCCTGCCCCTGCAAGTCCTTCAGGAACGGGAAGCCGTCGATGACCACGCCGTTTTTGAGCGTGATGGCGCGGCCGTCGTAGTGTTCGATGATGACGGGGTGCGTCGGGCCCTTCACGCCGTCGGATGTATCCATATGCGAAATCAGCCCGACTTTCGCCGGATGATTGCCCTTGGCGGGAATCGTCGCGTACACATAGCAGTGGTCGTCTACGCGGGCGTTTTCGATGCCCATTGCGTGCAGCTCGTCCACCAGCATTTTTGCCAGCACCCACTGGTTCGGCGTGGACGGGCAGGTGCCGCTCGTCTCGCTGGAGGTCGTTTCAATCTGGACATACCGCAGGAAATTTTCTTTGACGTTGGACATGGGAAACCCTCCTTATATAATGTAGATTTTGTGGATGATGTGGATTTTTGCCGTCGCTGACCGGGCTTGGCGTTTCACAACGGCGAAAGCGCTTTATTCCGCGTGATGATGCAGCGCCGCGAGCGCCGTTTGAATCCCATCCACCGCCGCCGACACGATGCCGCCCGCAAACCCCGCGCCTTCGCCCGCCGGGTATAGCCCATCCACCCGCTCCGCCATCAACGTCTCCCGATTTCGGGGCAAACGCACCGGCGACGACGAGCGCGTCTCCACGCCTGTCAGCAGCGCATCCGGATGCGCAAAGCCGTGCAGCTGCCCATCCATCCGCCGAATGCCGAACTTCAAGTCCTCGATGATGAAATCAGGCAGACATGCGCGCAAATCCGCCGGCACAACGCCCGGACGGTAGGTCGGCTGCACGTCGCCAAGGCGCGTCGTGGCGCGGTCGTGCAGCAAATCCTCCACACGCTGCACCGGCGCTTTGTACCCGCCGCCGCCAAGCCGGAACGCCGCCTGCTCAATGCTCCGCTGCCACACGAAGCCCGCCAGCGGGTGATCATCGCCAAAATCCTCCGGACGCACGCCCACCAGCAGCGCACTGTTCGCGTTTTCGCCCGCGCGCGCGTGGTAGCTCATGCCGTTGACGCACAGACCATCCGGCTGACTTGCCGCCGCAATCACCTCGCCGCCCGGACACATGCAGAAGGTGTATGTTCCGCGGCCGTCGGGCGTATGGACGGCGAGCTTGTAGTCTGCCGCCTTCAGCGCGGGGTGCATCCAGCATTTGCCGTATTGGCTCTGGCTGATGAGCGCTTGCGGATGCTCAATGCGCACACCCATGGCGAATGGCTTCTGCTCCATGCGCACGCCTTGCCGGAACAGCGTCTGCATGGTGTCGCGCGCGCTGTGACCGATGGCGAGAATCACCGTGTCGGTGCGGATTTGCTGTGTTTCGCCGCCACAGAGCACCGTGATGCCCTCCATGCTTTCGCCGCGCATCATCAGCCCGGTCAGGCGCGTGTCAAACCGCACTTGACCGCCCAGCTGGATGATTTCCTGCCGCATCGAGCGCACAACGCCCTTGAGCAAATCCGTGCCGACGTGCGGTTTTGCGATGTACAGGATGTCCTCCGGCGCGCCGTGATCGACGAAGGTTTGCAGCACCGTGCGAATCAGCGGTGATTTCGTGCCGGTGGTCAGCTTGCCGTCGGAAAACGCGCCCGCGCCGCCCTCGCCGAACTGCACGTTGCTTTCCGGGTCGAGGATGCCCTGCTCCTGCATCATCTGCACGGATTTTGTGCGCTCCTCGACGGGTTTGCCGCGCTCGATGAGAATCGGCTGCACACCCGCGCGTGCCAATGTCAGCGCAGCAAACAGCCCCGCCGGGCCAGCCCCGACGACCACGGGTGGATGCTCGAACCGCGCTTTCGGCAGCGTCGGCGCTTTGGGGAAGGTGAACGGCGCCGCAACACCCGGCTTGAGCCGCGCGAGCACCTTCGCTTCATCCTTCAGCGTCACCGCGACGCTCAGGACGAAGTGCACATCCGCCTTGTCGCGCGCATCGACCGCCTTTTTGAGCGGTACGACGCTTTTGAGCTGCTCCGGCGGGCATTTCAGCTTGCGGAGAATCAGCGCATTCAGCGTTTCAGGGGTGAAATCGAGGGGGAGGGAGAGCGAATCGAGACGAAGCATGGGGAACTCCCTTCGTTAATGCGGAATGAGGAATGCGGAATGCGGAATTAGGCACGCCGTCCCCGAATAAACACGCGGGCATAGCATGAGAGCGTCACCAACCCAATCGCGCGAAAGGGTCAAGGGACGAAGTCCCTTGCAGGGTGCAGGGACAGCGTCCCTGCTGGGGTTTAAGGGGCAACCTTAGATTATCATATCAAGTGCAACACCGCGCCAAAAAAGGAAAGACATTGCGTGCGCTTTGTGTTAGAATGAAGCTACCACACACCAACTAACAGGAGGCGCAGACAATGTCTTACCACCAGTTTACATCAGACGAGCGGAAATGTCTATGGGAACTTCACAGGAAAAACCTCAGCATTCGAAAAATTGCTGATGCGCTGGGAAGAGCTCCTTCCTCTGTTTCTCGTGAATTGCGGCAGAATCGCAGTGAGAAAGGAACATGGCATCCTTTCCCTGCCCACAAAAAGGCGAAGGCACGGCGCAGACATCTCCGCAACTCTTCTCTCCAGACTGACCTTGAGCTGAGAGCGTATGTCATTGATGGTCTCAACCATTTTTGGACTCCTGAGGAAATTGCGGGACGCTGGTCGCTTGCTCATCCTGACCGCCCGGTCAGTTTCGCCACCATTTACCGCCACATTAAGCGAAAACTGCTTCCCGGAATTGAACCGAAGACCCATCTTCGCCGCCGTGGCAAGCGGAAAGTTAACCGCAATGCCAACTTCAACACCATTCATCCCGACCGCATTATCCCTGACTGGCCTGATGAAATTAAGAACAGGTTACGCATCGGAGATTGGGAAGGCGATTCCATCGTCGGAGCGAAGGGCAAAGGCGCGGCTGTCACGCTTGTTGACCGCTGTTCGGGGTTCATCACTGGCCACCTTGTTGCCACACGCTCGGCCGCTGAAACTCGGCAAGCCATTCTCGATGCCTTGGAAGGACTGCCTGTTTGCTCTCTTTCTTTAGACAACGGTTCTGAGTTCGCTGAGTTTCGCCAGTTGGAAGAAGCGCTCGAAGCTCCCATTTTCTTTGCGGAACCGCACAAGCCTTGGCAGCGCGGCTGCAACGAAAATGGCAATGGCCTTCTTCGCTTCTTTTTCCCTAAGGGCTGTGATTTTCTTGCCGTCTCTCCGGAGTATTTCGCCGCCGTTATCGACTTGCTGAATCACAGACCCCGCAAAAGATTAGGCTGGCGCACCCCTTTTGAGGTCTTTTTCGGTGTTGCACTTGCTTGACAATCTACCATTGCCCCTTGACCCCTTTTCGCGATTGAGTTGGTCGCGCTTTCATGCTCCTTCCGCGTGCAGCTTTTTGGCGTTTCGCCTAAGCCCTTGTTTGCTTCCCCAACTTTCCGTGAAGAACCTTATATTCCGACGATTTGCCCGATAACATCCTCCCCCGCCTCGCCTTCACGCTCCAGCACAACCGCCGCGTTCCAGCCGAACGCGCTGTGCTCCATCACGCGGAAGAGCGCGGCAATGGCATCCACCAGCGCCGTTTCATCCGTATGCAGCTGATGGTAGAGCACCGCCGTGCCGCGCAGCACCGCGTACTCCGCGCACAGCGAAACCGCTGCCGTCGCCGGGCGCTCCTGATGCGTGCCGTACGGGAAGCCCTCGTAGAACACATGGTTGACCATCAGCTGCTCCGTGCCAATCATCCAATCCGGCGTATCCGCCTGAAACGTGCCCGCCGCCTGCTGCAAAACTGCGCCCGCCTGTTCCCCGCGCAGGAGCGGCAGGATTTCCGCCGCGATTCCGCCCATGCTGATGGTATCCGCCAGCAGTTCTTCCATCAGCGTCCGCAGGATATTCGCCCGAAGCGCCCAATCCGCCGGGGGAATCGCGACTTTCGCCGCCGCGCGGAACGCTGCCCAGCGGCTTTCACTCGTTTGATGCCCGGATTCCTCCAGCACAAGCGCCGCGCGAATCCCCATCATGCGGCTTGCAAGCGGAACTTCCCGCGCTTGCAGCATGGTGACGACATCCCGGCGCAATTGCCGCGTTTCCACCGTCAGCGCCGCGTCCGTCTCGCGCGGCGGCAGCGCCATGGCGAAGGACAAGCGCATCCGCCGGAAGGTCATCAGCGGCAGGCGGTGCAGCAGCATTTCCACCACGCGCTCGCAGGAGGCACTGCACGAGCACTCGTCGTCATCCATCGTGCGGATGCCGCGGGGGTAATAGCGGCAGGTGGTGGAGATGGCTTCCTCGCCGCACTCGGCTTGCAGGGCGCAGAGACCATCCGCGCGCTGAAGTGGGCAGTGCCCCTCCCAGTTTGGCAGGAGTTCGGCGTAGCGCTCCGGGGTGGGGTCATCCGCCAGATGCAGCGATGTATCCAGCTTGCAGCGCAGTTCCGGCGAACACGGCACGCTCAGCAGGCGGAAATAATCCTCGCGCGGGAAGGTGACTGCCCACCCGTCGCAGCAGGTATGGCGGCACTTGCCGCACTTGCAGTGGAAATCGGCGTAATTATCCGGCACAAGGAAATCGCGCGTGTCCATAGGGCATCCGCTCCTTCAAACGATTTTCGGGACGATTATAATACGAATTCGATTCTAAAACATGGCATCGAGCATAGCAGATTTTTCGTTCCGGCAAAGCTGAGTGAAGCGAGGCGTACTGGAGGTACGCGCGAGCGGAACGAAGCAAAGCCGGGGCGGAAAAGATGCTGTGCGAATGCCATGTTTTCGATGAGAATTAGTATAGCACATTTTGAAGGAAAACGGGCGCAAAGTGCACCAGAAATGCAAATCAGTACAAACAAAAAACAGGCTGCCCGTGTGGGACAGCCCGTTGAAAGTTTACTCCTTGCAGTACCCGTTCATCAGCGTTTCAAGTTCATCCAGCACCTTTTCGGCGGCTGCCTGATTTTCGCCGCGCGCGAAGAGGTAGGCTTTCAGCTTCGGCTCCGTGCCGGAGGGGCGGACGATAATCTTGCTGCCATCCGCCAGCGCGAAGGACAGCACGTCGCTCTTGGGCAGACCCATTTCATCGTTCTGGTAGTCGATGCGGGTCGCGGTCGGGAAATGCGCATCCTGAAAGGTATCCAGCGGGGCGCGGAGCTTGCGCATGATGTCCGCCATCTTCGCCGCGCCGGATTCGCCCTCGTACTGGAAAGTCAGCAGGCGCTGGGCGTAGAAGCCGAACTCCTCGCGCAGCTGCTCCAGCTTATCCAGCAGCGTCAGCCCCTGCGCCTTGTAATTCGCCGCCATTTCGCAAACCAGCACCGCCGCGTTGACGGCGTCCTTATCGCGCACGGACGTGCCAGACAGGTAGCCGTAGCTTTCCTCGAAGCCGAAGATGTAGCGCTCGGTGTGGCCTTCCTTTTCCAGCAGCCCAATCTGCTCGCCGATGAACTTGAAGCCGGTGAGCACATTGCGCAGCTCCACGCCGTACTTCTTGCAAATCGGCACAGCCATCTCGGTGGTCACGATGGTCTTGACGGCGACGGGCGGCAGTTCGCCCTTCTGCGCCTTGCGGTGGCTGCACACATAGTCCAGCAGCAGCACGCCCATGTCGTTGCCGGAAATCAGCGTGACGGTATCGCCCTGCCGCACACCCGCGCCGATGCGGTCGCAGTCGGGGTCGGTGGCGACGCACATATCCGCCCCGGTGGCGATGGTCTTTTCAATCGCCAGCTTCATCGCCTCGCGGATTTCAGGGTTCGGGTACGGGCAGGTCGGGAAATGGCCGTCGGGCATTTCCTGCTCCGCGACGACATCCACGTCGATATTGCCCATGCGCTTCAGCATTTCGCGCACCGGCACATTGCCCGTGCCGTTGAGCGGGCTGTAGACGATGTGCAGGCGCTCGTCGGTGGGGGCGATGCGCAGGCCGTCAATCATCTGGTAATAGCTCTCAATGGTTTCGTCGTCGATGTAGCTGATCATGCCGTTATCGAGGTACTTCTGGAAGCTCGGCAGGGAGGGCTGGAGCGTCTGTTCGGCGCTGATGAAGGAATAGATGCGGTCGGCGGCTTCAATCGTAATCTGGCAGCCATCCGCGCCATAGACCTTATAGCCGTTGAATTTCGCGGGATTATGGCTTGCCGTCACCATCACGCCCGCGCTGGTGTGCAGGTGGCGCACAGCGTAGGACAGCATGGGGGTCGGCATGAGCGTGCGGTAGAGGTAGACGCGGATGCCCATTTCCGCCAGCGTCGCGGCGGTCAGCTCGGCGAAATCGCGGCTATGGATGCGGCTGTCGCAGCTGACGGCGCAGGACGGCTTCTCGCACGTCTCCAGCAGGTAACGTCCCAGCCCGCGCGTCGCCTTGGACACGGTGTAGAGGTTCATGCGGTTTTCGCCCGCGCCTAAGACCCCGCGCAGACCGCCCGTGCCGAACGCCAGCGAACGATAGAAGCTGTCATTCAGTTCATCCGGCGACATGGCTTTGAGCTGATTGTGCAGCTCCTCATTCATGCCGGGGCACTTCCGCCACGCCTGATACTTCTCCTGAATCGAACGTTCACCCATCTTTTTTTCCTCCTTATGCTGATTTGCTTGCGAATCAAAAAGCAGTATGCGCCGATTGAGCGCAGATTGGGTGCGCCGAAGCGAATACTGCTGATTTGCGGAATCTTGACACGCGCTTTTGCGCGAAACATCGGCTTACGTTACAAGCCTGCATCGGATGATGTGGATGATATGCCTTCATCCTATCTTCGATAAAAATCAAGTAACATGGGAGTGCGCTGCGAAGGGTTCAAAGGTGCGACCGCAGACGTTCGTCTGTTTTCATTGCCCCCTTGTCGCGCCCATCTGGCGCGACACAGCATAAATGTTGAAAAGAGCAGCTTGGGGCGCGTCTGAGGACGCGCGAAGTTACTGGCAGGG
>ENA-OPCN01001242-OPCN01001242.1-human-gut-metagenome-genome-assembly--contig:-NODE-1242-length-18292-cov-2.775402_pt1 | contig 18292 bp, 17 predicted proteins | sample MGYA00241567_ERZ501485 | MGnify/ENA primary metagenome ERZ501485 (study PRJEB25962, sample SAMEA2042579) | human gut metagenome | biome: human gut; feature: human-associated habitat; material: faeces...
CTGCCAGCCGGTTTACTGGCTGGTACAGTGATCTGCGGTGCAGCCGGGCTGGTGCTGATGCGATCCTGCGCCGGTGCGGCATCGTCTGTGTCACTGACGGGCGTTCCGCAGTAGTCACAGAACTTCGCCGTGTCGTCTATCTGTCTTCCGCAATTTGTGCAAAACATTGCAACGCTCCTTTTCGATTCTCACGCTTTTGAAAGCGGACTCTTACTGCCATACCGCTGTGATCTCATTGCTCCACTCGCTGTAGATCACGCCGTCGTCGGTATTGGCATATGCTCTGACTGCCAGATGTTCCAGCTGTGTTGGACTGTACTCGTTCTCATTGTGTGCCGTCAAATTGCCAAAGACAAAGGTATTCGTTCCGACCTTCTGCATTTCGTTCGATACTGTCGCTGTTCCCTCTGACTCATATCCATAATGTTTGACATAGGACACCTCATAGCCATCGGCATTGGGAATTGCATCCCAGCAGACCACGTCGCAGCTGTGCGTTCCGGAATACATTTCTTTTCCCATTCCGTTCAGGGCAACCGGAACTTCCTTGACTACTGTATAAATCGACGGTGTATCCAACGAAGTCAGCTTCAGCTTTTCGCCGGAAGTCTCCCCGCATCTTGCACAGGTCTTCGGTGCGGACAGCGTGGCTTCCTTCCAGTCGTGCCCCAATGCCTTTCCATCAGTAGCACCGCAAACGGTGCAGGTTTTCGGTTCCGTACAGGTAGCATCTTTCCACTGGTGCCCTGCGGGTTTTTCCTCCGTTGCACCGCAGACGGAACAGGTCTTGGGTTCCGTGCAGGTGGCATCCTTCCACTGGTGCTCTGCCACTTCGCCCTCGGTTGCACCGCAAACGGAACAGGTCTTGGGCTTCTGGCACGTCGCCTCGACCCACTGGTGTCCAGCCGCCTTTTCCAGAACTTCGCCGCATCTCCGGCACACGGAATCTTCGGTGCAGGTCACCTCTGACGCATCGTGCCCCAGTGCTTCGCCCTCAATTTTTCCGCAGACCGTGCACGTCTTTGGTTCGGTACAGGTGGCATCCTGCCACTTGTGAAAACAGATCACATGGGTCATGTGCAAGCCGGTGAATATTCCGGCTGCCACCAGCACAGCAGCGATCACCACGATCAGCAGAGCCTTTTTGTTTTTGGCTTTGGCACCGGTCGGCGCTGCAGCGGTTTCTTCTGCTGTTACCGCTGCTTCGGCAGGCGCTGTGCTCTCACTGTTCTCCGGCATTTGCTCCGGAGAATCAGCCTCTGTTACCTTTGTACCGCACTGATCGCAAAATTTCGCATCGTCTTTGAGTTCTTTTCCGCAGTTTTTACATTGCATTTGAAGTCACCCCATTTGTTCTTTCACTGATTTCATACCCTGAATTCTCAATGCAATAAAATGCTTTAAAATTCAAATATATCAGGTCGAAAATATCCCTGTAGCTCCTCTACATCTTCATGAAACCGTTCTCTTTCAAATTCGTTTGCTGCTTTTTTGTCAGCCAACGTGTGCAGATGTTGATACAGCTGCAATTCATACGGACTTATTACAATTGCCTCTTTCAAAAGGCGATAAGCTGTATCAAAATCTCCATAATTCATGTAATTATTAATTTTCGGTACATATGCATCCACGTCCATACAAACCTTTGGAATCTTACCGAAATCTATCAAATGCATGTAAACCGTAATCAAACAATCAAATCCATCCAGTCTGATTGCGGTGAGGAATGCATTCTGAACACCATATTCCGGATTCTGCAGTGTTTCTTCGATAAATGCATTAAACCTTGATTTATCTAAAGCGTCCGTTATGGAGTCTCCGATGCCACGAATTGCAGAAGTTGCCATATTCAAAGCGCCTGCGGTCAGTGCGCCTTTTATTGCGCCTTTCAGACCAAATCCTCCACCTTGCCAATAGCTACGATTGGAACGTTCAGCAGCACGCTGATCCTGAATTTTTGCTGCTACTTCTTCAGCAGCTTCCTCGATGGCATTCATGGTTTTTTCAACTGCATAGAAAGGATTGAAGTTAGGAACGGTATCCTGTACAAGCTGTGTAAATTTTTCAGAATCAATCTCATCAATCTGATTTTCCATAAAAACAAACACAGAAAAATCGATCAGACTTTGATATTCTTTCAGAAACATTTCCAATGCCTGATTCAGCTGTTCCAGCGTCGTAACCTTTGAATAAAATTGCTTAAAGCTCTTCTCCCAATCCAAAATCAACTCACAAAAATTGCTTCTCAGGTAATCATATTTCAGAAGATTTTCATGAAACTGGATTTTATCATGAAAAAGCGGAAATTCTTTCATGATTCGCTCCTTTCCTATTATCGATGAAGTGCTTTGAATCGAATGGCCATATCGTTCTTACGCTTCCCATAAATTTTGCGATGTCTGGACTGCGCTTCCTTTTCTACCATGCGTTTTAAGTTTTCTATATCCTGTTGAATCTCAGATTCCACTCTGCTTGCTTTTGCCTTTGCAACACTTGCAGAAACTTTCAGATTTTCTTGTAACGTGAACAATTTTTTATGAAAATCCTTTAGAAAATAGCTGCTGAACTCTTTATCATCATATTTTTTTCTCCAGAAAATAAGCTTTTTCAGTTCTTCTTGATATGATGGGATATTATCTTGTAACGCTTTCCATTCTTTTTCTTGTTCTTTCTCTAACTCGCTTACATAAACCTCCATTTTTGTCATTTGCTCCGATAATTCGTCAATGCTTTTTGCATAGAAAATATAAGGGGAAGCATCATTCTTCACGTCTAAATTTATAATCTCGTCAATTCTTTTTATAGCCTCATCCCATTTTGAGAGAGCTTCCGGACCGCCGCATCTTTCCTGAAAGGATTTTATTTTTTCTCTGATTTCCTTCAGCTTTTCCTGCAGCTTTTCCATCTCAACATCATGTACATTTTTGCAGTACTTTTCAATCACTGCATCGAAAGTCATATTCTCTAAATGATTCTCTTCCGCATATTTTATGATATCTGAGAATTCCTTCAGAAAAGATTCCTTTTCACGATCACGTATTGCTCTTGAATGAAATGCCGTATCTCCAATGTAAATTCCATAATAGCGATTCATCGCATCCAGTATTTTATCTTCATACTGATATTTCTGCATTTGTCCTCGGTCAAGCTGATCCAGCATTCTTTCACGTTTTTTCTCAGTAGATGAGCAGTCTCGTTCATACTGGATCTTCCTTTTCAGCCAAGTAATTCCGAAAGCAATTGCACCGAAAAAAGCGACGCACTGTATAAAATCCCAAACGCCAGCGCTAATTCCCAAAAACAATACAGAGCAAACCAACATAAATATTGTGATTGCTGCCCCTATTGCAACACAAATCGCAATATCTTTCGGTTGAATCTTATAATCTTCTTCCTTTGGATAATATTGCGGAATGTTTTTTTCTTTTTCTAAAAAGTTGCGAAATCCTATGAGAATTGAAAAAGCATCCTCTGGAGCTACAACTTGTTTCTTTACAGCCGCCGACATTTCAGAAGCGGAAACTGTTGTTGTACCAGAAACTATCACATTTTCTGTCTGATTGAAATCCGGAGATGCTGCCGCCGGCTGACTTCTTTTAATTTTTCGCCCGCATTTGCTGCAAAAGAGCGCACCATCTTTCAGAAGATTCCCACAATTGGTGCAAAACATAATAACATCCTCCTCTATTTCATTTTCATCCATTGCATCCGGATTTGCGCTTCAGTTCCCCGATAAACTGGTCGATCTCCGCATTTTTCGGGAGCACAGGAATCTTGAACTCCTTGTTTTCGTCGGAGGTGACAATCGTCACCACACGCATTTTCCGCTTCAAGAAAACAAGTACCGCAAAAACTGCACATACTACTGTCACGGGGATCAGTCCGCCAAGAGCACAGAGGATGCCAAGAACCACCGCAACGATCAGCGAAAAGATCATGTACTTGCTGGTCTTATTCTCATCCCTGATCTCCCGCACAATGGAGTACGGGATCTGCAATTTTTTCAGTCCCTTGGCATACAGCAGGTTGTCCGTATCAAATCCAACGCCCACACGGCTCAATCTGGCTCGTCCAAAATTGAACAGGAAGTAGTAGTCAAACACATAAGACTTCCCCACAATTCCGTCCGCAGCTGTGTCTGTGCCGTCTGCACTTGCGGCGGGAGCGGATACCGGCTGCGCTTCCGGTGCAGCCGGTGCCTGCGCCGTGGGATTCGCCCCGCTGCCAACCACTGTGCCACACCCCGCACAAAACTTTGCATTTTCCTGCAATTCTTTTCCGCAGTTCTTACAAAACATGATGATTCTTCTCCTTTTTTATAGAAATTCCAAAAATCAGACCTTTCTTTTATTTTATCACCATTTCTTTCTAATGTCAATAGCTATAAAGATTATATTTTCAGTCTCTATATAGACTTTATTTGTCAGATCTTCCGCTTAATCTGCTTTTATTCAAACGCTTGATTGTAAAGATTAAGCGGAAAATTCAGGGTTTCCCGCCATTTCTTTCTGATGATAATGGTTATAAGGAATATTATTTTATCCCTATATAGACTTGATTCGACAAAAAAATACCGATAAAATAAAAAGTATCATCCCTTTCGTGTCTTGACAATTTGTGTTACCCAAAATCCAAAGCAGGCTCTCAGCGCAGAAAGAGAGGTAGTCATCGTGAAAAACAGAACCAATCTCTCCGTTGTCGTGGGAGAACGAATCCGTCAATTCCGCACCAAACAGGACCTCAGCCAAGAGGAGCTGGCATTTGCCTCCGAAATCCATCCCGCTTATATCGGGAAAGTTGAACGCGGGGAAAAATGTCCGACCATTGAAACGCTGGGAAAAATCGCAAACGGACTTAAAATTCCGCTCAGCAAGCTGATCGATATCAGCGCAGACACAGAGCCCTCTGAATCTGATGCGCTTTATCGAATTTGCTCCGCAATGAACGGACTTTCCAAAGCGCAAATGAACCAGATTGCACACATCGTGGAGGAGATCACTGCTCTGATGCGAAATCCCTCCTGATCTTTTCCTCCGAGTCTTCATAGGGCAAGTCAAAAATATCATAAAGCCGAACTAGAAGCAGCGCATTATTTTCGGGAATCTCCCGAATCTGCGCTGCTTTTTGATGTTCCCCGATTTTTTCCAGAAAGATTTCCAGTTCACCGTTGCCATAGCTGTACAGAAGCTCGTCAATGGAAAAGCAGCGCTTCAGATCGCTCAAACCGGTCAATATCTCACCATTCATAAGCATTTTCTCTCACCTCCCAAACTTATTTTATCACAATCGGAGGGAAAGGGGATTCCATAATAGTTCCCGAATTTTTTAAATATTTCGGAGCTGTTTTTGATTGACAAAGGTGGTTTGGAGAAATACTGTATCGGATTTCCTCTACAAAATCCTTGCATGATATACGCCATCTTTCTACAATACAACCAAAAACAGGAGAGCTTTAACAAGCTCTCCTGTTTTTTTCGGTATTCTTACCGAACCAGTTTCATGTACAACAGCGGGTAAGGATCGCCGTTTTCATCGCAGTCCGTTCGCCGGTAGGTTTCAAAGCCCAAGTGCTCATAGAATCCCGCTGCCTGCGGATTCTGTTCGTTGACAATAACTTCTCGGATTCCGTAATGCTGGACTCCGTATTGCAGCAGCTGTCTGCCAATGCCTTTCCCCCGTTCGGACGGGGAGAGAAACAGCATCTCCAGCCGATGCCCCTCAGCACCCAGAAATGCAACGGCCGTGCCGGATGCATCTTCTGCCAAAACCAGATGTTCTACGGCACGAACGGCTTGCGGAACATATTCCCTGATCCGGACGATTTCTGCATCGGACAGGAAATGGTGCGTGGCACGGACAGATGCCTCCCAAATGGTGAGAATGGTTTGCAGCAGAGAATCGCTGCACTCGGGAACTTCATAGATGGTCATGGAACTTCCTCCTTGGCTTTTGTTCTTATGATATCATATCTTTCGCTAAAAGAGAAGCATTGGAAATTCAACTTTAATTATTGCCAAAAAATTAATGCAAGAGCCGTTGAATCCCGGCTTATTTTCAGCATATAATATATATCATTCTATGCTATAATAGAGTAAAGAAGCTTTTGGGCGAGAAAAAATGCATCTATTATACAAGGATTTCGTGAATGAACTCAAATACAGAAAAATCCCTGTACTTTTTTTCAAACTGCCAGTTGTACTTGGTACTCAGTTTGATCCTTATCACATCCTCCGAAATCGCAAAAAACAGATAGAAGTCCTCAGACAGCTCGATCTTTGCGCCCTCATTGGGGTCATAGGACAAGATCATATACTTGTCCTGTAGCTTCTGCATGCAGCGCTTTCCTACATCCAGCATGTTCTCTCCCTCTTTGGTCGGAACCGAAAAGCCAAAGCAAACCGAACTGATGCTCAGAACATCCAAACGCTCGTTCAACAGCCGATTCACCTTATTCATGTCTGGACGAAATACATCCGTTTCTACGACGACTCTCTCTCGTATGCTCCCCGAAGTACTTCCGGCTTCTCTCGTCACGTTTTCCGCATACAGCCCGTTGGAAAATTTCGGCGTTTCAGACTGAAAATCGAACTGGTCAACCGAAACGAAGTTCATCAGAATCCCATAGGACTTCTTTCGAAGCTCCTGCAAAATGCGATTGCGATCTTCTTCCAGATCGGACATCGTCATAGCTTCCTGAAACGGCCCGACTTCCACAGAAGTTTTCTCGGAAATGGCAAACGAAACGCTGGATACAAGAATGCCGTTGGCATTTTCCGGTCGCTTTCCCAGCGAAGCTTTGCATTGATTTGCAAAGTCTGCAACAGCTTCCTGCATTGAAAATCTTGCATCCAGACAGTCCAGATTCGACAGCGGAACCGGAATCTCAACATCTTCCATCAAAACCGGCACCACTGTCAGCCGGTTCTTTTCAATTTTTTCTTTCAGCGCAAAATCAATCTCTGCATCAACCCATTTCGAATTTACAGAGTTCCTGGACAGAAACACCAGATAGGCATCTGACTCATGAATCCCCTTCAAAATCTTGGAGGTATAATATTCTCCATTCGAGATGTTCTTCTCATCCATCCATACGTCAAAGCCATAGAGCGACAGAAGCAAGGTGAATTTTTTCACGAAAACAACATCTTCGTAGCTGTAGGAAATGAATAATTTTTTCATTGCAATTGCCATCCTTTCAAAGTATCATGCATGTTTTTCAATCTCGCCTTATCTCTTTTTCTCGGTACCACGAGAAAAGACACGAAGCAAGTCCTTATGTGACTCATTATACCTGTTTTTTCCGAAATGTCAAGCATTTCCAACGCTGTTTTTTGAACTCCTCATGATTTCCGAAACTCCCATGGTGTAAGATAAAACCATGGAGAAAAATGTTTCTTCCTGCAGTTTTTTGTATCCGAGGTGAAAAAATTTGACACTCTTATCCATCGTGCGTCTAGCCAGCATTGAAATATTCCTTTCCATTCTGGCGGCGTTCTCGCCGATCATTCCGAACTCCGTCATTTTGGTTTTGTTCGGCATTGCCGCACTCAAAATTGCAGTCATGCTGCGCTACGACTTTGACAGGGATACCCACGTGCGCTTCCCCATTGAGGCTGCCAGCATGTTCTATGAGATCGGCATTCTCCTCCGGTTTTTGGCAGGACATATTTCGTCCATCCGTGGACTGGTGGCGACGCTTTTTTCTGCAGTGCTGGGAATCGTACTGGGCGCTTTGCTCTGCAAGTTTCTCTCGTGGGAAAAAATCCAAACGAGCTGCGCCTGTCATCCCATCCTCTTCTTTCTGGTTTTTATCGTTGCCGGAAACGGTCTGCTGCTTTTGTTGTATCTGCTTTTCCGCACCAACAAAGGCGACGCTTCCATTGGCTTTGGCGTTTTCACATTTCAAGTTCCGGAGCTGATAAAAATCAAGCTGGTTCTTACTGCGCACTTCACTTGGGAAGCCATGCAAAACCGCAAGCACAAGGCTTACATCTGGATGCTCTATGCCGACTTCATCATCAGCATTGTGCTTCTTCTCTTTATTCGTGAAACCGGAACCTGCCTGATTCTCCTCTACTTCGCCCTGGTGATGGCATTCCTGCTGCTCTGGAAACAAGGTAATGTCGGAGTCCCGAAAATTGCTGCTGCAAGACTCGCGTGTTCCAGCCATTTTCCTGTTGTTTTCGGCATTGTGTTCTTTGCGGTCACAGGCGTGACCAAGCGCATCTTGTATCAAGTCTATCCGTATCGTGGAGCAGACGGCGAACACGCCTATCAAGGTCTAAGCGGTATTGCAAAGAAAATGGTCACGCTCTCCACCAGATTGTCCGGCGACTCCTCGCAGGTGACTGGGGCTTGGCAAACCATAAAGCATACTGCACCGATCCAGTTCAACTTCAACACCAAGATCACCATTCCTTATGCCACCTCGAAAGAGGCAATCTCAGACTTTGCCTACGTTTCACTGGTAGAGGCATTCGGGAATCTGATTGCCCTCGCTCTGCTGCTGCTTTTTATAGCGGCACTGCTCTGGGCGGTTTGGCGAAGAGGAGACATGCTCGCCAAAGCAAGTGCGGCGATGTTGCTTCTCCAGACACTGGTGCAGATATCGGGACTGGTCTTTCGGTTCTGTTTCACCGGCGTCAACATCCCGTTCCTCTCTACTGGCGGAAGCACGGCGATATCCAGTTTCCTTTTCCTCACAGTTCTTATCCTATCCATTCAGAAAAACAAAACAGGAGGTATGTAACATGAAAAAACAAGTCCTATTTGCTGCCATTCTGGCAGGTCTGCTTCTGGCATCTGTTGTCTTTGCAGTTGCACGTCCCAAAGACGAGGACTCAGAATCCAGCACAGAAGCTGAAACAACCGAAACGGAAACTACTCCCACGGAAACACAGCCGGCGTCGGGAGAAACCTCAGCAGAAACGACTGGCACAAGTGCCATCGAGGATGCCGACCGGATCTACCGGGGGTTTCTGATGGACTGCAACTACACGATTCTCATGGAGAATCAGGACACCATGCGGTGTATCACGGAAAAATACCAGACCTCTCTGGGAAATGTCCTTGATTCCTACCATTCGCAGTCAATCTCTCTCGACAAGAGCTTTGAGAAAGTACTGCGAATCAAAAACGAAAAAACCTTTCGCTCGGACAACGGCCACCTCATGGGAGAGTCCGTAGTGTTGACCTTAGATGCGGAGTTGCAGAACAACATCTATACCTACCTCGAACAGAACAACATCGTGGGCAGCGTCACAATTCTGGATGCAGACGGCAAAGTGCGAACGCTTGTTTCGTATCCCTCTTACAACGCAAACGCCGACTATTCCGAGATGAATTTGTCGCCGGATGCCACGTACAATGCGTGCGTTTCGCCGGCGTGCCCCGGCAGTACGTTCAAGATGCTTTCTGCCGTTGTGGGAGCTGCGAACGGCTTCACTGAATTTGATGACCCGGGCTATCTGGAAGCGCTGGACATCAGCAACTGGGACTGCAACCGCAAGGCATACGATAAGCCGATTCACCGGACATTGAGAGAGGCGTTCCGTGTATCCAGCAACTGCTTCTTTGCCGAGATGTTCTACGAGTTGGGAGCTGATAAAGTGTCTGATGCGCTGGACAAGTATTTTTGTTACAGCCAGCCCATTGCATGCGACTTCGTGACGATCAACAACAGCATCAAGCTGGACAGCAATGCTGACCTCTCACGAGCCGGATTCGGGCAACGCAACAATATCAGTCCTTTATACATCGCCATGTGCGCAAATGAAGTAGTCACTGGTACGCTGACCGTGCCTTACATTGGAGAGAAGGTCGTGGATACCCGCACACTTGAGGATATCCAAACGCTTACCAAACCGCAAACGCTCTGCACCATCCCCAGCGAACTGACGGAAGCTGTGAAAGGCGGCATGTCGGATGTAGCGGCAGATCTGAAGCTGACCGTTCCGGAGGGTGTCCAGCTGTACTGTAAAACAGGCACGGCCGAGATATCCGACGACGACAGCAAAAATGACCTGCACTACATCGTAACGACCTGTACCGACGCAGAAGCCAGCGTGGAGAAAACGAAAACGGTTGTTTTCCAATATGCCAACTCACCTAACCAGTACGCCTCTGGCGACGCAAAGCATTTGCAGGCGATCCTGAATATGCTCTACCAATGATCAAAAGGAGTGTGATTTTCATGGCAAACCAAAAAGAAAAAAGAGGTATCTTGCTGAGGTTCTATAAAAAAGTTTCAGGCGTGCTGTTCATTCTGGCAGCGCTCTATTGCCTGCCAAAAAGTGGACTGATTGCATGGCGAAACAAGAGAGACCACCACCTTGCCTACCTGTACCACCTTTTAAAAGATGCCTTAGATCAGAACCATGTGAAGAAAGGGTTCCTTGCCCTGAAGGACGAATTTCTGTTCCAGTTCACTCTTGGGAACATCATCAAATTTTTGATCTTTTGCTGCATCGTAATGGCAGTCATCTTGCTTTTGCCAAAGGTATTTGAACTTTTTGGCAAGCTGGCAAAAAAGTTTCCCCTCTCGCTCGGAACACTGCGTGGCGCTGTTCAGTCGGTTTCACAAGTGCATTTGCTCTCCAATCTGGAGTGCCTACTGAGATACCACGTCATCCCCTCAGCAAAGTCACCCTACCGGATGGTCGGCGTGAAGTTCTCAGTGAATGGAAAAATCTTTGCCGGAGGGTTTTCGGTGAACACCAATGCTGAACATCGGCACATTCCCAAGCTGTGCGCCATTGCGCAGGACGGAACAGAGATGGAGCTGACGCTTCCCTTACCAGTGTCTGTGATTCCAACAAAATCGGCACTGTACATTTGTGGAAAATTTCAAGACATTAACGGCACGTTCCAGCGCCGGAAAATGCTGGCAGAGCATCCCGTTGCCATTTCTGTTGGTGGACAGGAACTGACTGTCCAAGCACTGCATTAAAAGAAGGAGGAACTATTTATGAAAACAACTCGCAAAGTCACCTGCCCCAACTGCGGAAGAGACGTGGAGAGTCCGCTGACACTGATTACAGCCAAGCAAATTCAGATGCTTCCGGACATCAAGGATAAAATTTCAACAGATAACGTTCTTTACAAACACATCACCAATTTTGGCGGTGTCGCTCCAAGTGAAGATGAGCTGAAACAAGTTACCTATGAAGGGGATCCCCCAAAGGAACTCCAGAAGTACATTCATGGGGATACGATCCAGTTCCCCACTGGAACTGGCAGAGTAAACCAGCTGGCGTGTCCGCACTGCCACAACAACATCACCCCTCTATATCATAGGGATATCACCTCTGTGAAAAACATCCTCCTGATTGGTGTGACGGGTTCCTCGAAAACCGCTTTGATCACAAGCATTGCGAAGCTGCTAGCTGAGCGTGAGCTTCCTATGACAAAGCCGGAGCATGTCGAACTTGCCTCTTCACCACAGTCCTATGAGTACCAGTTCTACAACAGCACTGAATTTCCAAAGCCTCCCACTCAGCATGATGATATGAATCCAAATCGTCAGCCTCTGTTCTACTGTAAGGTAAACGGAACGCTTCTGATTTTTCATGATTACCCCGGCGAGGCGCTGAAAAACACTATGTTTACCATTCCAAAAAATTCCATTCCAGTATATTTGTTCGACAATAACGCTGGGGAAAAAGATGTACAGGATCGTTTCCTGAATGCGAAAGTTGATGAGCTTCACCAGAATGGAGACTACTCAAAAGAGATGATTGCTTTTGTGAAGTGTGATGAGCTAAATCCAATTTTCTGTAGAAGACTGATGATAAAACCCTATGAGGAAAGTAAGTTTCATGACTTCGCTGGACTTCTGGCTGCCCGGCGGATGTTTGAACATGAAAATGAACTTCTGGCCTCTGCGCAAACCAACATCTACCACAAGTTGAAACAGTATGGAACCGTAGATGTTACCTGTGTTGCAGCCTTCGGGTGCAGAGCATGTGAACAGGACGGCGAATACAAGCTTGAGAAAGCATGGAACCCACAGTATCTCTGGGACTTTTTACTTTCTCTCGTATAAGTAATAAGGAGGAACAAAAATATGGATCATTCCTATTTTGGCGAAATCATTTTTCAGCAGAACCATCGCAACAACGAGTTCCACAACGAGGGAAAAGCGCCCCTGGTGCTTCCTGCCATTCGGCAAAAGTATGGCTTTCCTGCGAAGGGCGAGACGAGGTTCTACTTCGCTATCTCCCAGAGCGGCGAGGCTATCGTCATTCAGCAGGACTATGCGCCGCCCTCCAACGGACGCATTTCGGATGAAATTTCGGTGTACCGCCTTATGAGAACACGGCGGGCTGACTATGACAAACGCTTTTTCCAAGAACTGGCTTCTGACCTCCTTTTCAAAACACATAGCGCTGAGTTCCCCGCCAACGAAGCCATTGCCATCCAGACATGGAGCTTGTTCACCGAAGCCATCACAAAAAATCCAGATTGGCATGCCGAGCAGTTCTTTGTCCCTGCCAAACCGAGCGCCAACCAGCACCTTCGTTCAGCAGAGATCACTGAAATTCTAAAGTATCGGGAGATTTGTTGCGCTCTAACAGAGCAATCGCTTATGTGGGCAGCATACATCTCCCGCAGCTTGAACAACAGTACCAACAGTAAGATTCAGGCAATCCAGCTGGCAACCATTGACTTCGATCATCCTGCAAGCATCCGTTATAGTGCAGAGGAAATTCGTAGCGCTCTGAACTGCCTGCCAGACTGCCCCTACAAAGCAAAGGGTCTGCTGTACTTGTTTACGCAGCAACAGCCTCTCACGGAAGACGAAATCGATTGCTTCCGGAATGCGCCCGCTGTCCAAAAGGAATTGATTGAAAAATACCTGAACGCCTTGTATCATGCGGATATCGAGGAGATAGATAACCTGTGTCCGCTGTTATCGAGTGCGATGCTGCCAAGCGTCATCCTCTCTAATACAGGCTTGACCAGGGTGGTTCACGCCCTATTGGACAAAGGTTTCAGCAATCCACGCATGCATCTGGAGCTTCTGCTTCTCTGCTCTGCTATCTGGGATGACAGAGATGCACAGGCCTATCTGCAAAGCTGTATGGACATGATTCGTTCCTCCCAAAGGATTCGTCACCAACTGCTCATGACCTTGAAAGAAAACGAAGCGCTGCAAAAAAGATTTGCTGACGAATTCACCTGTATCGGGTACGAAGCCGAAATTGCCCTGCTCCGTGGAGAATACACAATCCATTACATCCATGATGCGTACTACCTCGGTCTTGTCAAAAGTTCCGACTACCTCCCGTTTTACCAGGAAATGTGTGTCCAACCTTTGAGTGATCTGTTATGGAATGATTTCCAAAGCGAGAGCTATGGCAATATCCGCAACTTCTATGACCACGCCAACTGGCGGATTCGCCGAAAGGTAAAGCGTGCATTCCAAAAACGGGTATTCTCTCACGCTGACCACAGTATCCAGCAGGCACGGCAAAACTTGCGACGTGCAAGGGCCGAGAAGAAGAGCTGCTGGAAAAAACTGAAGCAAATCAAGAGAGCTGCTGAAGTACAATAAGGGGGTTATGATCTATGTTGCTCGTCACAATTATCATTGGCACCGTTTTTCTTCCGGAACTGTTGTATTGTTTTATTCCAATCCAATTTCTCCGGTTCCAAAGGACAAAGATGCTCCGACTAAAAATCACCCACAAAGGAGGTGTCAAAGAGAAGCTCCGCATCCGCATTCAAAATGGGAAAAACAGGAAATACCAGATTGCAGCGGAGAGCAACGCCTATCTAAAGCAAAACGGAAAGGATCTCTTTCTCTATTCGCCGTATCAGCAAAAGCTTTATGCGAATAAACGCTACTCACTAGAGAACGAGACTACGATGCAAGTCCAGCGTCGAAAGCCACGATTCCTGCTAACGATTCTCCTTGTGATTGCGTTTTTGACGACGGTGATTTTTAGTGAGGCATACATCCAACATACAACAGTTCCCACCTTTGCTGCGTCTACTTACCCCGTGGTGTTGACACACGACTATGCGGAATACATCGACACTGAAACTACTTATGCCGGTATTCAGAATTATCTGATCGTAGGATCAGACGCTCGGGAGGGCATGCTGACCCCGCACGCTGATGTCATGCTATTGGTCTCTTTCAACAACAATACCAAAACCATCAAGCTCTTCTCAATTTCCAGGGACTTTCTGGTCAGCATGCAGGACAAGAGCATTCCCAGCATCGATGATCTGGATCCGTCCTTGCCCAACTACGAAGCACTCAAAAAAGCTGCTGGCACACAATGGTTCAAGGCTAAGTTGAACGCCGCACTGAGTCTCCAATATATCGACGACGAGAGCGACCACACAACTGAAGAGTTCTATGCCCAGGGGCTGAACAATCTGGTGAATTGCATTGAGTGGAATTTCAAAGTACCAATTCAAGGCGTTATCAACTTCTCGTGGAAGGACTTCTGCAAGACGATCGATGCACTGGGCGGAGTGGATATCGAGATCACCAAAGAAATGCTGAGCACCGAGGTGGAAGAAGACGGGGTAACTGTTGATGGTATCATTCCGGTTCTGGACGATTTAAATAGACTATTCGGAACCAATTACCATTTTAAAGAAACTCCCGGCATTCAACACTTAAATGGTACAAAAAGTTTAGCTTATGTCCGTTTAAGACATATTAAAGGCAGTCTGAACAGCGATTTGGAGAGAGCCGAGCGAATTCGGAACTTTGTCTTGCAGCTGATTTCTCAGAAAAAGAGCGATCTTTTTTCTATCATACAGAAAGATAAAATTTCTGAGATTGCAGATGGAATCTATACTTCTTTGACGGAGGAAGAGCTTCATTCGCTGGTAAAAGAGATTTATAAACTTCCAAGTATTAAGAATGAAGGATTCCTTATTAAGGAGTTTCATGATGAGATCATTCATGACACGCAGTATCTCATCGCCGACGGAAAGAATGAACCAATTCTTGAGGAACAGGCAAAGGAAGCACTGTGTGAATAAGCATCGCCGGAATTGCTTTGTTATTCTTTGCAGATAAAGGCAACTAAAACATTCCGTCGAAAAGGCAACCTTACAGAAAGAAAGTTTTTCTGTGAGGCTGCCTTTTTTCATCAGATGCCCCTTGAAATCTCCATGGGGCTGTATTATAATAGGATAGAAATTATTCTAACAGGAAATTGCACGAGAGGAAGGGCACGATATGGAAAAGCAAATCTACATGACACCGAAACAGCCGTTTTTCGTAACGTCCTCCCGCTCTTATGAAAAGTTCATCCTGAACCGGTTTGGCATCGTGCATTTTTACCATTGTTTTACCGGCACAGAGCCACGCTATGCGATTCCGGACGGGTGTGTGGACATGGTGTTCTGCTGTAATCCGAAGCATCCCTACGCAGAAATCTGCGGTACAGTTTTGTCGCCACAAATCGTGCTTTCGGAGAGCAACACCTCCTATTTCGGCGTGCGGTTTCTGCCGGGCTATAATCCGGTTTTGGGCAGTGCTGACATTATGTCACATCTGGTTAACCACCGCATTCCGCTGGACGATTTGATTCAGGACAGGCGAATGCTGGAGGGCATTTGCAATACTACAGATTTCCGGCAACAGATTCGTGTGTTCATGCGCTCTTATATGAGCATCTATCGCCGGGTCTGTCCGCAGGAGCATCAAAACCTGCTGGTGCTCCACTCTTCCAATTTGATGATTCGCTCCGCCGGCAGCATTTCCATAGAAGAGCTGGCGGAGGATACCGGCTACACGACCAGATACATTGACAAATGTTTCCGGAATGAAACCGGACTCAGCCCCAAACAGCTGGCAAAGATCGTGCGATTTCAAAGTGCAATATCTGCTCTAAACCAGAATCAGCACGTCGGGCGCTCTCTGACGGAGATTGCTGCCGATCTGGGATACTTCGACCAGTCCCACTTTGTGCACGATTTCAAGGCGTATACCGGACTGACACCCAAGAAATACCAAACCATGCTGCGAAACGATGACTTTGACGAAAAGCTGCGAATTGTGCAGTGATTTACTCCGGACGAGTTCCGGTGTTAACGTCCGCCGGTACGCTCTGAATCTCCGGAACAGCATCCAGATGCAATTTCTTTGCCACTTCCGGATTGTGATTGATCTGATACAGATCAGACTCCATTGCCATGACTTCCTTGATCTGGTATGGCTTGAACATGGGACGTTTCATCACACACTTGATCCAGATGACCGCATAGACCGACAAAATCGCAACGGTAATGAGAAAAATCAGATAGATCCGTTTCTTGACCTCCCAGCTGGAGTCGATGTTGTAGATCATAAAAGCGTTGCCCAGAACACCGATAATGGGAATCAGCGGGCCAAAGGGAAGCTTAAATGTTCTGGGGGCTTTCGGCAGGCGCTTCCGCAGAATCAGCACATCGCAGTGCAGAATGATGTAGGAGGAGATCCAGAACGTGCAGCCTGTCAGAATCAGGAATGTCAGCTGATCGCTGGTGGAAAGTCCGGTAATGTTGATGAGAATCATTGCGATTGCCACCAGCAGCAGTCCTACATAGGGTATGCCACACCGATTCTTGCGCATGAACACAGCGGGCAGCAGCTTCAGCTTTGCCATACCGGAACAGATCTGAGCGATAGAGAACATAGCGGTGTTCAGGGTGCTGACCACTGCCAGAAGAGAGATGATGGTCATCCAGATCGTACCGACTTTGCCATACAGCAGGGTACCGTACAGAATATGAGGGACAGTGCTGACGCTCAGTTCCTCCCACGGCGTATAGTGGCTAAAGCCAACGACCATGAAAATCTGCATCAGCAGAATTGCCAGCAGACTGATGACCATGCCCAGCGGCACTTTCTTCCGGGGATTTTTGACCTGTGTGGAAATGGGGACAATGAACTCTACGCCGATGAACAGAAAGAATGCCAGTCCCAGCAGGGAGAACACATCGCCGGGCTTCGAGGAGAGCACCTCCGGCTGTTCCACGACCTGACCGGTACCCAGCTTGATCGTTCCCATGATGCCCAGAAACAGCAGCGAACCGATCAGCCCGTATGCCACAATATTCTGCACCTTGGCGAACATGTCTACACCGAACAGGTTCAAGCCCAGCAAAAGCAGAATCAGCACAATAGAATAAACCGAACCCGGAATGGGAACATTGGGAAGGACACTGCTCAGAGTGTTGCCGAACATGGCAGCTTCCGAGCTGCCCATGATGGTCTGACATGTCAGATAACCGCCTACAGTGATGACGATGGACACAAACGGTCCGAAGCACGCCAGCGTGTACTGCGCCATACCGCCTGTCAGGTTCGGCATCAGAGCATTCAGCTCACAGATGGAAAACGCCGTCAGCATGTTAAAGGCGCAGGCAATCGCCATGGTAATGATAAACGGCAGACCAATGGCCGATGCCCCCTGCCCGATGGAGAGCAGACAGCTTGTGGCAATTATCAAGCCGACACCAGTCGCCACAATACTGGGTAAGCCCAACTTTTTCTCTTGCATCATTCTCAACTCTTTTCTTTCTGGAACAAATCCTTATTTCTCGCCGTACAGCAGGGCATCAATGCCCTCCTCACCAGTACGGACACGAATGACATTGGTCACATCGGAAACAAAAATCTTGCCGTCGCCGATGTGTCCGGTGTACAGTTCTTTTTTGACAAACTCCAGCAGCCCGTCCAGTTCCTCGGTGGGCAGGACGATCATGACAACCTCTTTCGGCAGCAGGCTGATCTCCTTGTTCTTTTCCTCCACCTCGAATTCCTGCGTGCCGTGCTGCACACCGCAACCCAACACCTGATACACCGTCATGCCGGTAATGTGAAATTTTCCCAATGCCTTTTTCAGCGGCTCGATCTTGGAAATACCGGTGATAATTTCAACTCTGGATAACTTCATAAAAATTCCTCCTGTCATTTGCAACAATTCTAAAAAAGAAAAAAGATGCCGAATTTCTCAGAGAAACTCGACATCTTTGTCTTTCTGTTTCTATTATAGCAGACATACGTCTCAAAAAATTGTATAAATCCGAACTCACTGAAAACGGTCGTACCGCAGTGCGGAAAGATCCACTGCTGTTTCCTGCTCCATTGCCAGCTGCGACAGCACCAGCCCGACTGCCGGCGAGATGCCGAAGCCGTGTCCGCTAAATCCGCACGCCAGAATCAGTCCCGGAACCTCCTCCACAGTACTGATAACCGGCACATGGTCGGCACAGGAATCCATCCAGCCCGCCCAGCTGCGGACGACCTTGATGTTTGCCAGATTCGGAAAATAGTGCA
>ENA-OPCN01001246-OPCN01001246.1-human-gut-metagenome-genome-assembly--contig:-NODE-1246-length-18213-cov-6.586188_pt1 | contig 18213 bp, 15 predicted proteins | sample MGYA00241567_ERZ501485 | MGnify/ENA primary metagenome ERZ501485 (study PRJEB25962, sample SAMEA2042579) | human gut metagenome | biome: human gut; feature: human-associated habitat; material: faeces...
GCTTTTTTAAGCTCTATATGGCGACGGCGATTGCGCCGATCCCGCTGTCGAGCTTCGCAGGACAGCCCTCCAGCAGTATCGGTATGGCGTTCATCAAGAGCTACGCCGCCATCTGCTTGGAGGGCTGTGTCATTCTGCTGGCCTGTATTATTTTCTCACAATTCGCGTCCAGTCCACCCGTCGTAACGGAAGGACTCGCCCCGGCAACGGTCGTCTGGAACTACATTGGCGAACTGGTGTTCAATATGCTGGTGCTCGTTGGCTCCATTAAAATGTCCGACCGGATCATCCGGGAATTGATGGGTCTTGGATGAGAAACCCTCCATCCGCAATGGGATGGAGGGCGACATCAGAGAGATTTTATTACATGGTTGTAATGATCAGGATGCAATCAACTTTCCGTATTCGTACAGTGTATCGCTTGGCAGGTCGATCTCATCATTCCAATACACGCAGGTACGGCTCGGATCAAGCTGTACCTGATTGAACAGACCGTGAATCGTCGCCAAATCGCGATAGCTCTCGATCTGCTCCATATCATCTTTTACATCATACAAAACCTTGCGACCATCATCAAACACAATGCGTAGGCAATAATCCGGCATGGGTCTTACTTCTTTGATTCTTGGCAGCATAACAACACCTCCATTACAGCGGCGGCAATTTCTCCAACTTCTGCGTATCCCACATTTCAAGTAGCCTATCCTGATGCGCACTCATCCATTCCTGCACAAGCTGCTGCGCTCTCGTTGGGAGATCTCCCTCTGTCATCTTCATCGTTTTCAAATCAAAAATACCAATATGTTCCCCATATAGAGCATGCAAATGACTAGGTTCGTGTTCTTTCGGCTTGAAAAACATTTTAATGACGATCCCATAAAACCTACAAATCTCAGGCATTTCATGTCGCTCCTTTATCAGCGTTCCTATTTTTATTATACCCAAATCACAAAAAATTTCAAGCGGAACACATTTCCACAGCCATCTCGGAACCGGGATATACGGCAGCAGCTTTACAAGCGATACCGCTGCAAATAGAAAATCGGCGGCTGTATCGAATCTGGCTCCGAAGGAGCTGACATTGTTGGTTTTTCTTGCGATCATGCCGTCTGCCATATCGCTCAGTCCGCACGTCAGATACACCGTATAGAACACAGCCGAGAACACGGGGACGAACGCCAGAAGAATACTCCCTAAAATGCGGATCCCTGTAATTATGTTTGCAATGTGCGTTTTCATTCTGCGGTTCCGTTGACGATTTTGGCGTAGAGTTCTTCCGGGATCATGGGAGAACCGATCTCCGCCAGAAGTGCTGTGTCGATCTGGCCGGTTTGCGCGTACTGCCGCCCGGCCCTGCGAACCAGCTCCAGCCGGGGAACCGTCACAACGGCGGCCTCCGGTGCGTTGAACATAGGGCTTTCCGGTACGGTCAGAATTGTGTGATTGTTGGGGAACAGCAGCTCAAACTGCCGTACTGCCGGTTCAAAGTTGCGCCTGCTGTTCGGAAACCCGCAGCCGCAGATCATCAGATACCGCAGGTGAGAGTAATCCCGCTGATCGACATGGATATAGCGCCCGTTCACCTCTTTCATTGCCATAGAGGACAGGGGGAGGGTTCGGTCAATGAGATTTTTAAGCCCTGCGGGCATTCCGTAGCAGTAGAGCGGATAGCTGAACAACAGCAAGTCGCTGCCCAGCATCTGCTCCAGAATCTCACGCATATCATCGTCGATGGCGCAATGTCCGCCGTTGTATTTGCAGACAAAGCAGCCGCGGCAAAACTCGATATGCTTGTCAGTCACATCAATCGTACGGATTTCCTGCGCGGCAGCTTCTCTCATGCCGTCCAGAAATGCACGGGTAATGTGCATGGTATCGCTTTTCTCTTTCTTTGGACTTCCGTTAAAAACAAGGATTTTCATCTCTAATTGACCTCAGTCATTTTTTCCGCAACCTAAAAAACGCAGCACAAACCGATGATCTCGGATCGCACTGCGTCTAAGCGTCTGGCATTTTGAGTTCTTCAATTTTTCCGTCCTTGAAACGGATCACGCAGGTATATTTGCACTTCGGACAGAATAGAGGGAACTCCTCTAATACCGTGCGCGGCCGTATCTGCGTCCTTGTTTTGCCGCCGCATTTTGGGCAGCAAAGCCAACCAATTTTGGTGTCTGCGTTGTCCGCCATCTGAAATCACCTCGGTTTATTTGGAAATCAGCGCTCGGAATTCGGCATCACGGTCAAAGGTGCCGGCCGCAAAGCCAGGAATCTCCTTGATGGATTTGCAGATGCTGATGCTGAAGCCCGTCAGAATCTGCCCGATCTCCCGGTCGGAGTATACGCATGGAAGGGGAATCTGTCAATAGCGGGGAGAAACATTTTCCGTTTTTTCACCCTTTTCAAGAATCGTTCCCGGTGTCGCGGCTGCCGTGCCCAGGAACGCAGCCGCTTTCGCAGAAGTCAAGCTGGCGCTGAACCTGGAAGTTCAACGCCAGCTGAGTAACCGCTGATAACCGCAGGTGATTGATTCAGCGGTTACCTGATGGGATGGAGCGAAGGCTCTTTACCGCACGTTGAAGCATGCGGCGGGGGCTGATTTGATGTTATTCAAAGTCGCCGTACAGCCATTGCTGGCTGCTGCCGGTAAGACGGTAATGGATCTCAAAGACGTCGCTGTCTGTGCCGCCGCTTCCAATGGAAACTGCACAGTCAAGCCATGTTTCCGTTTCGGATACTGCTGCGCCGATGCTTTCCAGCGGAATGACCATCTGAATCCGACCCGCTGCAGGCGACCACTCGACTCTTGCGCCGCTTTCCGTATTGGAAAAGGCCCACGCGGAACCGCTTATCTCATAGCGATCAACTGTTGTTGAATCGCTGCTTCTGACGAATGCCTTTGAAAAGCTGTGCGGCAAAGACGTTCCGTTCAGGGTCGACGTAGTGCCTGCCGCGCTTTCGGTACTGCTTCGGATATGAGCCCCGACCTGGAAAACCGTTTCCGCACAGTACGCAGGCAGACTGCCGGATTCATTATCAACACGGATATAAAGATTGCTCATATCGTTTGTGATGTACACCTTCTGAATCGATAGATCGCTTGACACAGCGTCTGCGCAGGCGTCCAGATAGTACGGCACAAATTCGTACTGCGTCCAGTCTCCCTCGCAGCCGTCATGAACTGCAAGTTCCTTATAGCAGCCCGCGTTGGAGCGATCCGGAATGATCCGCATATCCAGATCGCCGTTCCAGACAAGCGCCGCCAGAATGAAGGATGCCGCAGTCGTCGGCTCCGTGGCGGTCGAAACACAGGGCTTCTCGGTAACATCGCTGACGCATTCCCCGGTGAACATATATCCGGCGCAGGTTCTGTGCAGATTCCAGTCGAAGATATTCTCTGCTTTCTGACTGTCGCCTGTGTAGGCGCTGCAAATCGCATTCCAGTTCGAGATCTGAGGCCAGCTCGGGGAAACTTCGACAGCTTCGTCACCGGACGGACTGTAAATACTGTCCTTGCTGTAGTAGGTGTCCATTGCATACCGGGCCATGCCGTATTCATCATCCAGAAGATCCGCTTCAAAGGCGCTGATCGTGTCACGGGCTCTGGAGGAATTGATGTCAATGATGCCTGTAGTGAACAGAATAAGTCCGGCGCCATCCTTGATTCTCGACACACTGTTGTCCCAACGGATATCCTTGATAAAGTACTTTCCCTTTGGATACCAGAGGCCATTTGCAAGCGTGTCGTCTCGGTTGATTGCGGATTTGATGGTGCTTGCTGCGCCGTTATAGCTGTCAGCGAGTCCTTGCAGACCCTTCTGCGCAGCCATTTTACCCATTGCTTCAAGCCCGGCGGCGTAAAGTGCCTGCGTGTACGTATAGACGCCGTAATTATCCATGTCCTCAAAAATACTGAAATCCTGCGGCCCGAACCCGTTGCTGTCAATATTGTTCATCACATAGTTCGCCGCTGCAGTCAGCTGCGGCCAGAGTTCGTCGCGCAGCTGTGTGCTGCTTGTCTCCAGACAGTGCCGGTACACGCCGTACAGGAACCAGCCGATCGTATCGTGTTCAGGCTCGATGAATTCCGCACGTTGGTTGCTCCAGACGTCAATACAGGTATTGAAGGAACCGGCGGTTTCGCCGGAGGTAAGCTGCCGGGCGGCAAGCCAGCGCCAGTATTGCGCCCCTTCTGTGGTAAACCCGGCTGCGTCCAAGGCAATTGCCGTGACGGAAGCATCGCGGGTCCAGACCTTATAACCGTAATCATAAGGGTTGGTGGTTGCTACATGCGCGCCGTCTCCGGTTGTCGAACCCGGACGGAGCGTGTTTTTTATCATGATAAGATTGCGCTTGTACATCTTTGCAAGCTCCGGGTTTGAGAAGCTGGGGACTGCTTTCCCGTCTTCCAGCCATGCTCCGTAATACGTTTGTGTATACGTGAGCCAATCGCTGCCGTCGCGCGCATTCAGGGAGGAAACCGTCTGGTTGAGGTCGGCCAGCGTCGCGCCGTATGCAACATAGCCATAGAGGGTACAGGATGCGCCGGCGGACAACTCTGCGGTTTTCAGGAATGCACCGGAAACAGCATTTGCAGATGCGGAGCGGTTATTTGCAACTGAGCCGCTGCTGTGGAAGGTGTACCACGGACTGCAGGAGCTCGAGGCAGTATTGCTGTCGGCGTCGTTCGCAACCTGGAACCCGGCGCAGCTGCCCCATGTGCCGAGCGCCAGATACGGCATACCTGCGGAGGATCTGTCAAAAATAATAGCGTTTTGTGTATCGCTGTATGACGCGCTGATTGCGGAAGTCCCTGTGTTGGCAGGATTCAGCATATCCAGAACGGAAATGCGCTTGCTGCCGGCAGATGTGTTTTTGATGCTGTACTGCGTAAGCAGGACAGGCATGTTTGGCAGTGCGCAATAATTTCTGGAAATCTCAATACCAGCCGTTGGAACGCCGTCGTATTCCAGATAATTTGTCCGCAAAATGCCGGTTTCATCAAAATACCCCTCAACATCGAACAACTCGCCGGAGGAATAATCCTTCGCACCTGTTTCATCGCGGAAGAACCCGGAGTAATCCCGAATCTGGTTTTCTCCCCAGCTGCTGCTTACATGCAGCTCGCGGATGCCCGTCGGGTTGTCTGCCGCGTCTTCAGAGCAGAGCTGCGTGCTCTGCCAGATCGCCATCATATCCTTCGCGTTGGAAAGATACAGGCTCCGGGTGCTCTCATGCTTTTCCTCGACGGTCAGACTGTCGATGTTGATGGCATGGTTATTATACGCGATCCGGACTGTATGCGTCCCCGCAGTCAGGTATTTTCCGACCTCGCTCGTCGACCACTCGTCCCACGATGCCAGCGACGGAAATACAGCGGTGGCCTCGAAGACACCGTCAAAGAACACCTTTGCTGAAGCGTAGTACCCGCCGGCGTTTGCATACTGGATCAGGAAGGAATAATCTCCCGCTTCTGCAAGATCGACAGAGAACTCGACAAAATCGCCCTTGGCGTCAAAGTGGTCAACAAATCCGGTTCCGGTGTATCCTGCATGATCGGTGTTCGTCTGCACACCGGACAGCACAGCTGCCTCCGCCTCGTATCTCGTTTGCGGATATTCCTTTGCAATGGTGGGAACCTGGAGAAGAAGCGAGACGAAAAGCACAAGGATTAAAAGAATGGATATTGTACGTTTCATATGAATCCTCCTCACTCTTTTGTCAACTGAAGTCCGGCGTTACCTCAATCGTATTTCCTACCTGCACAATGTGGTTGTTCCCACTTTCCCATGCTTCATCGTTCAGCAGGATCTTGAATTCCACGCTGCCGCTGACGGGGCGCTCCATTTCAAAGACCCACGTGTTCGCATCGACATTCTGGAGCTTTCGGCCGGAAGACCAATCCAACGGCAGCGTGTCCCCACGGATATACAGGGTGTTGCCATAGCCCGCATCACAGTGTACGATCACGGTCGTTTTCTGATAATCGGGCTGTTTGTACTCCTCCGGATATCCGCTTGTAAGCAGGACTGCGGAGTTTGCCGGGATCGTGACAGTCACCACTCTGGAGTTCGCCTCGGCCCCTTCCGTTACGTTTACAACATAATCCGTATTCAGCAGGTCGGTTAACTGCGTGCCGATCGTGTAGCTCGTTTTTCCTGCGTTCAGGGTGATCGTCTTTGTCTGTGCGCTGGCAGAGTTATTGAAAACACAGAGAATTTCCCTGCCGTTTCCCTCGTTTCTCCGGCTGAATGCATAGACCGGATCGCCGTAGCTGTAATACAGCTCGTTCTGTACGCCGTTGATGAGCACATCGCCGTATGTTTTTCTGAGCTCATTCAGACGCTGGATAAAATGGAAGGTCGTCGTATCCTCACTGAAGCCGGTCATCATCTCGCGGTTGTAGTAGTTCAGCGTTTCCTCTGAGTATTGAAAATTTCCGGCCATGTTCTGCTCTGTTCCATAATAGATAACGGGGATCCCGCGCGCCGCATACTGGAAGGCCAGCGCCATGCGCAGCTTTGCCCAGTTGTCGCTCGCATTTGCAAGGAACCGGGAACGGTCATGGTTATCCAGGAAGGTAAACAGGTGCGAGGCGTCTTTGTATTTGCCATCCTGATCAAAGACCCATTTGACGCCGCCCCATTCTTCTCCTTTGCAGAAAACGTTGTTCAACTGGAAGTACAGCGGATAATCCAGCATGCCCCACATGTAATTCATGATCGAGGCGTTTTCATCCACCGAACCGGTAAAGGCTTCGCCAAAGCTGTGCTTTCCGGTATGGGCTTCGTAGAGCGTCAGATACTGCGGAGGAATTTCAATTACAGCATCCACGCGGGAGCCGGAAAAGCCATAGCTGAACCAGCCGCTGTTATTCGCCTGGTTCCAGTATGCGGACATCAGTGCGGCCCAGCATTCCGGATTTTCCTGCGCCAGATCGTCCAATCCGCCAAGGCTGTAATTCTGTGCTTCCTCCGGATTTGTAAAGTCGCTGATGTTTGGCGTGTTATGATACCAGGCCGGATTGTCAAACGGCGGAGCGGGCTTATAATCGGCAGGTTCATAGGTCGTCGCCGGGTATTCCAGATAATCGGCCGTATGGTTGAGCTGCGCATCAATGATGACTTTCAGCTGCAGCGCATCCGCAGCGGCCATAAGCGCGCGTAATTCTGCTTCGGTACCGAAGTGAGAATTGGGGCTGTTGAAATCCTTTGTGTAGTAACCGTGATATCCTGCCTCGTCGCCGGAACGGCTGTATGTTTCGTTTTCCTGCGGTGCAGAGATCCAGATAGCGGTAAAGCCCATGTCCTTGATATATTGAAGCTTTTGCGTCAGACCGGCCCAGTCGCCGCCCTGATAATAATGAAGATCTCCCGGACGGTACTCCTCATTGAATGTCCCGTTGTTGCTGGAATTGCCGTCAAAGAAGCGATCCGTCATAAGCATGTAAACGGTATCGTTTTCTTCGAGATTCTGCGAGGAATAGCTCACCTGATTTGTCCCCTCCTCATCAAGCGCTGTGCTGCGCGTGTACGCTGTTCCGGCACCGAGGACGGACACGCAAAGCGAGGCGATCAGAAACAGCGCGAGTATGGATTTTTTGTGTTTTTGCATAATGCTGCTCCTTTCGTGGATGATTATCCCTTAATTGCGCCAGCAGCGATTCCGTTCACGATATTTTTTTGCATGAAAATGTAAAAAAGAATGACTGGAATTGTGGTCACAACAAAACCTGCCATGATCAGATGCCACTGCTGGTTATACTGTCCATAGAAGTACATCTGGCTGAGTGGAATGGTGATCGGTTTTCCAAGAATCAGATACGGAAGAAGAAAATCGTTCCAGACCCAAAGAACATTGAGAATCGCGACGGTGGTCAGGATCGGTTTGATAAGCGGCAGAACGATCAACACAAAGCGCTTCAGAACGCCGCAGCCGTCAAGCAGCGCAGCCTCTTCCAGTTCTCCCGGGACGGAGGATACAAAGCCCCTGATCAGAAAAATCGGAATCGGACACTGCAGCCCGCAATAAATCAGGATCAATCCCCATATATGCCCAGTCACATGCAGATCCCGCGCTGTAGACAGCAGGGAGATCATGATCGTGTGAAAGGGTACAAACATAGAGGAAAGAAACAGCAGCATGAAGCATGCAGACCAGCGGGATTTCCATTTTGCAAGCGCGTATCCTGCGAGAGAACTGACGATCAGATTCAAGACCACAACGCCAGCGGTCAGGATACAGGAGTTCAGCAGCGCTTTCGGAAAGTCTGCGGTTTCGATGATTGTTTTATAGTTCTCGAATGTTGGCCTGGAGGGGAAAGAGATGGCCGAGGTCAGAATTTCCCCTTTTGTTTTAAAGGAGTTGACGATTGCAATTAAAACCGGGAAGAAATAGAGAACGGCGATCACACCGACAAGAATTGTGATTGCATATCCGTCCTTGCCTGCTCTTGCTTTACGCATTTGACGCGTCCTTTCTGCCTTGGAACAGATAAACTGCCGCTGTAATGGCGGAGATGATCAGAAACAGGATGATGGATTGCGCGGTTGCGTATCCTGTCCGGTTGGAGCTGAAGCCTGTGTTGTAGATCTGGAGCGCGATCGTTGTCGTTGCGCCGGCGGGGCCGCCGGAAGTCATGGCCATAGGAATGTCAAATGCCTTAAAGCACGACGCCAGACAAAGGATCACATTCATGACGACAACCGGCGCAAGCAGCGGGAGCTTGATCCGCGTGATTACCGTCCATTTATTCGCACCGTCTACTGCGGCGGCTTCCAGCAGGTCTTTGGAAATATTCTGAAGTCCGGCAATATAAATGATCATATAATAGCCCGCGCATTGCCAGATCGCAGTCAGGCCGATCGAATACACGGCCAGCTTCATGCTGCCCAGCCAACTGATCTGATACGCTTCGGGGATCCCAAATGCCTGCACGGCAGAGCGGTAGACGTTTCCATAGAGAAATACCCAGACGAATCCGACAATGATCAGGCTCATCAAATTGGGAAGGAAGAAAACCGCCCGAAACAGCTTCTTGAAGTGCGTATTTGAATCCAGAAGAAGTGCCAGCACAAGGGCCGAAACGTTTGCCCCAAGCGTTACAAAGAGCGTATAACGGACTGTTACCCAAATCGCGCGAAGAAACGCGCGGTTTGACAACGCCTCTTTGAAGTTGGCAAGACCAATGAAGTGAAAATGTTTATTGTAGCCGTATGCGTCTGTAAACGCCAGCACAAGGCTCTGGGCAAAAGGAAGCAGAAAAAATGTGAAGAAAAAAGCAAATGCGGGCAGGATAAACAACAGATACGTCTGGTTTTGCTTTCTTCTCCATACTTCCGTTTGATAGTGTGTTCTATGTATGATCTTCGCCTCCCCGGTCGTCCCGCGTCGCAAATGACCTGCGGCGCGGGACATGTAGTATCAGTTTGCCTGACTTGCGGCCAGCGCGTTGTCCCATGAGGCGTCCAGACCGGCCAGGATATGCTCCAGACTGTCCTGATCCAGCAGGTAGCTCGACAGAGCGCTTTCATATTCCGGGCCGAAGGCAGTCGGCCAGCCGCGATCGACCTGTGTGCAGACCATGCCCGCGTCGATATAGGCTTCCACGTCTTTTGCCAGCGGATCAAAATCAACGGAAACACCCTTCACAGCGGAAAACAGCTTGGAGGTGCTGCACCACAGCTCGGCGATTTCCGGCCGTGTCAGGAACTCAAGGAACAGCTTGCATGCTTCCGGGTATTTTGTCGATGCGGAAATGGACAGACCAAAGTCGGGGAACTGGAACAGCTTTGTCTCAGACGGATCGTCAGAAACCGGAAGCGCCATCATGCCGAGGTTGATGGACGGATTGATCTCCTTAATGGGCTCGAGCGCCCACAGGCCCTGCACCATCATGGCGGCCTCGCCGTTTGCAATCATTGCGCAGGCTGTGTTGTAGTCCGTGTCAAATGCTGTCTGGGTGTTGCCGTTTTCGTAAATGTACTTCATCAGCTCAAAGGTTGTGCTCCATCCGCTGCAGGCCGCAAAGGACTCTGTTCCGGCGCTTCTGGCGTCGTCCCAGTGAATGTCCTTCCCGTAGACCGCAGAAGCAGCTGCGATCAGAGAAACCGGCTTGATTGTCCAGGAATCCTTGAACCCCAGCGCAAACGGTGTCACACCGTTCGCTTTCAGGGTTTCAACCGCTGCTTTGAATTCCGTCACGGTCGTCGGCACGGCGATATCGTATTCTGCAAAAATATCTTTATTATAGAAAATACCCTCGCAGCTTCCGTCAATCGGAAGCGCCCATGTATGGCCCTCCGAATCGGAGAAGGTCGAATCAAGGCGCGCCTCATCTGTGACGTTGTTCAAAAACGCTTCACCGGCGAGATCCATGATATAGCCGCCCTGCGCGATGTCCATGGTGTTTGTTGAGCCCTGGAAAATATCCGGGATTTCATTGGTCGCCAGCCGCGCCTTGAGAATTGCTGCCGGCTCGTTTGTAACGATTTCCTGTTCGACGTTGATCGTTGGATATTCCTTATGGAATGCGTCGATGATCTGCGTAAATGCGTCCTGCGCTTCCTGCTTTTGATGGAACAGATGAATCGTAACGGGTTCTGTCTCCGGTACGTCCGCTTCGTCTTGTGCGCTTTCGGCAGATGCTTTATCTGCCGTATCCTGTGCAGCTGCGTGGTCGGAGTTTGCCTGCTCTGTTGTCTTTACGCTTGTGCATGCAGACAGCAGAGAAAAGAGAACGCCGACGCAGAGCAGCAGAATCACTGATCTTCTCACTTTTTCAATTTTCATCATGAAACCTCCATTTAACTCCACTGAATGACAGACCTGATGTGCTTTTTTTAGGCGTCTTTCTTGGCCAAGAAAGGTTTGAGGGGGCTGCCTACAATCAAATTATATCGTTCGAGAAACACGGCAGCAATAAAATCATTTAGCTTTCTTGTGAAATATATCAACTTCTTTGTGTAAAACTATCAAAAATTCATTTGATTTGCTATAATATTTAGGAAAGGCGGTGAAGCTCCATGTTCCGACGATTCCGATCGCTCAGGAAAAAACTCATCTGCTCTGTTCTGCTTACCTTGTCGATCCCCATCATCATCGTGGTTGTCATTGCACAGGTTCGGTCGCAGTCCGCAATTCGGGCGCAGGCAAAAAAGCTCAATGAAAATCTGCTCGAAATGGGGATCCATCAGATGGACGCAACGTGGGAGGGACTGGACGACGTTTACCGCTCCATTTATCTGAATGAGGCATTCAGAGAATACCTTCTGCACTACGGGCAGCAGACCGGCCCGAACGCTGCGGCAAGCGAATCAGATCTGTTAAAGCGGGTCTTTCTGTCAAGTCTGAGCAGCCGCGCGGATCTCTACAGTATTATTTTCGTTGATAACAGCGGACGGCTTACATATGCGACGCGGGAAGAATCCGGTTCCGTTCCGGAGTATGCGGACGCTGCGCTTCCGGATGCGTATCTTACCTGTCTGGAACCCGATCAGATGAACCGGCTTGACCGCGTCCTGCTCCCGACCTGTGTACATATGCCGCTCCATAAGGTCAGAAACGGTGCGGGCGAATATGTTTATGCGGTTGCACGGCAAATCGTCAATACAGAGCAGCATTTTGAGCAAATCGGGACGATGTTTATCACGGTAAATCTGACAGGAATGAAGCAGCTTGCGTCGCTTATCCTGTCAGATCAACAGGCATATGTTTATATTTGTGACCGTGCGGGGCGGGTGTATTTCGATTCCTCCGGACAGCTGACCGCCCGGACGCTGCCCGAGGAAATGATGGTATTTAAGGACGGTCTGTCTGAGCATGAAATACGGCTTGACGGGCAGGCACATATGGCGCTTTCCGTGCAGTCGCAGAAAACCGACTGGGTGCTCATGACGGCGATTCCGGAAACGCTCTACAGCTCCGACGCAACGGCGGTATCCAAATCCATTTTGACCGCGCTGGTTCTGGCGCTTACCCTGATGACTGTGGTTACAGCGTTTTTTGCGACCAGGATAAGCCGCCCGATCGAAACGCTTGCGGATACAATGGAGCATATGAACCTGCGAAAGCTGGAGCACCGCGTTGCGGTCGTCGGAAACGATGAGATCGCACGCCTGAGCATCAGCTTCAATACGCTGATGGACAATTTGAGCACATCCATTCAAAACGAATATGAAATGGAGCTGCTCCAGAAGCGTTCCGAGATCCGCGTGCTGCAGGCGCAGATGAACCCGCATTTTCTGTATAACGTGCTTCAATCCATTTCAAGCCTCGCTATGCTGGATAAGGTATCGGAAATCATTACAGTCTCGAATTCCCTGGGGAATACGCTCCGTTATTGCATCAACAGCAGCCAGCCGCTCGCGCCTCTGCGCGATGAGATCGCACATGTCACCAACTACCTGACAATTCAGACAATTCGCTTCGGCGACCGGCTGCGGTATGAACTCAGTATTCCTGCCTATACCCGTGACTATCTGCTTCCGCGAATGAGCCTTCAGCCAATGGTGGAAAATGCGATCCTTCATGGCTTTGGGGAACGGCAGGAGCTCGGGACGATCCTGATTCAAAGCTGGGCAGACGATTCTTTCCTGACCGTGGAGATTACAGACGACGGGGCCGGGATTGCGCCGGAACGGCTGGACGCGCTGAGAAAGAGGCTCTGCGGCACTGCCGCAGCCGATACCGAACACGGCGTTGGCCTTGTCAATCTCAAGGCGCGTCTGGCGCTTCTGTACGAAAAAAACGGACGGCTGGAGATTGACAGCGAGGCCGGAATCGGAACGACGATCCGTATTATCGTTCCGGTAGGAGGTGAGCAGGTGTGATATATCATGTGCTTCTCGTTGAGGACGAGCCGGTTATCCGGGAGAGCATCAAAAAAAGCATCCATTGGGATAGAATGCCCATTCAGCTGGCTGCAGAAGCGGAAAACGGCAGGGAAGCGCTGGCGTATATGCAGACCATGCCGATTGACATTGTAATAACCGATATGAGAATGCCGGTCTGCGACGGCTCCCAGATGCTGAAGCAGATGGAATCCCTGCACTATAACTGCGAAATCATTGTGCTGAGCGAGTATTCGGATTTCAGTTATATGTATCAGGCCATTCACGCGCACGTCTTTGATTATCTGCTCAAGCCGATCGACCCGGCACAGCTGAATCGGCTTCTGCAGGAGCTTGTCGAGCGGCTTGCGCTGCGCGCGCCGGCTGCGGAGGCGGAAGAGCCGCTGCATACACTGTTTCACAAGGCAATGACCGGTACGCTCTGTGATCCGAAAAACGCGCGGATGCTGCAACAGTATGCGGGGAAAACATTTGCCGCCTGCTGCATGCGCCTTCGCCGCAAATCCGACGCTGATGCATGGAGGGAGCGGATCGTTCAGAAAATCAAGCAGGCACCGTTTGCATCCGCACTGTTTCCATACAGCACAACGGAGCCCGTCTTCTGCATGCTGTCGATGATCGGGACGGCGTGTACGCATCAAACGGAACGAAAATACCTGGAATTCGTGCAGACGCTTATGGAACAGGTGTCGGAGGGCACTGCGTTCCGCACAGGCCTTTCCGGATTCGGATATGGCGTTTCCGATGTGAAGGCGGCGATCGATGAGGCTGCTTCCATGCTGCAGTACATCGGGCGCAAGCCTGGGATCCTCTATCAAAAGGGTGTGTCCTCCTATACGCCCTATCTGCTTCCTTCGCCCATTAACGAATCGCAGCTGATCTCGTTTCTGTCGGCATCCGACAACTTTTCGGCGCAGTGCATGACAATGCTTCTGCGCACGATCGAAAGCCGCGCGTATCTGTATCTGCCTGCGGTCAGGCATCTTCTGATCGATTTTACGATGTCTGTAGAGAAATGCTGCCAGAAAATCGGGTATGGCGTGGATATTTCAGAGCTTTTCGGGCGAAACTACATCGACCAGATCAACCAGATCGCATGGGAGGATGAAATTCCGCAGTACCTGCAGGATATGCTGCAGGCTGTCGCGGCCTGTCTCGCAGACAGACATACGCCCAATACCAGGCAGACGCTCCAGCTGATCCTGCGGACTGTGCAGACGCAGTATATGGAGGAGCTCAGCCTGATTGATTTCTCACAGAAGTACCATCTGAACTATATTTATCTGAGCCGGAAATTTAAAGACATGGTTGGTTTGACCTTTACCGAGTATCTGCTGCAAATACGGATGAACAAGGCAAAAGAGCTGATCGAAGAAAACGGAATGAGCGAAAAAGCAGCCGCCCCTCTCGTCGGATATTCCAACCCGTATTACTTCAGCAGCTGCTACAGAAAATATTTTGAGACGAACAGGAGTACATAACAATGCAAACAGAATGGTGGAAGGATGCTGTCGTATATCAGATCTATCCGCGGAGCTTTCAAGACAGCAACGGGGATGGGATTGGCGATCTGCGCGGAATTATACAGCGGCTCGACTATATCAGAAGCCTCGGCGCAACCGTGATCTGGCTCTGTCCGATTTATGCGTCGCCGCTGATCGACAACGGATACGATATCAGCGACTATTACGCAATTCATCCGGAGCTTGGCACAATGGAAGATTTTGATTGCCTGCTTCGGCAGGCACATCAGCGCGGGCTCCGCGTGATTATGGATCTGGTCGTCAACCATACATCTGACCAGCACCGGTGGTTTCAGGAGGGAACGAGCGGGCAGAATCCTGCCTATCGGGATTATTATATCTGGGAAACAGAAAAGCCGAACAGATGGGGAAGCTGGTTCGGCGGTTCTGCGTGGGAATACAACACACAGGTCGGCGCACACTATCTGCATATTTTTGCAAAAAAACAGCCGGATCTGAACTGGCAGAATCCGGCACTGCGTGACGAAATTTATCGTATGATGTCCTGGTGGCTGAATAAGGGGATCGACGGTTTCCGCATGGACGTGATCAGCTTGATTTCAAAGCCGGATCCGATTCCACGGGATACCGGTTCGGATCTGTCGCCGTATTGCATCAACGGCCCGCAGGTGCATACATATTTGAAGGAAATGCGGCAGAAGGTATTGGCAAAGTACGATATTATGACGGTAGGCGAATGTCCGGGCATTACGGTGCAGGAGGCCCAAAAATACGCGGGAACAGACTCCGGCGAGCTGAACATGGTGTTTCAGTTTGAGCATACCAGTCTGACAGACGGAAAATACGGAAAATGGAGCGCAGACCGCACAGATCTGGTAAAGCTGAAGGAAGTATTGAACCGCTGGCAGAACGGCCTGCGGGAAACATCATGGAACTGCCTGTTTTGGGGAAATCACGACCAGCCGCGGGCGGTTTCAAAATTCGGCTGTGATCTGCCGGAATACAGGGTGCTTTCAGCGAAAATGCTCTGCGCCTGCCTCTATCTCATGCAGGGTACGCCATACATTTATCAGGGTGAGGAAATCGGAATGCCGAACCCGCATTTCACGTCGCTTGAGCAGTATCGGGATATTGAGAGCATTTGTGCTTATCATGATTTCGTGGATTCCGGGGTTGTTGAAAAACGCATGATGCTGACGCTCCTTGCGCACACAAGCCGGGACAATGCAAGAACGCCGATGCAGTGGAATTCCCGTTTTTGCGCCGGCTTTTCAAGTGCGCCGCCATGGATATCCCTGGGGTATAGTTGGAGAGCGGTCAATGTCGAACAGGAGGAGAAGGATGAAAATTCAGTCCTGCACTTCTACCGGGATATATTGGCCTTCCGAAAAGGGAATCCTTTGATCCGATATGGCACATTTGAATTGCTCTGTGCCGACGATCCGCATATTTTTGCATACGTCCGTACATATCAGGGAAAGCGCCTGCTGGTGATATGCAATTTCAGCGAGAAATCGCAAAATGCCGCCGCAATTTATCCAAACCCGGAAGCAATACGCTTTCATAATTACCCGTCAATAACGCCAGCCGTCCTTCGCCCGTTTGAATTGATCGCTGCATTGTGACGGCAGCATAGCAAACGCACTTTCAGCGGCCGCCAAAGAAGAACACCTGCTCCAGATGCGGCTGTGCGCCGCTCTTCGGGTCTTGTTCCATACGGATCACGTCGCGCATGTACGCGCGCCAGCGTGCACTGACAGGCACATCCTTCTGCACGGCAAGCGCTGTTTTCAGATCATCGCATTCGTAATATCCGAAAAGCGTATCGCCCGTCTGCCAGATCGAATAATTCCGGATCCCGGCGCGTCGGAACATCTCCAGCATCTCCGGCCAGATCTCATCATGCCGCCTGCGGTATTCTGCCATCTTCCCGGGCAGAACAGCGGCTTTCCAAGCATATCGCTCCATATTTATAATCCGCCTTTCTACGAAAGGCACCGACGGGGTTATGAAACCGGAGGGGTGTGCTTTCGCCGTTGAAAATTGTTTGTTATACTGTCCACGGAGGTGTTCGGCAAACTACACAGACCGTGGAGGTGAGTGGCGGGGCTGTATAGCGGCAACCTCGCATATTTATATGGTTCGACCACCCGTTACTCGTCGGCTCCATCAAAATGTCTGACCGAATTATTCGAGAACTGATGGGACTTGGATAAGAACCCTCCATCCGTAGTTGGATGGAGGGTTCTGCATCTTATGATTTATTATGCGCCGTGGCGAAATTCAGCGTTGTTTTTCGTCAGCAGGTACAGACAATACTGGTTCATGCTGATACCCTCGCGTTTGGAGTTTTCCGCAAGTGCGCGGTGCAGCGACTTCGGAAGCCGCAGCTTGAACTGCCCGGAATACTCCTCGTTAGACGCGGGCTCCGGAATTTCATAACCATCTTCCAGTGCGGCGGCCAGCCATTCGCGTTTGCAGTCCAGCGCGTTTTTCAGCGCCGCTTCTGCCGTTTCGCCGCTGGTCAAACAGCCGCGCAGCTCCGGATACGAGGCTACTATGAGGAATGGCACGAGCAGGATGCCTCCGATCAGCACCGTCACCAGCCACTCATCCAGAGAGGATAAAAGCCCGCTGTCGGTGAACTGATCAAACCAGCCCAAGTACGAAAGAGCAACTATCATGGCGGTGATCAACAGCGTTCCAATGCCGCCAATGACCACAAATGAGATGTCAAGCCGCTTTATCTGCTGCTATTCCTTTTCAGTCATACGCGCTTACTCCGCAAGGGCGCGCCAGATGAAGGTGACGATCTGTGCGCGGGTGCAGTTGGCGTCAGGGCTGAACGTGGTGTTGGTGGTGCCCTTGGTGACGTCCTCCTTGACAGCCCACAGCACCGCGTCAGCGTAGTAGGCGCTTGCCTTCACATCGGTGAAGGGATTGGCCGTGCCCGCTGCCGGGGACTTCTGGGAGCGCCACAGGAAGGTCACGATCTGCGCACGGGAGCAGGTGGCATCGGGGCTGAACATGGTCTCGCTGGTGCCCTTGGTGATGCCGTTCTCCACGGCCCACAGCACCGCGTCATAGTAGTAGCTGCCAACCTTCACATCGGCAAAGGGCATGACTGCGGACTTGGCTGCGGGGCTGCCTGCTGCGCGCCACAGGAAGGTGACGGCCTGCGCTCTGGTGCAGATGCCGTCCGGATCGAAACGGCTTGCACTTATGCCGGTGGTGACGCCGTTTTCGACTGCCCACATAACGGCCTCGTAGAAATAGCTGCCCGCCGGAACGTCGATAAATTCGTTCGCCCGTGCAAAGCTGACCTCGATGGTATGGTTTCTGCGGACATTCTCAAAGGTGTAGGACTTCACCGCGCCCACGTTCTTGCTGTCGATCAGCACCTTGGCGACGGCGTAGCCCTTATTCGGGGTGATGGTGAAGGTCTGATCCCGGCCCTGGCTGCCGCCGCGACAGTCGGGATTCTGCAGGAGCTCGGCGCAGACCCATACTGGCAGCCCGTTGGGTAAGACAGGGGCTTCATACCGCAGCCAGCCGGAAAAGTCCACTGTTTTTTGTGCCGCTTTTCGTCCGGAACCGCACAGATTTTGCACAAAAAAGCCTCTCCCGGGTGGGAGAGGCTTTTTCTTGGGGTTCAGATCGCCGGGGCTCGGGTCAGCTTATTCGTAGCGCGACCAATCGGGCGCAGCGGTAAGCGCGGTCCAGAGCTCGGTGGGGCTGACGGCGTAGGAATGGCTGTTGGTGGCCTCCTGCACGTCGAGGTAGTACCACTTGTCGGCGGTGTTGTCGCTCCAGGTCTTCATGCCGGGCAGGAATGCGTCGGCGGACTTGGGCGCGCGGCCGGTGGCGCGGTTGATCATGGC
>ENA-OPCN01001254-OPCN01001254.1-human-gut-metagenome-genome-assembly--contig:-NODE-1254-length-18125-cov-2.013171_pt1 | contig 18125 bp, 13 predicted proteins | sample MGYA00241567_ERZ501485 | MGnify/ENA primary metagenome ERZ501485 (study PRJEB25962, sample SAMEA2042579) | human gut metagenome | biome: human gut; feature: human-associated habitat; material: faeces...
TTAGGAGGAAATATGCTCAAATATATTGGAAAAAAAGTATTGATTGCAATCGCGACAGTCTTTGTGCTGGCAACGGCAACATTCTTTTTAATGAAGCTGATTCCAGGTGATCCATTCTTAAATGATAAGATCCCGGTGGCCGTGCAGGATAAGCAAAGAGCGTTTTATGGTCTTGATAAGCCAGTACCGCAGCAATACCTGACTTATATGAACAACTTGCTGCATGGAGATCTTGGCTATTCCATCAAAAAGACAGGAAAAACAGTAGTGGATATTATTAAGGAAGCCTTCCCAGTTTCTGCAAAGCTTGGTTTGATTTCATTACTTTTTGCAGAGGCAGTTGGCCTTTTCTTTGGTATTTTATGTGCTCAGTTTCGAGGAAAATGGCCGGATTATCTGTTGATGGTAGTGGCGGTTTTAGGAATTGCCCTTCCAAGTATGGTGTTAGGCCCAATTCTTCGTATGATTTTTGGTGTAAAACTAGGCATCCTTCCGGTAACAGGATGGGGAAAACCAAATCAGATTATCCTTCCTGCACTTGTTCTTGGTCTTGGAACTGTTGCAGGAAATACAAGAAATATGAGAGCGAGCATGTTAGCCATAACAACGCAGGATTATGTAAAGACGGCAAGAGCGAAAGGTCTTTCTCCAATTAGAGTTGTATTAAAGCATCAGTTTAAAAACTCACTTGTTCCGATCATTCCAAATCTTGGTGTGCAGATCGCAGGTGTTTTGATGGGCTCATTTGTCGTAGAGAGCATGTTTTTAATTCCTGGACTGGGCCGATATTTTGTCGATTCAGTCACTAATCTTGATTACCCGCTGATCATGGGTCTTACAGTATTTTATGGTGCATTTTTAGTTACAATGAATCTAATAGTTGATGTACTGTATGGATTAATCGATCCGCGAATCCGTGTAAAGTAAAGGAGAAAAGATGGATACAACAAAAGAAATAAAATTTGCAGATGATGCGTTTTCTCCACTTCCAGAAGGAGCACTTGATCAGGATCAGATTGCAAGGAAAAAAACAACCTATTTTAAGGATGTATGGAGAAATTTCAAGAAGAATAAGCCAGCGGTAATCAGCTTGGTGGTTATTGCGGTCATGATATTTTTTGTCCTGTTTGGACCGATGATGACAAAATTTGATTATTATTCTAATGATTATAGCTGTGTCAATCAAGGACCAAATGCCGTTCACTGGTTTGGAACAGACAATCTTGGACGTGATCTTTGGGCACGCGTTTGGGCAGGAGGAAGAGTATCCCTTATTATTGCGATTTTAGCTACGCTTATTCCAGAGATTATTGGAATGGCAGTAGGCGGCATCTCGGGTTATCTTGGCGGCTGGGCAGATACAGTAATTATGCGCACAATCGATGTGTTGATGGGAATTCCAAGCTTAATCTACATGATTCTTTTGATGGTTGTAATGGGAAGCGGAAATATTGCAACGCTTGTAATTGCAATGAGTATTACCGGCTGGATGGGTGCCGCAAGAAGTACACGAGGTCTTGTTTTACAGCTAAAGACTCGTGAGTTTGTAGTAGCATCAGAGACGCTTGGTGCATCGTCTGGATGGATCATTGCAAGACGTTTGATTCCCAACACACTCGGCATTCGCGTAGTCAGCATTACAATGTCGCTTCCAAGCGTCATTTTCTACGAAGCATTTTTAAGCTATATCGGACTTGGCGTGACACCGCCGCAGCCAAGCTGGGGTCAGTTAATCAAGGCAGCAGGAGAGACCTTCCGTTATTATCCATACCAATTTATCATTCCGTGTCTGTGCGTCAGCATCACAATGCTTTGCTTTAACCTGATTGGAGACGGACTTAGAGATGCACTTGATCCAAAGCTTCGTGCGTAAATAGATAATGCATTCGTCATAGAAAAAGTGAAACGAGCAGAGCCGCAGTATTTTTGTATTTCGGCAGAATGAGAGGAATCATGGAAAAGGAAAAAATCTTAGAGGTAAAGGATTTAAAAGTATCCTTTCAGACCTTTCAGGGAAGCGTTCAGGCAGTGCGCGGCGTTTCCTGGCATTTAAATAAAAAAGAAACGATTGCAATCGTAGGTGAGTCTGGCTGTGGAAAAACAGTTACAATTCAGACGGTTATCGGATTAAATCCAAAGAAAAACGGCAGTATTAAGGGCGGAGAGGTCCTTTTTAACAAAGAAAATCTGCTTGATCTGACACCTAAACAGATGAGAAAGCTGCAGGGCAATCAGCTCTCAATAATTTTTCAGGATCCATTTACATTTTTAAATCCGACAATGACAGTTGGGGAGCAGATCATGGAGCCATACATGCAGCACTACAAGGTTTCCAGAGAAGAAGCAAGAAAAAAGGCAGTCGAGATCTTAAAGATGATTTCACTTCCGTCACCAGAGGAAAATATGAAGCGCTATCCGCATCAGCTTTCAGGCGGTATGCGCCAGCGTATCATGATTGCAATGGCACTCATCTGTAATCCAAAGGTATTATTTGCTGACGAGCCAACTACAGCGCTTGATGTGACGATTCAGGCACAGATCATTGAACTAATGAATGATTTGAAGGATAAGATTGATACGTCAATTGTTTTAATCACACATGATATGGGCGTTGTTGCAAATATGGCAGACCGAATCTACGTTATGTATGCTGGTCAAATCGTAGAGCATGGCGACTGCGATACTATCTTTCATCATCCAAAGCATCCGTACACATGGGGACTTTTAAGCAGCGTGCCGCGTCTTGATAAAAGAGTAAGCGAAGACCTCTATTCAATTCCGGGAACACCGCCGGATTTGTTGGCACCGCCTGTCGGATGTGCGTTTGCTGCCAGATGCAAATATGCAATGAACATATGCCGCACAAGTCAGCCGCCGTGTATTGATTTTTCAGAACCAGACCATTATGCATCCTGCTGGCTAAATCATCCAGAGTGCATCAAGAGAAATGGCGCACCAAAGAGTCCTGTTGAAGCACAGAACATAAAGGAGGAGAACTGATGGGAACGACAAAAGAACCAATCCTCGAATTGAAAAATGTAAAAACAACCTTCAAGGTGCCAAAGGGCATTTTAAAGGCTGTAAATGGTGTAGATCTGACTATTTATAAAGGCGAGACAGTAGGACTTGTTGGTGAGTCAGGATGTGGAAAAAGTACGCTTGGAAAAACAATTATGCGATTGTATTGCCCAGATGAAGGACAGGTAATGTTTGAGGGACAAGATATCTGGCGCTACAACAAGAAGGAAAAAAAAGAGTATACAAAAAATGTGCAGATGATCTTTCAGGATCCGTATGCTTGCCTTGATCCTCTTAGTGTAGTAAGTGATATTGTTGCAGAGGGCATGAAGATCCACAAGATGTATAAGGGACCAGAATTAGAGGAGCGCGTATTGGAGCTTCTTAAAATGGTCGGCTTAAATAAGGATCACGCAAACAGGTTTCCGCACGAGTTCTCAGGCGGACAGCGCCAGCGTATCGGAATTGCCAGAGCGCTCTCCCTTGAACCAAAGCTGATCGTATGTGATGAGCCAATTTCTGCGCTGGATGTTTCTATTCAGGCACAGGTAGTCAATTTACTTAAGCGTCTTCAGCAGCAGATGGGATTATCTTATTTGTTTATCACACACGATCTGTCAATGGTGCGCCAGATATCAAACCGCATTGCCGTAATGTATTTGGGATCACTTGTTGAGATTGCAGACAGCGAGGATATTTATATTAAAAACCGTCATCCATACACGAAGGCACTTCTTTCTGCTATTCCGATTGCCGATCCGACAATTGAGCGTGAGCGAAAAAGAATACTTCTTCAGGGTGATGTGCCAAGCCCAGTCAATCTGCCGCAGGGCTGCAATTTCTGCAATCGCTGTCCATATGCGACACAGCTTTGCAAAGAGAAAAAGCCCAAGCTTCGCGAGATCGAGCCGGGACATTTTACGGCGTGTCATCGTGCGGAGGAGATGTAAAGGGGACGCCATCCACCTTAGGGCGTCCCAAGCATATATCACGTCTCCGACAGGAATTTGTCGATCTTGACGGCGGCCTGCAGCTGGAAGGTGATGTCAGCATCATCGAGTGATACACCAAGCAGCTTTTCAAGCTTTTCTAAGCGCATCAAAAGTGTATTTCGGTGAAGGAACAGTGCATTTGCAGTCTGTACCTTATTGCAGCGGCAGTCGAGCCACATGCACAGCGTTTCATAAAGATGGGCATCGTGAGCTTTGTCATATTCGCGGATCGGATCAAGAAAACGAGCAGTATATTCGCGCATAACAGAGGCCGTAGGAATTTCAAAAAGAAGCTGATAAAAGCCTAGATCACTGTAAGAGATTAGGCGTCGATTGTCACCAAGAAGCTTCCATGAAAGCAAGCTTCGTTTTGCCTGAATATATGATTCGCGAATGCCAAAAAGACGTGAACGGACATTGCCTTTTCCAACGCAAAATTCTGTGCCGGGATATTGCTGCTCCATACGTATTGTCAGTGATTCAAAGAAACGATCAGCTGATTGCTCCTGCGAGTTAGTATTTATGGGAAGCACAAATACGTTAGCGCTGTTTCTTGCAACATGCCAGGTGCTTCCGGTTTCTTTTTGCGTGATATAGCTAAGCTTTGTCGCAAGCATACGGAAAAATTCAGATGATGTTTCTGTAAAGGAAGGTCCGTGCATCGCTTCAAGCTTTTGAAAATAAACAGATGCATTCATCATCTCAAATATGTACACACAGTAGTTATAGCTTGGCAGATATCCCAGAAATAATGCCTGATTGAGTGTAGCGATATCATCTACATTTGTATTCTGGAAAAAAAGTGAGTACCAGAAGGAATTGGCGATTGCAGCATCCTTCTCACGATCCTGAATTAGATTGATGATGTCTTTTGTGATGGAGTTTACATAGGCAAGACTTGTGTGAGAGAAGACTGGAAGCTTAAGCTCATCAGCAAGCTGCCTAATCTCATCATCGAGATTTTCTTCAAGAATGTAATGATGACCGACAAGAAATAAAATGCCGGCAGCATCGTTTTGTGCCGCATCGCGAATCAGCTGAGCAAGCTCCACCTTTTCAACAACAGCATTGGCACCATAATAAATTAAAAATTCACCGCCGCTTACCCATTCACCAATTGGAGGACATAAAATCACGTAAGGCCAAGTGACAGTCCTAGACAGTCCCGCAGCTCCGCCAATTAGCTTCATGTGGGAGAGAGAAGGCAGCGATAATAAATCTTTTGCAGTAGTCATAAAGTAAACCTCCTTGTCAGACAAGTGTAAGTGATTTCTGCGAAAATTTCAAGATGAAAGAAGGGAGAAAGTGATGATTCAAAAGGACGAGATCAGACAAGTATTAGAGTCTGCAAAGGCGCTTGGAATCGAGTTTGCCGAGCTGTTTTTTGAAGACAGAGAGGAGACGAACATTCCCTGCATAGAAACTGTGATCCAAGGCGTGAAGAGTCTTCGCATATGCGGAGCAGGTCTCTATCTTATACAAGGGCTTTCAAATGTCTATCTTTATACAAATCAGGTGACAAAGGAAGCACTTCTTGATTTAGTTAAAAAGGGAGCAGAAATGCTTGAGATAAAAGCTAGAGCAGCTGCCGCTGGAATTGTTTTAACAGAGAAGTCCTACCATAATCCCTGCCCTGTTGTAAAGTACCCGTCACAGATTAGTAATCAGGACAAAATCAATGTACTTTTGCAGGCAGACAAAGCCGCAAGAAGTGCAGGCGTCAATGTGCGTTCATTAAATGTAAACTATTTTGATACTGATCAGCGTGTATTGATTGCAAACACCGAAGGCCTTTACACGACAGACCGCCGTGTCACAACGAGAATGCGCATGCAGGCAGTTGTCGCAGATGGTGACAGTGCATATGGCACATGGGACGATTATACAAAGGCTTCCGGCTTTGAGGCTTATGATGATGAGCTTTCTTATACGAGCTTTGCAAAGGATATGGTAAAGCGAGCATCCGCACGGCTGGAAGCATTTCACCATGCACAGTTCCAGTTGTGTTGGCGGCAGGCGGCTGCGGAACGCTGTGGCATGAGAGCTGCGGCCACTCACTTGAGGCCATTGCGATTGCCCACCGTTCAAGTGCATTTGTGGATAAGATCGGAGAAAAGGTAGCAAGTGATAAGGTTACACTTGTAGATGATGGAACGCTGCCAGGTCAGTATGGTTCTGCTGCGATTGATGATGAGGGTCATCCGATGCAGCGAAATATTTTAATTGAAAATGGTGTTTTAAAATCTTACATGTGCGACCGCTATTACGGAAAGCTTCTTGGAATGGAAAGTACAGGAAGCGGAAGAAGACAAAATTATACATATGCGCCAGTATCAAGAATGACGAATACATGTCTGGCAGAGGGCAGCGATGATGAGGATGAGATTGTGCGCAGTGTGGACAATGGTCTGTATGTTGAGAGCATCGGAGGAGGCTTCGGAGGTATGCAGTTTTCGCTTGAAGTAAAAGAAGGCTTCTGGATTAAAAATGGCCAGATCGACCGTGATCATCAGGTAAAAAACATTATGCTGACGGGAAATGGAATTGATGTGATTAAGCGCATTGACCGTGTTGGAAAAAAGATGAAATATGAAAAAGGCGGCTTCTGCGGTGCAAGCTCAGGTCTGATTCCGACAACAACACCGCAGCCAATGGTGCGTATTTCTCATATGGCGATTGGGTGATTTTGAGTTAAAGAGCATATAACGAGGAAAGGCAAACATATGAAAGAATGTATGAGAGAACTAAAAGCATATAAGGCGGCTATGCAGTCTCTTCCGAGTGGATGTCTGGCAGCTGAGGCCGAGGCAGAAAAGCAGGAAAAGCTTTCTGTTGAGATGACAGGTTCACAGACTGGTCCGATGAGCTGCAGCGAGCAGACGGAGCTCTTTGTGCGTGCATCAGGTCAAAAGACAGGTATGGTTTATACGCAAAAGCTGGATGCAAATGCAAGTGATGTGATTGCACAGGCACTGACAAATAGTGAGTCTTCTGCTGCCAAAAAGGCAGAGCCGATGGTGACAGCAGATTATTGGGAGATGGATGAGGCAAAGGATTCAAATTATGAGCAGACAAAAACACTTGTCTCTATCGAAACCTTAAAGAATAAGGCAAAAACACTTGCCGGACAGTTAGAGGAAAGCTTTGGATGTAAAGTGCGTCTTAATCTTTCTCAGACAATCCTTACTATGGGCATTGTGAACACCAATAATATAGAAGAAACAGCTTCAGTTTGTCGATTTGCGGCAGAGGCAGCAGCAGATGGATATGAGGGCTATGCGTGTGCACTCACGCTTGATGAACTGTCACCAGAGCCTTTTATTCATGACTTTTCAAATCGCCGATTCTTAGATGTGCCGACGATTTTGGCTGAGCCTGGTGTGTACCGCGCTGTGCTTTCATCACAGGCAGTAAATAACATTTTGATTACAGCGTGGCAGATGTTTACTGCAAAGCGTGCCAGAAGCGGTGCGACACCATTTGCTGGAAAGGAAAATAAAAAGATCTTTTCAGAATGCATTACAATACGTGATTATAAGGGCGGCGCTGATTCAAAAAACAGCGTACAGTGTGGCTTTTCATGGAAAATGGATTGCGAGGGTGTGCCAAGCCGTGACTTAACACTTGTTGAAAATGGCGTGTTAAAGGGCTGGATGCATAATCTTTCAAGTGCAGCAGCAGCCGGGGTTCGTTCTACAGGAAATGCAGGCCGAAAGACACTTTTAAGCGGAAATATTCATACCGATATGGCAATCATGCCGAAAAACTTTACTATCGAGTCAGGAGCAGCAAGCTTAGAACAACTGATTCATGATTGCGATGATGGTGTGTATGTGTTTGAAAATTATGACCAGTTTCATGCATTAAATGTCGTATCAGGCGATTTCTCATTCCCATGCAAAGCAGTGCGCATTAAGGAAGGAAAGCCAGTTGGCATTATGGAAGGACTGACGATGACAGGAAATGTGGCAGAGCTGTTTGCCAGAGTAGAACAAGTCGGAAGTGACCGAGTTATAAATCCGCTTGTCATGTATGACAGTTATACTGTGTCTGGTCCGGCGATGCTTGTAAAATCACTGAAAATTAGCGGCTGATAAAAAGGTTAGAAAAATCAGAAAGGCAGGTTTTAATATATATGAAGATTATCGAGCAGGAAGAAGTAAGAAAGCTTCTGCAGCCAAAGGACTGCATTCAATTAATGGCAGAGGCATTAAAAGGCCTTGAAAGCGGCGAGTATGCTCAGCCGGCACGTCTGATCACAGTTATGCCGAATACAGCAAAATTTGGTTTTATGCCAGCATATGTAGGTGACTATTTTGGTGCAAAGGTGATCTCTGCATTTGCACCGAATATGGGAACAAAATATCCGTCTCATATAGGTTATGTTATGCTGTTTGAGTCAGCGCACAGCACTGTAGCAGGTATGATAGAGGCTGGAAGCATCACCGAGATTCGTACTGGAGCCGTCAGTGCAGCCGCAACAGATTTGTTAGCCAGAAAGGATTCACACAAATTGGCACTGATTGGAGCCGGAGCACAGGCGCGCTCTCATCTGGCTGCGATCCGTGAGATTCGTGATATTACCTCTGTAACAGTCTACGATCTGTTCCCGCAGGCAGCAGAGCGTTTTGCAAAAGATATGCAGGAAAAGTACAAGATTCCAGTTACTGTATGCAGTACCGTAAAGGAAGCAGTCAAAGATGCAGATATCATCTGCACCGTAACACCGTCAAAAGAGCCGCTTCTGACAAAGGAAATGGTCAAGCCGGGAACTCATATCAATGCAGTGGGTACCTTTACACCAACTACAAGAGAGGTTTCCTCTGATCTGGTAGCAGCAGCGCGTCTGTATTCCGATCAGACAGAAGCAGCAAAGCGCGAGAGCGGCGAATATCTAATTCCGCTTAAAGAAGGGCTGATTAAAGAAGATCATATTGTTGGCTCCATCGGAGAGGTGCTTTTAGGCAAAGCACCAGGCAGAACAGCTGATGACGAAATTACCATCTTTGATGCACTAGGTCTTGCTATTGAGGATGTGGCAAGCGCAAAATATGTGTACGAAAGGGCAGCTTTGTAATGGAATTTGATTTTGAAACACTTGTGGAGCGCTCTGGCGCAAATTTAAAGCTGATGATGACGCCGCCAGAAGTCGTCAAAGCAGGAAATATCAGTCTGGATGGTGCAGAGCCAGATTTTAAAAGTGCGCCTGTCATCGAGGAGGCAGTCATTCGCTTTGCAAAGAACGGACTATACGGATTTACACTGCCGGATGAAGCTTACAAAAGTGCAGTAACAAAATGGATGCAGATGAGCCGAAAAACACAAATTAAGCCAGAGTGGATCGTTACAACACTCGGAACGATTTATTCGCTTGCAACCACGATTCGTCTTGTATGTACAGATCCTGATGGTATAATAGTGACAACACCTGTTTATAATCGTTATCGTCAGGCGGCTGATCGTCTCAATAAAAAGACAGTGGAATGTCCACTTCTATACGACAGTGTGAATGGCAGTTATCAAATGAATTTTGATGCAATCAAGTCAGCTATGGCAAATCCAAATAATAAGCTGTTTGTGCTTTGCAATCCTCATAACCCGATTGGTCAGATCTGGAAAGAAAAAGATCTGGTGCGTCTGGCAGAGTTAGCAAATCGCTACGGTGTTATTGTTTATGCGGATGAGATTTTTGCAGATAACTGCTATCAGGGACTGACATGTCCGTGCTACCTTGATATTAAAGGTACAAAGTCACATGCGATTGTCGCGACAGGACTGGGAAAATCATTTGGCTTTACAGGAGTGAACCATGCAAATATTATAATCGCAGATGATGAGCTTCGCGCGCGCTTTACCGATAGACGTACCCGTGACCACTACGGAAGCCTCGATCCGTGTGTGTATGAGTGCGTGCTCTTTGCTTATACCAAAGATGGCAAGGCATGGGTCGATGCGTCAAATGCGTATGTCTGGGAAAATATGTGTGTGCTTCGCGACTATTTTGCAAAGCACCTGCCAAAAGCAAGAGTGTGCGGCGGAGAAGGCGCCTATATCTTGTGGATTGATTGGTCAGCATATTTTTCAAGTGGTGACGAGTTAAACGAATTTCTAGTTAAAAAAGCACATGTGTGCCTCGGTGAGGGAAGCGATTACGACAGTCCACTGTTCACGCGCGTGTGCATGGCAACACCAAGAAAATGGTTGATCAAGACACTCGAATCAATAGGAGAGGCTTTTTCCAAACTTGGAAAAGAAAAATAGGCATAATAGGAAAATAAGAATTTATACACAAAAGAAACAATATAAGTAAAATAAGCCATTAAAAGTGAAAAACATGACGTTTAATCATTATTTTAATAGTATTGGTTGATATTTAACCCTATTTTCATGATTTTGAGGCTTAAAAATCAAAGAAAAAAGTTTGGCGGAATCGCATAAAGTGCTGTGCGGTTCCGCCTTTTTTGTGTCAAAATGGCGGTTATGCAGTACGGTTGTTTGTGCTATAATTATATTAAAGAAGATGAAAAGAAAACGAAAAGATATAAGAATAGTATTAAGAAAATTCGAAAAAAAGAGAGGTATTGTGTATGAAGAAGAGAAGTTTGAATAAAATAAAGCAAATGGTGTCGATTGGTATGTCATGCATTATGGCAGGTTCTACATGCAATCTTCCAATGATGCTGCATGCAGAAGAGGTTCAGACAGAGAACATGCATCCAACTTATATGGTTACTTCATTTGATGAGTTGAACGAAGAGATTGCGTATCAAGCACTGTCAATCGGTGCAGAAGAAAGCGAAATCAACTTTCCTGATACATTAAAGGTAAAAGTGATTCGCCAGGTTGAAGGGGAACCAAGTACAGAAGCAGTTGAAGAGGAATCGAGTACAGAAGCAGTTGAAGAGGAAGCTAGTACAGAAGCGGAGGAGGAAACGACTTCAAAAGTTCTGGAATCTCAGACAGAGGCAGAATCCCAGACTGAAGAAGAATCAGAGGTGGAATCAGAGCCGCAGACAGAAGTAGAGTCACAGACTGAGATAGAATCAGAGTTGCAGACGGAAGTAGAGTTACAGACAGAAGTAGAAAATGAAACTTTGGAAAGTGAGTCTGAAACGGAAGTACCGATGACAGAAACAGAGGTACCTGAAACAACAGCGGCATCAGAACCTCAAACACAAGTACCAGAGACAACAGTATCAGAATCTGAGACAGAATCTACCGAACAGCTAGAGTCTGATACTACAGAAGAGGAAAGTAGTATTGTGGCTTCTCTGATAGATAGCATCAAAGGTCTCTTTACACCGGTGGAAGTATATGCGGCAGAGGAATATATTACTTACAGTGCAGGTGAAGGCAACGGTGCAGAAGATAGTCAAGAGGGCGAAGAGTGGACTATCGAACATATTACATGGAAATTAGATGCAGAGAAAAGCTCACTTCCAGAATTTGACAGCAGTGAAGAGTCTGCTGGTGCAGTTTACATATACACACCAACTATCCCAGAAACCGACGAAAATGGCAACCACTATATTCTGTCAGAAGAAGCAATTTTGCCAGAGATCTATGTCATGGTTGATTGTGTGGATAATGGTGTTGTATTATACAGTAGCAATATTGTGGCTAGCGGAACCTGCGGAGCAGAAGGAAATAACGGGGATAATCTGACCTGGATACTGGATGATGAAGGTTTGCTAACCATAAGCGGCACGGGAGCGATGGCGAGTTGGAATTGGAAGGGCTCGCCATGGTATGCAAACAAAGATAAAATAAAATCAGTGGTGATTGAAGATGGTGTGACAAGTATTGGAGCAAATGCATTTGATGGATGCAGTGGACTAACCAGTATAACGATCCCGAGTAGTGTAACAAGTATTGGAGCGGGTGCATTTTATAGATGCAGTGGACTAACCAGTATAACGATCCCGAGTAGTGTAACAAGTATTGGAGAGTATACATTTTATGGATGCAGTGGACTAACAAGTATAACGATTCCGAATAGTGTAACAAGTATTGGAGAGGGTGCATTTGAGGGATGCAGTGGACTAACAAGTATAACGATTCCGAATAGTGTAACAAGTATTGGAACCAGTGCATTTAGTGGATGTAGTGGTCTAACAAGGGTTATTTACCTTGGAACCGAAGAACGATGGAATAATCTGACGATTGGAAGTGACAATGACTACTGTTTAAAAGCTGCTAAAATTTTTCATGTTCATACTCATACACCCGCGAACGATTTTGCTTTTAACGCTACATATCATTGGTATCAGTGTACGGATGAGGCATGCCCTGTAAAAGATGAACCACAAGCACAAGATGGATGCGCTTTACACGAGTGGAAAAATGGAATTTGTAGCGTGTGCCAATATAGTTGCAAGCATACAGGAGCAGAGGAATGGGTTCAGACAGCAAAGACACATAAAAAGAAGTGGAGTTGCTGCAATCTAGTAACAGTTGAAGAAGCAGCGCACAATTGGGAAAATGGAATTTGCAGCGTGTGCCAATATAGTTGCAAGCATACAGGAGCAGAGGAATGGACTCAGACTGCAGAGAAACATGAAAAGAAGTGGAACTGCTGTAATTTAGTGACGGTTGCAGAAGAAGAGCATGAGTGGAAAGACGGAGTCTGTGAAGAGTGTGGATATATTTGTAAGCATACAGGAGGAACTGCAACCTGTATCGCAAAGGCAGTCTGCACAACTTGTGGTATAGAATATGGTGAAAAAGACTCTAATAACCATGAAAATTTGTATCATGCCGCACAAGCTCCTACATGTACAAAAAACGGATATGAAGCATACTGGAGGTGCAAGAACTGTGCAAAGCTGTTTTCAGATGAAGCCGGAACAGATGAAATCAATAACCCAGTAGAGATAAATGCAAACGGTCATGACCTTAAAAAGGTAGAAAAGAAAGAGGCCGGCTGTACAGAAACTGGACATGAAGCATACTGGAGGTGCAAGAACTGTGCGAAGCTATTTTCAGATGAAGCCGGAACACATGAAATCAGTAAACCGATAGAGATAAATGCCAGTGGTCATGACCTTAAAAAGGTAGAAAAGAAAGCACCGACCTGTACAGAAATCGGTTGGGAGGCATATGATACCTGTTCTCACTGCAACTATACCACCTACGTGGAATTGCCAGCATTGAATCATGACTTAGAGCATCACGAAGCGAAAGCCGCAACCTGCACAGAAATTGATTGGAATGCTTATGATACATGTAAGCGAGAAGGCTGCAAGTACAGCACTTATAAAGAGATTGCAGCATTAGATCATGATTTAGAGCATCATGAAGCAAAAGCCGCAACCTGTACAGAAATTGGTTGGGAAGCTTATGATACATGTAAGCGAGAAGGTTGCGATTACACTACTTATAAGGAGTTGCCAGTATTAGGTCATGAAGACAGCAACAACGATCATCTCTGCGATGCCTGCAGCACGAAAATTAGCGATCATAGTTATGAAAGCAAAATAGCAAGAGAAGCGACCACAACTTACACAGGAATCAGAATATATACCTGTACGAAGTGTGGACACTCTTATACGGAGGAGCTTGCAAAGCTGCCAAGTCAAACTAATCAAGCTGATCAGCCAAATCAAATTGAGCCAGCTAATAATGGCAACGAAAAAGATTTCATAGGAACCGTGACGAGTGTATTTTTAAATGTAACTAATTTTGCGGCAAAGAACTTTATAATATCATTTGGATCAATGATTCAGATGCCAAGTCAAACGGATCAGGCTAATCAAAGTAACCAACCTGACCAGACAAATCAAATTGAGCCAGCTAATAATGGCAACGAAAAAGATTTCATAGGAACTGTGACGAGTGCATTTTTAAATGAGACTGATCTTACAGCAAAGAACTTTATAATATCATTTTGGTCGATGATTCAGATGCTTTTAAAAGAAGTAATGCAACTTTGGTAATTACAGTTTTTGGAATAGGTATTCCATGAACAGTAACCTTTGCAACAGAAAGCCGGGGAAATATCCCCGGTTTTTCTTGTAAATAACAGCTTGCCATGGTACACTGATAATAAAATAAAAAAAGACAGAGGAGGCGGAAAATGGGAATTTTTTTGAATAGTACAGCTCCGTATTCTTTGTACGAAAGCGAAGTCAAAAAGCCATATTTTGTAGATAAAAGTTTGATGCTGGAAGAATTATTTTTGCCAGCAGAAACAGGAAATTCGCATATTTGTATCACAAGACCAAGACGTTTTGGAAAAACTGTGATGGCAAACATGGTCAGTGCGTTTTTTAGTCGTGGAGTAGATTCGACAGAGATTTTTTCTAAGCTAAAAATAGCTGAAAGTACAGGCTATAAAAAGCATTTGAACACACATGATGTTATTCGGATTGATTTTAGTCGGATGCCAAGAAATTGCAATTCGTATGATAAATATATTGAGCGGATTGAGCGAATATTGATACAGGATTTAATGGAGACATTTCCAAAGGCTGATATTCAAGAGGAGGATGCAGTTTGGGATAGTCTCGACCTTGTTTATGAAAGATATGGAGGTCAGCGCTTTATTTTTGTATTTGATGAGTGGGACTGTATTTTCCATAAGGACTTTACCACAGATGAAGATAAGAAAAAATATATCAGTTTCTTGAGCAGTTTACTTAAAGATAAGGCATATGTATTACTTTCTTATATGACAGGAATCTTGCCTATTGCAAAGTATTCAAGTGGTTCAGAATTGAATATGTTTGCAGAGTATACAATGGTCAGTGAGGAAAAATTCAGTGACGCATTTGGATTTACAGAGACAGAAGTTGACATGCTTTATGCGCGCTTTTTGAAAAATACAGGAAAGCCTTTGCTTTCAAGAAGCGGGCTTAAAGAATGGTATGACGGGTATCACGCAAAAGGCGGAGAACGCGTATATAACCCAAGATCTGTTGTGATGGCGCTCACAAATAATAATTTGGGAAACTATTGGACGAGTTCAGGTCCATATGATGAGATTTATTATTATATTGAAAAAAATGTTGCAGGTGTGAGAAATGATTTGGCATTAATGGTGTCGGGAGAATCGGTATAGGCGAAAGTGCAGGAATATGCGGCAACATCAATGGAATTGACAACAAGAGAAGGAATAAATCATGGAATATTTGACAGTGAGAGAAACCTCTGAAAAATGGGGAATGTCCATTAGAATGGTCAATTATTATTTAAATACAGGACGAATTGAGGGAGCTGTCCGCAAAAAAAGTGAATGGCTTATTCCATACACAGCAAAGAGTCCTTTAGATATCAGAAAAAAAGCTGATACGAAGAAAAGCACAAAAAGGAAGCGAAATGTAAATAAATGCTATATGCCATTGATTGCAAGTCCATGTCCGGGAAGCTTTCAGGAATTTGAGCATTCACTTGCAGATGAGGAAGAGCGACAGATAACAAGGGCGCTTTGGCATTATTTTCGCAACGAAGAGAAAGAATGCTGCACAGTGAGCGAGCAATGCTTCAATAGCGAAAGCGTGCAGATACGTTTGGCGGCGCGTTTGGTGCATGCCATGGCAACTGTTCAGGAAGGAGATCCAGCAGCAGTTTTAGCAGATTTTAATGCCATTTCCTTGGAAAATAAAAAGACATCAGATCCTTCAGCGAAGCTCTATACGCTTGTCACAGAAGGTTTTGTAAGTGTCTTTTTCCATTCAGAATCAGCAGATTTAAGTGTGCTGCGTGATAAAATTAGTTTGTGTCAGGCTGGAATCCAATATTATGTGATCTATGCCGCAGCGCATGAGCTTTATCTTAGACGTGAATATCAGCGCGCAATGGGCATGGCAGAGGCTGCACTTATGATGGCAGGAAATAATTTTCCAATTGCAAGTATTTACTTAAATCTTGTCCTTTGCATGATTTGTATGAATTTAAAAGATGATGAACATGCTGATGCAGCGTTTATGAGAGCGTGGAACATTGCACTTCCAGAACGCTATCTCCATCCGTTTATTGAGCATCATGGCTTGCTTCAAGGGCAGATCGAGCGGTCGCTGCGTGAACAGTATCCAGATGAATATAATGAGATCATCGAATCTGTATATACATTCAGCAGAGGATGGATGAAAATCCACAATCCAGTATCCACACTTCAGGTTACAGATGCACTTACACCATATGAGTTTTCCATCGCCATGCTTGCCGCAAAAGGGCGTTCAAATAAGGAGATTGGAAAAAGTCTAGGAATCTCCTTAAATACAGTAAAATCATATTTAGAAAATATTTTTTCGAAGCTTCATATTTCAAGCAGAAGTGAGCTTGATATGTTTGTAAATCGCTGACAAAACGTCCGTCGACGAAACCATTGCACTGTAGGGCTTTCGTAACATAGCACCGTCACTTCCACGAAACCATTCTTTTAGTGCTATGTTGAAGAGCCACTAGGGACAGATATTGAGCCACCGTACCTGTCCCGGTGGCTTGCTATCCTTTTCACCGTTCATTTTGCCCGTGGAAAGTGGAAGCCAAAATTTTAAGTTGGAAAAATATATATTTCCAAGCTTGGAAAAGAAAAATGGGCAGAATTGGGAAATAAGAATTTATACACAAAAGAAACAATAAAAGTAAAATAAGCTGTTAAAAGTGAAAAATGTGATGTTTATTTGTTGTGCTGATAGTATTGATTGACATTTAATGCCATTTTTCCTGCTTTTAAGGCTTAAAAATCAAAGAAAATAGTTTGGCGGAATCATATGGAGTGCTGTGCGGTTCCGCCTTTTTTGTGTCGAAATGGCGGTTTTCAAGAAACTTATTTATGATATGATAATAATATAATTAATATAGAAATAGTAAGTGGTATTGATGCATTGGAAAATTATTGACGAATGCAGAATGGAGGGTGAAGCAATGAAGGGAAAAAGAAAACAAATGTTGTTTTTTAAGCGAGTGATTGTATTGATTTTAGTGATTAGCATGTTAATTCCTGCTATACCTGCGCAGGCTGGATATGTGATTACGTTAAAGTCAGGAGCCAAAGCACCTGATACGGTTTGGGCAGGACATACCTATAGTCTGAAGGTTGAAGGTGCTATGGTTAAGTTTTATAGTACAAATACAAATGTAGCTACTATAAATGAAACAACCGGAAAAATGAGAGTGATAGCACCGGGTACTGTGGAAATCATAGCAAAAGATAAGAAAAGCCCGAAAGTTATAGCGCGGAAAAAGTTTACTGTTTTGCAGAGTGCAAGCTCAGTATCGGTAGAAGAAGGAACTAATATTACCATGAATGTGGGCGATACATTTAAGATCACAGCAATCAAAGAACCGGCAACATCGACAGATGTCATTCGCTTTATGTCAGAAGATAAAGAGATTGCTGCCATAGGCTATGTCAGTGGTACCATAACGGCAAAAAGTGTGGGGCAGACAACAATTACAGTATATTCAATGGGGACGAAATCAACAGGAATTCGAAACAAGTATAATAAAAAATGTTACGTAACAGTAACAGTAGAACCAGATTACGCTATATATCCAAAGACAATAAAGGCTGGAGTGGAAACGCCACTTTATGTAAAGTATAAAGGAACCTGGATACCAATTCAACAATTGGATCCGAGTGAGTATTCTATCAATTGTTGTTCATTTACTACATATGAAGATGGTATATTGCTGACCAAGTTAGATCTTTGGTATATGTTTGGAGAATCTGTAGCTAGAATAAAGTTTAAGGATGGAAGCATACAAGATATTAAACCTATGAATTATATAATTCAACCAAGGCGAGTTGCATTTGCTGCTCCAGATACACATCTCCAATTTGATTTGAAATTGAAGGGATGGATAGCGGATGAGAATCCAAAAGAGACAATAGTGCATAGTATAGAGTATGCACAAGAACAAGTGCTTGATGAATTGACTATTGAATGTGATAAGAATGAAACTGAATTGCGTGCCGAACGAAACGGAAAGACGGTTCATTTGTATTTTGATTATGATTGGGTGGAAAATTTAAGGGCAAAGAATGAAAAGGCAATCGTGCCACTGTATATTATAGAAACTCAAGGACGTACTTTGTTGGAGGTAATTTTGTGCTATATTGGATATACGCAGGATGAACTCCCTGTTTTTGAGATGGCGGAAGAAATTTGT
>ENA-OPCN01001258-OPCN01001258.1-human-gut-metagenome-genome-assembly--contig:-NODE-1258-length-18061-cov-3.708097_pt1 | contig 18061 bp, 19 predicted proteins | sample MGYA00241567_ERZ501485 | MGnify/ENA primary metagenome ERZ501485 (study PRJEB25962, sample SAMEA2042579) | human gut metagenome | biome: human gut; feature: human-associated habitat; material: faeces...
TTTGAAGAGTGGATGGATCTGGACGTGAAATATGTCAAGGAGCGCAGCTTCTGGGTGGATTGGAAAATTATTTTTAAGACCTTTAAGATGTGCCTGCTGGGGCGTGGGGAGTAAAAAATAGTACATGGAAGGAATACGGTTGGAGAGATGAGATGGAGAGAGACCTTAGAATTGCGGTATTTGGTGCTGCAGTGATAATAGGCACTAAAAATTAGGGGTAAAAAGTTGCCGGAAATGGGAGTAAGGTCTAGTTTACGACGTTGGGATAAAAGAGAACAAGAAGAGCAAGGATGGAATAAAGGAATGAATTCAAAAAAAGACGTGCAGCATGTGTACCTCGTGGGTGCAAAGAGTTTAGGAGCATACGGCGGCTACGAGACCTTTGTCTACAAGCTCACGGAGTATCACCAGAATAAAGAAAACATCAAATATCATGTTGCCTGCAAAGCCAATGGTGACGGCTGCATGGATGAGAGCAAATTTGATGGTGTGACAAAAATCAACGAACATGAATTTGAACTCCACAATGCCCACTGTTTCAAAATTGATGTTCCTCAGATTGGCCCTGCGCAGGCAATTTATTATGATGTTGCTGCACTAAAAGCTTGTTGCGAACATATCAAGGAAAACCATATTCCGCACCCTATCGTTTACATCATGGCTTGCCGTATTGGGCCTTTTGCTGGTTACTTTTACAAAGAAATCCATAAACTGGGCGGCACTGTGTATCTGAACCCAGATGGGGAGTGTGAAATAATATGGACAACCAGAAAAAATCCTGATTTCATGCGGGTTTATGCGGCTTGACCTTTTCACCTCAATCTGTTTCTGCCTGTCATGGTGCGTTGCGGCCAGCGTGATTTTGGGTGCTAATGGCTTCTGGTTGCGCTCTGTACTTAACCCACCACAGCGAAAGCTGATAGAGCAGAAAACAGAATAAGGAGGTACGAAGGAAAGCCTGCGTATAGATTGTTACTGCAATCTGTATACAGGCTTGTTGTCGTGCAATGAAATAAGCGGGAACTTCAACAAGAAAAAAGTTATAAGGGCGAGGAAAATTATTATGATTATTACGCAAACTCCGTTCCGTATGTCTTTCTTTGGCGGCGGAACAGACATGGAGAGCTTTTTTAGAGAAAATGGCGGAGCAGTTCTCTCTACGACATTCGACAAATACTGTTATGTAAATGTACGACATCTACCGAGATTCTTTAACTATTCCACGGAACTATCCTATGCTAAAACTGAGCGGGTGACCTGTGTGGAAGATATTCAGCATCCGGCAATTCGCAATGCGATGAAGATGCTGGATATGCATGAAATTCGTCTTACATATGAAGCAGATCTTCCAGCGCGCTCTGGTTTAGGAACTTCAAGTTCTTTTGCGGTTGGAATGTTAAATGCCTTTTATGCACTGAAGGGCAAATATGCCGATAAGAAAAAATTGGCAGATGAAGCGATTTATCTGGAGCGCAATCTATGCCAAGAAGCAGGCGGCTGGCAGGATCAGATTGCAGCATCCTTTGGCGGCTTTAACCGCATTAATTTCAATGCAGACGGATATGAAGTGCTTCCAGTAATTATTGCGCCGGAACGCAAGAAGCAACTGAACAAAAACCTGATGATGTTCTTTACTGGATTCACTCGGTTCTCTTCGGATGTGCAGAAAGCGAATGCGGCAGGAAAAGTAGATAAAACAGCACAGCTGAAAGAAATGCTTGCTTTGGTTGATGAAGCAGAGAAAGTGCTGATAAACAAAGAACGTGATTTGGATGATTTCGGAAGAATGCTCGACCATACATGGAAACTGAAACGTCAGACGGGATCAGCGGTATCTACAAACAGCATAGATGAACTCTATGCAAAAGGGATTGCTGCTGGTGCTTTGGGAGGAAAACTCCTTGGTGCTGGCGGCGGTGGCTTTCTTGTGTTTTATGTGCAGCCGGAACGACAGGACGCTGTTCGTTGGGCGATGCGGGACCTCTTATATATTCCGTTTCAGTTTGAAGATGGTGGTACACGGGTAATTCATTATACCCCGGAAGACTATGTGCCAAAGGATTGAGTGTATGAAAGTTGTAATTATGGCAGGCGGAAAAGGAACCCGCATTTCCTCTGTTGCAAGCGATATTCCAAAACCCATGATAAAGGTTGAGGGCATCCCTGTGTTGGAGCGAGAAATCGAATGTCTGAAAGATCAGGGATTTGATGACATTATCGTGACAGTAAGCCATCTAGGAAATATCATCATGGATTACTTTGGGGATGGTTCTGGAAACTCTCCGGCAACAGGAAAACCATTTGGGGTACATATTGAGTACTATTTTGAAAAGGAGCCGCTCGGCAATGCAGGCGCACTGTTCAAAATTAAGGATAAACTGACATCGGACTTTCTCCTCTTAAATGCCGATGCGATGTTTGATGTGGATTTCAACCGCTTTGTTGCTTTCCATCAGAAACATGGTGGGCTCGTCACACTCTTTACACACCCGAATAGCCATCCCTACGACAGTGGATTGATTATTGCAAATAAAAATGGCTCTGTCGAAAAATGGCTGGCAAAGGAAGATGAACGGCCACGGTATTATAGAAATCGAGTGAATGCAGGCTTACATGTTATCAATCCTAAAGTGCTGGAACTTATCGACATCAATGTCGATTCAGTAGGTAAGGTTGACACAAATGGTAAACCAGTGAAGGTCGATTTGGATCGCCAGCTATTAAAACCACTGGCGGGAACAGGAAAGATGTTCTGTTATGACAGCCCAGAATATGTCAAAGACATGGGAACACCGGAACGTTACTATTCTGTTTGTAAGGACTGCGAGGAAAGCAGAATCTCGGCTAAAAATCTGAAAAATAAGCAAAAAGCAATCTTCCTTGACAGGGATGGAACTATTAACAAGTATGTTGGATTTCTAAGAAATATAGATGAATTTGAGTTGATTGATGGTGTTGCTGAAGCAATTCGTAAAATCAATGAATCGGGCTATCTTGCTATTGTTGTGACAAATCAGCCTGTTATTGCCCGTGGTGAGGTTTCCTTTGAAGGGCTGGAAGAAATCCACAATAAGATGGAAACACTTCTGGGGAAAAAAGGAGCATATCTGGATGCTATCTATTATTGCCCACATCATCCGCATAAAGGATATGAGGGAGAGCGACCAGAACTAAAAATAGACTGCGACTGTCGGAAACCGAAACCTGGAATGTTATTCAAAGCAGCAGAAGATTTTAACATTGATTTGTCACAGTCGTGGATGATTGGTGATGGAGAAAACGATGTTAAAGCTGGCATCAATGCTGGATGCAAGACTGTGCTTTTGAGTAACAGCGATAAAAGTTATGGACAGACTGAAACAATGAAGTCATTAAATGAATTTGTTAGCCAAATAATGTGAAGACTAAAGTTTGTGGGAAAAAGGAAATGAAAGAATTGAAGAAAAACATTGCGGAGCATATTAGAATTCTCTGCGAAAGGTATCCAGCACTAGAATCGGTTAAGGAAGAAATTGTAGAAGCATATTTTTTGCTTGCAGAATCATATAAAAAAGGAGGTAAATTGCTGGTCGCTGGAAACGGTGGTTCTGCTGCAGATGCGGAACATATTGTTGGAGAATTGATGAAAGGGTTCAAACTCCCAAGAAAACCTGATACAGATTTTGCAGATAAACTTATGAAAGAAAACGTGGAGTTTGGAACTATTCTAGCAGAGAATCTCCAAGGAGCACTTCCTGCTATTGCACTAGATGGACATCCAGCATTGTCCACTGCGTATATGAACGACTGCGAACCGCTTTTGTGTTTTGCACAGCAAGTGAATGGATATGGCAATGCAGGAGATATATTCTTAGGTATTTCCACAAGTGGTAATAGCAAGAATATTCTATATGCGGCGACTACCGCACATGCAAAAGGCATGAAAGTGATTGGCCTGACTGGTGCTAAAAGCAACAAGTTGGAGCAGATGAGTGATGTATGTATTAAGGTGCCTCAAACTGAAACGTATATGATTCAAGAATTACATTTGCCAGTTTATCATTGCCTGTGCTTGATGCTAGAGGAAGAATTCTTTTCTTGATTATCAGCAATGAGAATACGATTTGTGTGAGGAAGGAAAAAATATGTTTGACTATTTAGTGGTAGGTGCAGGATTATATGGAGCAACTTTTGCACACGAGGCCAAGACCAATGGCAAATCTGTCCTTGTTGTGGACAAGCGACCCAACATTGCGGGCAATATCTATACTGAGAATATTGAGGGCATCAATGTCCACAAGTACGGTGCGCATATTTTCCATACTAACAATAAAAAGGTTTGGAACTACATCACGCAATTTGCAGAATTCAATCGATTTACCAACTCGCCTGTAGCCAACTACAAGGGTGAACTCTACTCGCTTCCTTTCAATATGTATACATTTAATAAAATGTGGGGAGTCATAACGCCGGAGGAAGCTATTGCCAAAATTGAGGAGCAACGCTGCGAGATTACCCACGAGCCGCAGAACTTGGAGGAACAGGCCATTTCCCTTGTTGGCCGCGACATCTACGAAAAACTCATCAAGGGCTATACAGAGAAACAGTGGGGACGAGATTGCAAGGAACTGCCCGCTTTCATCATTAAGCGTCTACCTGTGCGTTTGACCTTTGATAACAATTACTTTAATGCCTTGTACCAAGGTATTCCAATCGGCGGCTACACCAAGATGATTGCTAATCTGTTGGACGGTATTGAGGTCAGGCTGAACACAGACTATCTGGAAAACAAAGCCGAACTGGATACCTTGGCAGATAAAATCATCTACACTGGTCCCATCGATGCGTACTTTGACTATAAACTCGGCACACTAGAATATCGTTCCGTTTGTTTTGAAAATGAACTGCTGGACGAACCTAACTTCCAGGGCAATGCTGCAGTGAACTATACTGACCGCGAGACTCCGTGGACTCGAATTATTGAGCACAAGTGGTTTGAGTTCGGTAAGGATGAGAATGGCAATGACCTGCCAAAGACGATAATCAGCCGTGAGTACAGTAGTGAATGGAAAACTGGTGACGAACCGTATTATCCGGTCAATGACACTAAGAACAGTGCACTTTATGGTGAGTACAAAAAGTTAGCCGATGCTGAGCCGAGGGTTGTTTTCGGCGGTCGTTTGGGTGAATACAAGTACTATGACATGGATCAAGTGATTGCGGCTGCGTTGGACAGATGTGAGAAGGAACTGGGAGAGTAAAATGACAAAGAAAAAAATTTTAATGGTTTGTGAGGCTTTTGGTGGTGGCGTATTTACTTATGTGTCGCAACTTTGTAACGATATGGTGGATGAATTTGATGTTTATCTTGCATATTCTCTCAGACCGCAGACACCTAAGAATTATAAAGATTTTCTAGATCAGAGAGTACATCTGATTGAAATGAAAAACGTAGGCGTCAAGGGCTTGACTAACTTGAAAAGCGATATTGCGGCAATAAAGGAACTACGTCAGATTGAAAATGATGTGCAGCCGGATGTGATACATTTGCACTCCTCCGTAGCGGGTGGCTTGGGACGGTTGGCCTATAATGGAAAGAACAAAGCAGTTGTTTACACACCGCATGGGTACGCACACATTCTTATGGGACCTGGGAAAAAAAGCAAAGTCTATAAATTTGCAGAAAAAGTACTTGGAAATAGAGCACTTACACTTACGTGTTGCGAAAGTGAAAATCAAGAGGCAAAAAAATTCTCTAACCGTACAGCGTATATTGAAACCGGGGTAAATCTTAAGGATCTTTCTGAATCACTTGATGGAATTGTTCCGATAAAAAATGAAAAATTTACAGTATTTACATTGGGACGGGCATGTGTTCAGAAACAACCACATCTTTTCAATGAAATAGCGGAATTGGTGCCAGAGGCAAGATTTTTATGGATAGGTAACGGTGAACTTGAAAGTGAACTAACAGCACCCAATATCGAGATTACGGGTTGGAAACCTCGTAAGGAAGCTTTGGCAATGGCTAAAGGTGCGGATGCCTTTATATTGTGTAGTCTTGGAGAAGCTATTGCAATGAGCCTTGTCGAAAATATGTATATAAAAAAACTGATTCTTGTTAGCAATGTAATGGGCAATAGAAGCGTTATAAATGATGGAATAAATGGATATGTATGTAATACTGCAGAAGAATATGCTGAACATATTAAATCTGCGATGCTTAATTTCCCGGTCGAGTTAACAGAACGAGCATATCAAGATGTACTTGAAGTTTATAACACTGAAACAATGAAAAGAAAGTACATAAACTTCTATAAGAGTTTGTAAGAAAGTGAGCGTTTACTGATATGGGAAAAATTGCAATAAATGGTAGATTTGTTGTCCGTCGCTTTGGTGGGCAAGAAAGATATTCTTATCAGGTTGTGAAAGGACTTGATAAGCTATCGAAACAGGGGGAGTTTGAACTTATTGTTCCTGAATATGCAAATTCTGAAAAAATTCCAGAGTTGAAGAACATAGAAGTTAAAAAAGTCGGAAATATCAAAGGGCATCTTTGGGAACAAACGAGTTATTACTTTTACTTGATGAAAAATCGTAAAACGGGATTTAATCCATGTATTACCTGCCCGATTGCAAAGCCAGACATTACGACTTTGCACGATATTGGTCAGCTCATAAATGCGCAAAGTTATAAAAACTTGTATGGAAAGCTTTCGAGACAGTGGCATAAATGGATGTTTTACTCTTCAGCTAAACACTCAAAGCTGATTTTTACGGTGTCCAACTATTCTAAAGGGGAAATCATAAAATATTTGGGGGTTGATGCCGACAGAATTGTAGTTTCTGGAAGTGGATGGCAGCATTTTGAAAATGTCAAAGAAGATATGACGTTCTTTGATCGCCATCCAGAATTGCAGCAGGGAAAATATTTTTTGTCTGCGAGCAGTTTGACTCCGCAAAAGAATTTTAAATGGGTCAAACGAGCTGCATTAAACAATCCAAAAGAGGTATTTGCAATTGCGGGTGAAAAAGTAAGTCTAACACAAGAAGACAATGAGTTGGAGCCGGAAAATTTGATATATCTTGGATATGTTACAGATGGAGAGATGAAAGCACTAATGCGTTGCTGCAAAGCCTTTATCCATCCGGCAAAGTATGAAGGATTTGGATTGACTCCCATGGAGGCAATGTCTGTTGGTGCTCCGATAATACTCTCAAATGCAACCTGTTTGCCAGAGGTTTATGGTAATACAGTTCATTACATAAATCCTGATGATGCAAATGTTGATTTGAATTCTCTTTTGAAGCAGCCTGTTGGGGAATCAAAAGTGGTTTTGGACAAATATAGTTGGGAAAAAACTTCCGAGATAGTGTATAACGCAATAAAGAGAATATACAATATTTAATGGGGCGAATGGAAATTTATGAAAATTGGTATTTTAACTTATCATGCTTGCTTTAATTACGGTGCATGTCTACAAGCCTATGCACTTCAATCAACTATTAAAGATATGGGATTTGATTGTGAAATTATTGACTATCAGTCGGATGTTTTGCGCAATATATGTGATGTTTTTTCCAAAAGGCCGACAAATATTAGAGAGATAATAAAAAATGTAACAAGGCTTCCATATAAGAAGCAACTCATGGAAAGACAAAGACTCTTTGAAGAATTTATTAACAAAAAGTTTGAACTTAGCCCACGCTGCAGAACGGAGAAAGATGTTGAGCGGCAGGCAGATGAGTATGATTGTATAATTTGTGGTAGCGATCAGACTTGGAATCTTGATCCTGCATCAAGGTATCAAAATGCAGTGTATTTTTTGAATTTCCCGAAGCATCAAAAACGGATTTCCTATGCTACGTCCTTTGGGCAATGGGTTGAAAAAGCGCCGTTGCATGAGGACGAATTTCTGCCATGGGTATCAGAATATGACGCGCTTTCCATGAGAGAGCAGAGTGGTGTGGATTATTTGCGCTCTAAAGGTTTGCAGTGTGAATTGGTCGTTGATCCGACACTGCTTGTCGATAGAAAGAAGTATGATGCAATTTGTAGGGAACGCCTAATTGATGAACCGTATATTTTATTGTTCACGTGGGACGGGGCAAAAGACGCAACGGAAATCGCAAAAAAAATACAGATTGAAACGCACGCAAAACCGATTTATATTGTTGCACCGCCTAGAGCGATGTTTTCTGGAATTGAAAGGAAACTTGACGTAGGACCATGCGAGTTCTTGAGTCTTGTAAAATATGCAGACTATGTCGTGACGAATTCTTTTCATGGAACAGTATTTTCGATTATTTATCAAAAGCGGTTTGTTTCTGTTATCTCTGGCCATGTGGACAAACGCAGAGAGTCATTAATGAATCATCTTGGACTTAAGGATCATTTAATGAGTCTTGATAATTTCGACTTCGGTATAGTTGATAAGACAGAATATAAAGATGTTACTGATAGATTAGCAGAATTTAAGATTGACTCAATGAAATATCTTGAAAATGCGTTAGGAACAGGAAAAGATGATTGATTTCAATTTTTGTAAAAATTGCTATGGATGTGGCGTATGTTCAAATGTGTGTCCAGAAAATGCAATTGAGATGAAGCAGGATGAGAACGGTTTTATAATGCCAATGATTGATAAGATCAAGTGCATTTCTTGCGGATTATGCGATAAAATGTGTCCGGCTTTGGCAAGTAAAGAAGCAGGTGGAAACGGAAAAGATGTTTTTCTTTATGTGAATCCAGATAGAGAAACATTAAAAACAAGTGCTTCCGGGGGGGGCGTTTGGTGCACTAGCTAAGACTATACTCGACAGGAACGGTTATATTTGTGGATGTGTATTTGATAATAATATGAAGGCAGAACATATTGTTTCAAATAACTGGAGTGATGTTTATCGAATGCAAGGAAGTAAATATGTGCAGTCGGATATTACTCAATGTTTTGATAAAGTAAAGCAACTCATTAAACAAAATAAGTATGTTCTTTTTTCTGGGACACCTTGTCAATGTGCAGCGATGAAAAAGGCCGTGCAATTTATGAGTGAAAAAACTTATCTTTTTACAGTTGCAATAATTTGTCATGGTGTTCCGTCACCTAAGGTTTGGAAACTGTGGAAAGAGTCGATGGAAAAAAGACAAAAAAGCCCGATGATATATGCTAACCATCGGACAAAAGGTAAAAATTATAATACACCTCAATCCTGCTACGAGTTTGAAAATGGGACAGTATGCAGGATGGCTACTTATTTGGAAGATTTATATTGTTATGCCTTTTCGACGGATTTGTTTTTACGAAATTCATGTTACAATTGTCGATATAAGGGCGATCATATTGATTCAGATGTAATTATTGGAGACTTTTTTGATTTTCAAGAGGTAGAAAGATATAAGGAGGGGGTGTCGGTATTAATTCTGAAAAACCAAAAGGCGAGAGAAATGTTTTATGAATTGACATATGCCGCAAAACCGATTAGTTATGAGGCTGTAGTTGAAAAAAATGGGGCCTTAGTTAAGTCGATTCCATATAACACAAAACGTGATAGTTTCTTTTCGGAATTAGATAAAGTGGGTGTAGTAAAAGCAGTACGGAACAACATTCCTTTGGCAAAATTTTACACGAAGAAAATATTGTACGAAGCACAGTTGTTTGAAAAATTAAAGAAAATAAAGGGGTAAAAATGAAGCGGGTTCAAGTAATTATGTCATCCTATAATGGAGAAAAAAACATCATACGTCAACTTGATTCTATAATGGCACAAGAGGGAGTCAATGTATCTGTGCTAGTAAGAGACGATGGGTCACATGATCATACGGTGGATGTACTAAAAAATTATGGGATTACACACAATAACCTGCGTATTATAGAAGGGGATAACATTGGGTGGAGAAAGAGCTTCCTTGAAGGGTTAAAGCAAGCGGAAAAGGCGGACTATTATGCTTTTTCCGATCAGGATGATGTTTGGATTTCAGATAAATTATATAAATGCATTCAAGCATTGGAAAATGAAACGGACAATAATAACGTACCAGTGATGGTTCATTGTAATCGGTTTAGTTGTGATGAAGAACTGAGGCCGTTTGAGACGCAGTCTATGAAAGTGCCAAGGCCGCTTAACAAGAAAAATGCGCTTACACAGGAGTTTGCACAGGGATGTACAATTGTAATGAATGAAGCGGCAAGAATGCTTGTAACCAGAATTGAACCAGATAGAAGAGCAGCGCACGATTTTTGGACGGGTCTGATATGTTACTATTTTGGAAAGGTTTGTTACTTGGACGAAAGACTAATATATCATATTAGATACAATAATAGCGCATCGTTCGCAGGGGATATAAAAGGTGGGCAAAAAAACCGTCTAAAGAAAGTGATTTCTGGAGAAGAGGTGTATTATAATCCGGCAGAGGATTTGCTTAGAGGATATAGTGATTTGCTGACAAACAAGGAGAAAACGTTTCTGAGAACCGTTGCGAACGCAAAAAAATCTTTGGCAGGTAGGATACGATTGTTGTTCGACTTCGAATTTCGAAGAGTTTCGATTGGTGGCACTTTGTTATTTAAAGCATGTATACTATTTGGGCGATATTAATGTCAAGTGGAGAAATAGATGAACTATTTATACATACTATTTGGGTTCGAAATTATATATATTTCTGCCGCAATTATAGTTTCAAAAAGAGATTTGCTATCAATCTCGTTTATTTCTGGCTGTTGCTTCTGGCTGGCTATCCTATGTAATATTATTAATGAAAAAAGGTGGGAAATTGTTTTCCATTATAATACTTTCATTGTGATTGTACTTGGACAGTTGGCTATGTTAGCAGGCGAAAATTTGGCAACTTTGATGCCTAGATTTTCAATTGGAAAAATCAATCGAAAAATCAAAGCGGGAAAGCTATCGTTAGATGAAGAACCAGAAGGAATATTAACGATAGCAGATTGGAAGCATTATGCACTTGCGATGTTTAATACATTTTTTTTCATGCTGTTCCTTATTACGGTTATGAAGCATGGATTTAGTTTGGCGGCAATAGCTTTATATAAAGAAGAAAATGATGGTCTTGCAAACATGAATGTATTTGTTCAACAAAGCTTTCGTTTTCTAATTGCCTGCGCTATTTTTTATGCTTTTTTGATTTTGTATAATGCAATCTTGTTCCGCTCATTTAGTAAGCACGATTTTGTGTTTTGCATATATACGAATCTTCTTGCGAGTTTAGAATCTATTCTTGCTGCGTCAAGAAGAAATATAATTGTCATTTTGGTGGCTTGGTTTGTTATATTTGTTGTTCTCGATAACAAGAAAAACGGATGGACAAATCACATCCCAGTTAAAATGTTGAAAAAATGTGTTGTTTTCCTTTGCGTTTTAATGGTCGTTTTCAGAAATCTTCATAGTATACTGAAATCAGCAGCATCGAATTTGGATGGCCTATTTAATTATGTTACTTATTATATTGGATGCCCAATTCAAACGCTTAATGTTTATTTTGAAAGGCATAATGAGGCTGTGCGGTCTCAATACTGGGGGCAGTATACTCTTCCGTCTTTGTCATCCTATTTAAAGTTAATGCCAAATGGTACAGATTCTTCTTTCGGCTTTGTTTATTTAGGAGGAAGGGCAAATGCGGCTTCTAATGTGTATACCTTCTTCTTAGCACCGCTTCAAGATTTTGGCATGGTTGGAATGATAGTTTTTACATTTGCTGTTGGGTTTGTTTATAGTCGGTTCTATTACAAGGGAATTAGATGCCGTGCAATGAATTATAAAATGGCATATAAATTGTGCGTTTACTCATTTATATACTGGGTAATCCCATTGGCGTTTTATCTGAATGGAATGTTTTTTATTATTGCGCCAACCTGCTTGATCTCTATGGCCTGCTTTTATTTGATATTTCTGTTTGCCTTTAAACTTGATTTTAGAAAATAGACTATTTAGAGAGGAGATAATATGAACTGATTCTGATTTCCAGAGTCAGTTATATTGTGTGATTCGTAATGAATATAAAAACCATACTCCACGATTATATCAATCCGATAAAGACATTCGTTTTTAAACTAAAATGGAGAAAAGGTAATCGCAACAACTATACTATTCCAGAAAACAGGTTTCCAATGCAACTTGTATCTATAGGAAAAGCAACCTATGGTAGATTGAATGTGTATACGTATAATGATCCCAATGCGGGTAAATTAGTTGTTGGTTCCTATTGTTCAATTGCAAAAACCGTTGAATTTCTACTGTCTGGAAATCATGATGGTTCTCGGTTATCAACATATCCTTTTGAAAAGATGTATTTTAATGTAGAAGATGCGACATCAAAAGGTGATATTTTGATAGGTGACGATGTATGGATTGGGGAACGGGCCGTAATATTGTCAGGCGTTGAAATTGGACGTGGAGCAATTGTTGCTGCGGGTGCGGTTGTTTCAAAATCAATACCGCCGTATGCTATTGCCGCAGGAGTTCCGGCAAAAGTGATAAAGTATAGATTTGATGATGATCTAATTTCGGAACTGCTAAAAATTGATTTTGATAAAATAGATGTGGAGTTTATAAAAAAGAATAGATCAAAACTCAAACAACCGCTGTCAAACTGTGAAATTGAATGGATAAGGTCGTTACAGGAGGAATAATTGGAAAATGAAAAATAGAACATTAAGGAATATCTTTAATGTGTTAGTTAGCAATATAGTGACGGTGGTTTCTGGTGTTCTTGTTGGATTTTTGATTCCTAAAATTTTGAGTGTTGAAGGTTACGGGTTATATAAAACATTTACGCTATATGTTACGTACATTGGTCTGTTTAGTCTTGGGATTATTGATGGTATTGTTCTAAAGTACGGTGGAACGGATTATGGAAATTATGATATAAATCGATTTAGGAATTATTTCAAGTATTATGTTTCTGTGAACTTACTTTTTACAATAGCATTTACAGTCATTGGCCTTACAGCAATTAGTGGAGCATATAAATTTGTATTTGTTGCATTTGGATTGAATATACTAGCTGTGAATATAACAGGTTACTTTCAACAGATTTCGCAAATCACACAGAGATTCAAAGAGTACTCTAATAGAAAAATAATTCAGGCGATATGCAATATTGCCTCTGTTATGTTGTTGTATGGACTTTACATAAAAATAGGAAATATTGACTATAGAATGTATGTATCCATTATAGTGCTAACAAACTATATATTGATGATATGGTATGTTTCAACCTACAAGGATATATCTTTAGGAAAATCAATAGGTGTTTTGAAACAGGGAAAAGAAATCCTGTATTTAATTAGTGCGGGATTTCCGCTTCTATTTGCCAATTTGTGCTCTACACTGATTTTGACGTTAGATAGGCAATTTGTAAATGTGCTGTTTGATACGAGTACATATGCTATCTATGCATTTGCATATAATATGCTTTCGTTAGTTACGGTTGCTACATCTGCAATAGCGACGGTTCTCTATCCAATGCTTAAGAGGCTTAATGCTGAAAAGCAAGCAGAGTTATTGCAACCATTAGGAGGAGCAATACTAGTTTTTGTTTATGCGGTTTGTATAGCGTTCTTTTTTTTAGAAGAATTTGTTAAGTGGTTTTTGCCACATTATACAGAGTCGTTGCAGATATTTAGAATTATTTTCCCAGGATTAGCGATTAGTGCGTATATTACTGTAGTACTCCATAATTATTATAAGATCAAAAATAAGAATATTATCTTTTTTAGACGAAGTCTTGTGATCTTAATTATATCTTTTTTGGCAAACATGGGAGCTTACTTTTTTGTTGGAACTCCATCTTCGATTTCTGTTGCATCAATTGTGACAATGATATTATGGTATATATATGCGGAACAATACTTTGTGGAAACGATTAGTTATAGTCGAAAAACAAACTTGATATATATGCTAATAATGATGGGGGTGTTTTATGTTGCAACATCTATAAAAAACATACTAATTGGTGGTGTATTGTATGGAACATTGTTTGTGCTTGTTACATTTGTTACAGAAAAAAGGAACATTATGCTTATATGTAAAATGCTTGCTTAAAAGATGCTGCATATACAATAGAACAGTTAATAATAGCTGAAAGAAAGTAATAAAAATGTACGGAGCCGATGAAATATATAAAGATATGCTTGCGACATTGCACAAATATTGCAAAGAAAAAAAGATGACAATATATGCATTGGCAAAAGCTACGGGATTATCGACCTCAAGCGTAAGTAATCTATTAAAAGGGACTACAAAACCGTATGTTTATACGTTGCTTTTAATATGCGAAGCGCTTTCTATTTCGATAAACGATTTGTTTGCCGAAAAGACGGAGCCGCTAAAGGAGGAAGAAAAAATAATTAGTTCCTATCGGAAAATGTCTAATAAAAAGAAGAAAATGTTGGTAGAATACATCAAAATGCTGGAACAATATTGTGAAGATATGTAAGGCATGCTTATTCCGAAAGATGCATTTCGATAAAAAGAAAGGACGAAAAAACGGTTTTGTGGTAAAATAAAAGTAAAGGACATCAGAATTACTAAGTGATATAAAATTGCTCTGCTAAACTTGATTTGCCATGGTAAAGTGCATAATTGAGAGTGGCAGAGCTTTTTAAATAATTTCGAGGAGAAGGAAATCATGTATAGGAAGTTTATTGACTGGCTTGACAAACTATCTCCAACGAAGCGAAAAATATTGAATGTAATATTAGTGATTATTGTTGCAGTGAGTTCGGCATATATTTTGTTGAAGTTTATTGTGCCGTATATAACCACAAACTCGAATTTTGCAACAAAATCGGTTACAGAGGCGATAGCGTCGATTGCTGTGACTGTTACAGTAACTATTACGGCAATCAATCTTGTGACAGCGAGTATGAATAAACGATATTCGTCTAAAAAGCAACTGACACTTTCGGTAAAGGTACAGAAATCGAAGGTTATAGTTACAAGCACAATAGAGAATAGAGGAACTGGGAGAATTACTCCTAAAAGCTTTTATTTGTTTATTAACTCAGGGGAAAAAGTGGAAAAAGATGGATATGTGGAATATGAGTTCCCTAATATACTTAAACATGAATGTGGTGAATTCGATTGCTCTCTTGCAAAAAAATGCAAAGCAGCACGAGTAGAAAAGATACCTGATGAACTGCTGGGGGATAAATTCAAGAATTCGCTTTGTATTTGTAAACTATTAAATCATATTGCGTCGGATTCGGTTAATTTTATCGATCCTGGCGAGATTTTTTCGGAAGATACGATGTTTGAACTGAAGCCTGGAGTATATAGGGTCATTTTACTTGGAGTTTCAGTTGAGGCAGATTGTATGTGTGCGCATAAAATTTTTATCGTTGAGGAGGAAAAAAAATGAAAATAATTGCTGTTATTGGTAGCTTGAGAGACGGAAATACAAAATTTCTGGTGGATTCGATGGTTGATGACATTGAACAGAATGCTAAAGTCGATATTCAAAAGTTGCACTTGAAGAACATCAAGATGGGGTTTTGTAGTGGATGCTTAGTTTGTGATGAAACTGGCGAATGTAATATAGACGACGATATGAGCCAAATTGTTGGTGATGTAAGGAATGCAGATGGTTTTATTTTTGCTACGCCAGCAAGATGGGGCTTACTTTCAGGGGAAATGAAAACCTTTTTCGACAGATTGAATCCTTTAGCAGTTAAAGAAGAACTGGAAGGAAAGGTATGTGTGAATATTGTGGTTGGTCAAAGTGAAGAAAATGATAAAGAGAGTATTATTTTAGCAGCAGAAAGCCTTAAAACATTTTGTAAAAATTCGGGAATCGAAGTTGTTGATACAGCCTTAGTGTGTGGATGCTACGGGCCAGAGGATGTTGTGTCACAAAATGGATATATTGAATTATGTGTAAAGGCAGGAAGAAAACTAGTGAACTATTTGAAAGGAAAAGAATAGAAATGGACACAAAATATAGCATAAAGCAAGCAATAATTCATATTGCATATACCTGTGAACATCATTGCCCAATGTGTTATGCGGATTCTAATAATGAAAGGGAACAGCCGGATTTTTCTCAGTTATGTAAAGTAATTGACCGTCTTTTAGAATTAAAGATAAATGATATTACATTTGTTGGGGGCGACCCAGCAGTTTATGGGAAGATTGTTGAATTAGCCGCTTACGCTAAAAATAACGGTGCGATGCTGTCAGTCCTTTCAAACACATTGGATTTTAATGGAAAAAAGAATGATGTTTTAAAGTATATTGACACATACGAAGGAACAGTTCATCATAGTAATTCGAGAAAGCATGACATATTTTGCGGAGTTGATGGGGCCTATGATAAATTAGTTGAAAATCTAAAATTCTTTTCGGATCATGGAAAGAGTGTGGGATTAGCAATAAATATAATACCGTACAATTACAGTGTTTTAGCAGAATTGGTTGAATCAGTTATAAACAAGGGGGTAAATATAGATCATCTTGTTATGCAGCGTATAATTCAATTTGGACGCGCAACTGGAAGAAACAATTTTGAAATAACAAAAAAAATGTTAAGCGAAGCACTAAAACAAGTTGAATGGTTGGAAAATAAATATAGAATAAAAGTGATATTTGAAGATCCAGTTCCATTATGCGCAATAGAGAAAAAATATTATAGGTATATGCACCCCTGTGAGTGGGGAACTACAAAAGTATCGGTTGATTACAAAGGAAAACTTTCAAGATGTGGTGCAGATGTATACCATTCTTTTGGCTCAATTTTTGATGATGTAGATACACTATGGAATAGTGATAATGATTTAAAGAAATTTAGAGAAAAAAAGTATCTGCCAATTAAGTGCCAAATGTGTGACTTGCTTGATAAATGTGGTGGAGGATGTCCTATAAGCCGTAATCCTGAACAGGGATTTGCCGCAGATTATCTTAGTGGAGAGTGTGAAAAAAATGAGTGATTTTCCACAATCGTACATGTTGGTGTCAGGAATAGGGAAGGCAGAATATCCGTTAGTGGCATTTGATAATGCCCTGCGTGATGCGGGTATAGGAGATTATAACTTAGTAAAAGTCAGTAGTATTTTACCGCCGAAGTGCATAAGGAAGAATGTTATTGATATTAAACAGGGTAGTATTTTATATGCTGCCTATGCTGTTGCAAAGGTTAAGGATACAGAAACGGCATCTGTTGCTGTTGCACCGGCCGTTCCAAATGTTGATGAAGAAAATGGGGTGATTTTTGAAACAACTACTAGAGATTCTGATGCAGAAGTTCAGGCAGTAAAGATGTGTAAAATAGCAATGAAAAATAGAAACAGAAGTATACAAAAAATCGAGAGTTCCTCAATAAATGTTGAAGGCAAACAAGGAACATGTGTTTGCGGAATTTCTGCACTAGTTATGTGGTAGATAAAGTAATCTCCATAAAGAAGGTAGCAATAAATTACCGCCTTCCTTATGGAGAAAAAAGACTTTATCATAAAGGGAAAATGACATCAAACCGAAAATGTGCCGGAAGTTTGAGGTGTTTGATAAAAGCATGGTGTTGGGCATAATAATGCCGTAGATCATATCCCAAATGGTGCAACTCCAACAATTTCAACAGTACTAGATTGAGATGGATTCCTTTAGCAGCGGCAATCTGAGCAGCATCCAATCCATGCTTTGTCATTTGATAGACTTCATCACTGTCCAGCATCAGGTGAGATGTGAAAGCGTTCTGCTCATAAAGGAAGATGTGCTTGTCCTTAATTGTCAGGAACTTATTTAAAGTATGTAAGTCCATAAGAAGCTGATGCTCCAGATAATGTCCCAGCGCATAACCGCACACCATCTGCTTTGTCTGTTTGTCCAGCTGGCGATTGATAAGGATCAAAGGCTTATCAAAATAGAGCGAAAGTAAACCCAACATATCTTTAATGCGAGAGGTTTCACTGATGTCCAGACTGCAGCTGCGCGCGATCTGTTTGATGTTGCGGGTTCCAGTGCTTTGAACAAGTTCGTTGGCAGCTTGGTGAATAAACGCAGAATCCATAATGTGATCTCCTTCCGGGGATGGCATAGTGAATAGAACAGTGGTTCACAGGTTCATTATTCG
>ENA-OPCN01001266-OPCN01001266.1-human-gut-metagenome-genome-assembly--contig:-NODE-1266-length-17957-cov-7.480114_pt1 | contig 17957 bp, 28 predicted proteins | sample MGYA00241567_ERZ501485 | MGnify/ENA primary metagenome ERZ501485 (study PRJEB25962, sample SAMEA2042579) | human gut metagenome | biome: human gut; feature: human-associated habitat; material: faeces...
CTGTCTCCTTGAACATATCGTCCAACTGACGCTGCATCTTCTCCCAGATAGCGTATCCGTAAGGCTTGATTACCATACATCCACGCACAGCCGACTGTTCTGCCAAATCGGCCTTTACCACCAACTCGTTGTACCACTGAGAATAATTCTCGCTACGTTTGGTAAGGTCTTTCAATTCTACTGCCATTTTATTTTGTTTTTAAAGTTTTCTATTCGGGTTCATATTAAACGGAGTGCAAAAGTACAAATTTCTGTGCGAAAAGCGTTTATTATATAAACACTATTTTTTGCAGACTTTATGGACACAGGCTTTTCCCTCTTGAAGAGCTGTCTTAATCAACCGCTTACGGCAAGCATACAGGCGCCCTAAATAGATGTTAACTTATTACATCCTAATAAGTTAACATCGTGCCGCTACGAAGTTAACATCGTACGGTTATTATATTAACTTCCTAAAACATCAACACATGCCAATACATTATATATAACTACAAAACATCAACACATGCCAATATTATGAAACTGAAAAGTGCAGCCTACCCCTAAAACAAAAGTCAGATAGCAATCTTACGATAACTATCTGACTTTCCATTAAGAGCGGAAAACGGGACTCGAACCCGCGACCCTCAGCTTGGGAAGCCGAATTTTACATAGCATAACTATCTAAAAAACAATAAATTATAAACCATAAATAAATCATTTGCATACTAATTGCATAGTGCTTTCTTTACTTATGCAATATCTTTAATTTATGAACTTCCCTGATATCATATACCTTGCACTCATTTTTAGGCGTAACCTCTTGGCTTTCTCTTAACATTCTTACTTCGTTTTCAAGGGCATCTACTCTCTTGGACATTATTACATACGCATCCAGAATATCCGATATGTACATTGCTAAGTTGGCATCATTCATAATATAGTTATCGTTTGTTTTTGAAAAGTAAGAAATAAACAAGATATGTTATATTATTGTTCTTAAAATAAACCATGTTTGTAAACATAGTTTTCAATCATAATTTATGATATTTCGAGTATTAAAATCAATTATTACGCACTCTTGGTTGAAGCCTTTCTTTCGCTTAGCCCAAGCTGTTCTCGCATAATTTCGTTCTGCCCTATTAACTTATCTATCTCGGACTTCATTCTCTCTATTTCGGCCTTTAAATTAGCAATCTCCTTATCCTTACCTGTTATCGTATCCTTGTACATCTTCTGAGATTGCGATGCAATGTTTTCAGATGTGCTCTTATCTGTGTCAAGAAACATATCCCCCTTTCCAGTGAGGATGTAGTTAGCGTTGACTTGGGGATAGGCTTCGCAAAGCTGAACTATTATATCACCAGATATAGCCTTAGTAACCCCTTTTTTGTAATGGGATATTTTAGCTTGTGCGTTTTTCACGCCACAATCTTTTTCAAGCACGTATGGCCCAATATTTAGACCTTCCATAACCTCTAAAAATCGTTCACTTGTAGTCATAGTATAATATTTTAAATTATTTATATTCAAAAAAAGTTTTGTACTATAAAATATTATAGTATCTTTGCACCCGTTGCAAGTCAAGAGGCAACAGATGCAGATTAAATTAAACAATCGCCCTAACGTGGGCCTCTCTATATGGAAATCCGTTGCCTCTTGACTTTAGCAACGGATTTTTTTATGTCAATATATGAAACAGACGTTATATTTAAATATAGGACTTGCAGAGCAGGCAATCAATGATAAACGATTTATTGAAGCGCTTGCTTTTTCTGTGCTCGTCAAACTAACGTTTGTTTCATCAAGAATACAATCGGCTACTGTCAGCAAGTGTAAGGACTTATTTGGTATTGGGTCAACGAGAATGTGCCGTATAATCAATAGCGGCATTGAATACGGCTTACTGAAACGAGACAATAAAGATCTTGTAGCCACTTCGCTTAAGAGAGAAAAATCATATCATATTAGGTTAGACTTTGAATGTAAGACATATAGTCGAACAAAAGCTTTGATGAGCGATAGGCCGAAATCAGAGCGAAGCCCGATTGTATGTCAATACTCATTGAAAGATATTATAGACATTATCAGGAAGTCTGTATTGCTTAACCATATAAGCAAGCAATCAGACTGTGAAGATACCATTAACATAGCTAAGGGAAACGCGAAGTCTATAAACCAGCTTCGGAAAGCCCGCAAAAAATGTAAGCGTATGCTACGTACAGATAATGCCTTTACCGGATTGAGCAGAAAGCGTATCATGGATATAACCAAAGTATGTAAGGCGAAAGCCAAACGCCTTATTGACGGCCTGTGTTTAAGTGGACTTGTAAGCAGAGTTGAACAGTCTGTTCGTGTGTGCTTAAATTATTCAGACTTTTCTCCAAAGCTGGCAAACAGCTTTTTCAGAGAAACGGGGCTGAATGGTTACTTATACAGGAGTGGCGATGAGATTCGTTTGCGCGTCTCAAACAGGTATGTTTATTCTTGCGATTTGATAACGTTTAAACTTTAATTTTTATGCCATATTCCCAAAAAAGACCACTAAAAACATAGCGTAGCGTATGCACACGTGACGCGATACGCATGATGCGTATGATTATATAATTAATAATTTAATATATACACCAAGACAATGAGTAAATATATAGCATATACAGACGGAGGATGCCAAAACACATCAGTGTACGGGGAAGGCGGTTCAGCCTATCTGATAATCCATAAGGGAGAAGTTGTAAAAACCGCTTCAAAAGGTTTTCTTTATACAACCAGCAACCGTATGGAGATGCTTGCTATTATAAGTGCCGTTTGTTCCGTCCCGGAAGGTTCTGATTTAATCGTATATTCAGACAGCAAATATGCGATCAACGTCTTTTCCGGTATTTGGAAGCCGAAAAAAAACAGAGATTTGATAATCAAATACAACGAGCGTGTAAAGACTCTTAGCTCTGTATATTTCCGGTGGATAAAAGGACACAATGGAGACAAATACAATGAATTGGTTGATTCTATGTGTACAAACTCCATTAATGAGATAGTCCAATTACACAACCTCCCAAATGACAGGTTTAAAAAAGTGAAAGTACAGCTATCCTTTAAGTTTAATTAATAACCGATTGTATCAACATTTCAAAGATCGAATTATGAAAGAACAAAACCCCAAACGTATCCCTCAAGAATGGTGGGACGACTACTTCAAACGAAGAAGAAGAAACAGAACACATGGAATTATATGTATCTTGTTGCCTAACCTAATATGGATATTGTATATGCTACTTATCAAGTTTGGTTACATCACAACCTCTTGACTTTATTTTGTTATATATCTTATCGGTTTTATTTTCAGATTTTCGATAAGATATATAACAGATAATTCCCAATACAAATAAAACTACCGCAAGCATATACATCGCTCCAGCTATTTTGTCATTATGAAATGAACTTGTTGTAAAAGATACAATCATTCCAATAAATAGAGAGAAGCATCCTATCGAATAATTGAGCTTCTTTCCTCCATCATCGCCTTCTTTTAAAGAGTCAAGCTCCATATCCGATACTTCGTAAATTTTAAAGTGGCTAATTACAGCCCTTTCTATTTTCGGGTCTTTATACAAAGTTCCGCCTTTTACCGCTTCCATTTCAAATGTGTGATTTTAGCCAACCGTCAGCAGAACTGTTTATTCTCCACGCTGTATCTATACTTGATCGCATAACGAACAAAATACAGTCGCCGCCCATCTTATTCAGTACTATATCCCTTATAGCCTCGCTCGTATAGGACGAGGACACTCTCACCGCATAGGTATTCTCCATTATCTTTACATAGGTTGATGAACACCCATTCATCACTTTCTCAAATTGAGCTACGGCAGCCTTGCTGTTCAGCTCTATACTTATTATAAAAATCTTATCATTCATACTTATATCTATTTAATAATCAATCAACTACATAAAACATATTTTATAACATATTGTTTGCTATAAAATATTATAGTATTCCTGTTGTTGCTATAATATTTTATAGTATCTTTGCATTGTTGTTAATCAGCAAAGCGGTTAACAACGTTACAAATCAATGTAGATACAAAGATAATAAAATAAATAAAGAAAACAAATATGAAGTACGATTTATCAGACATAATGAAAAGAGCTCATAACCTTTATAAGACAGGTAAATACACTTGGTCTGAAAGTTTGAGAAAGTCTTGGAAAATGGCAAAGTTTACTCTTCGTACAAGAGAGGAAATTGCCAACATGGTAGATTATAAATCTATCGACAATAAGGCTTTTGCTGATAAATTGAGAAAAGAGCACGAAGGATGGAAACCAGCCGAAAGAAGTAAGTATGATGACTTCTCCGCTCCTGTATCGGCTTATTATACAAACAATAATAGAGGACGATTCGGTTCTTGCTTTGTAGGTGATTAATACAATAATATATAAACATGAATGACATTAAAACAGTAGCTGTAAAAAAAATATCTCCGGCAGATACATTGAAGAGTATAAAGGTTGGTGATACGGTGATTATAAAGGATAAGCATGTAAAGTCCAATGTGGCCCGATCCACTATATCAAGGTTATCAAAAAAGGGATACTCTTTTTATTCAAAGAGCTGTCCTGAAGGTTTAATAGTAAAAAGACTTCAGTAATAATTATCATTATGAATATCAACAAAGTATCTAAACAGATAGCTGTATTCGCTTTAGGCTTTACAGGATTCTTTTTCCTTCTCGGAATAGTTGGAAAATCTGATTATAATGAAGAGGTCATATACAATATGACAGAAACGGCTTACAATGTTATTGTAGATTCCCTCGGTGAAGGTTGCAGCGATACGCAGATCGTGAAGACTTATTTAAGCAACAAAGATTACTACGATAGTTTAAACTGGTAAGGTATGGGGCGCTCAAAAAACACCGGAAAGGTAGAGCCGGTAAACAAACTATGGCTATCTGCCAAAGAAGCAATGGCATACTTAGGATGTGGAGAAAAACTGTTGGAAAAACTAAGGAATAATGCCGAAATATCATTTTCAAAATACGACAGGCGTACTATATGGTACGAACTGAGAAGCCTTGAAAGATTCATAGAAAAAAACCGCGTTGTGTGAATAACGCTCCTTCCTCTTAGCTCAACGGTTAGAGCATCGCTAAGGTTATTTGTTCGTAAGGGTTTAGCGTTTCCGGTCTGTTCCGGTTAGCGATTGTTGCACGTTCGATTCGTGCAGAGGAAGCAAGATATAGGCGAAACCGATGAGCCAAACATTCGGGATGGGAAGTTTAACCCTCAAAAATGAAATCGTGTTCAGGGCACGTAAAATTAGCCTGCGCCGATAAGCAGTATATCTATTATACACATAGCCGAAGCGATGTATAGCGTGTAAGCAACCGATTGCCAAGACTGTTCATTGAGAGATGAATACGAGCATAAGGCAGCAGCGTGACTAAGTTAGTGAACATACTACAACAGTAGTCTATGTATCAGCGCGGAAAATCGTCCGTTGACCGTTAAAGTATGATGTTTGGGCGTCATTATCGCTGATACTATTATATATTCTCGTGGCTCACCGTAAGGCGAGTGGTAAGGCTTAACATCGGAACGCTCACGAGAACTGAATTATCCTATGGATGAATTATTTGTTTAGGTTGCCGGGCGGTCTGAGAAGATAGTCCGGTTTTTAGTTGGAAATCATCAATAACAATATAAATAACCGCAATAAGGTAGTGCTATTACTGTACTAAAAGCCGCGAGATAAACGAAGTGCGCACCGTTTTGATTTAACCTTGTACAGGCGGTTCAATAGAGAAAATAGTTATTCAATAATAATAGATTACAATATATGAATTACGGAATGCCCTATATGGGTTCAAAATCAAAAATTGCAAAATGGATTGTGGATATGCTTCCTGCGGCCCATACATGGGTTGAACCATTTGCCGGAGGATGTGCAGTAACTCATGCGGCCATCCTTTCCGGAAAGTATAAAAAATTTATCATTAACGACATAACAGATAGCGCAAAAGTATTCGTTGATGCTATAAATGGTAAGTTTAAAAACGAAAATAGATGGATAAGCCGAAGCGATTTTTTAGAACTCAAAGATGAAGATGCTTATGTTCGATTGTGTTTTTCTTTCGGTAACGATCAAAAAACATATTGCTATTCACGAGAAATAGAGCCTTATAAACGTGCATTTCATTATGCAGTTATGTTTAATGATTTTAAGCCGTTTGAGAATCTCGGGATTAAATTAAATATAAGCAAAACGTTTAACAGTGATTATGAAAGAAGGATGCATATAAAAAGGCATCTTATTGCAATAAGAAAAGACAAACACGCTGGAGATTTGCAGAGTTTGGAGAGTTTGGAGAGTTTGGAGAGGTTGCAGAGTTTGGAGAGTTTGGAGAGGTTGGAGAGGTTGCAGAGTTTGGAGAGGTTGCAGAGGTTGCAGAGTTTGCAGAGTTTGGAGAGTTTGGAGAGGTTGGAGAGGTTGCAGCCCCTGCAATTAGATTACAGGGATGTTCCGATTCCAAAAAACGATTACATTGTGTATTGCGATCCGCCATACGTGAACACAAATTCTTATCTAAACAGCTTTAATCACGATGAATTCTACAAATGGGCCTTAAGTATTAAGAATTTGTTTATTTCCGAATATGAAATGCCCGAACCTTTTAAGAGAATAGAGATGAGGAGGAAGACGTGTACTTTCTCTGCGTTAAAAAATGATACGAAGAAAGAGGAAGGTATATGGGTTAACAAAAAATACGCAGAAAGAAACACAAGCCTGTCAATGCCTATTTTCAATAAGTAAAAAAAATAATGGAAAATGAGCTTGAAGAATTATATAAGGAGCTGAATAAAGTTAGGTCCTCTCCTTTGGTGTATCTTCCTGAATACGGATATTCTTCAAAGGAGGAAATTATCCAGCTTATAGAGGAAGATATAGAGGAGTTGCGCACAGAGATAGAATGTAGTCAATACGATTACACACCTGATGAGCTTGAAGAAGAAAGGATGAGCCTTTGTGTCAGTCAGGGGTTATCAAGATATTGTTAAACTAATAAATATAGAAATAATGGGTACAGTAACGACAGTCCCGCAGCTTAAATCAATGCTTGCGAATGAAAACGTGAAGTCGCGTTTTAAAGAAATTTTAGGGAAGAAAGCACCCGGTTTTATCAGTTCAATCGTAGCGGTTGCCAATAGCAATACATTGCTTCAAAAGGCGGAGCCGCAATCTATTATGAACGCTGCGGTTATAGCGGCTACATTGGACTTACCGATAAACCCCAATTTAGGGTTTGCTTATATCATACCTTATGGTAATCAGGCGAGTTTCCAAATCGGATACAAGGGTATGACTCAGCTGGCTATGAGATCGGGTCAATACAAAACCATTAACGTTACCGAAGTGTACGAGGGAGAAATAAAGAGCGAAAACCGCTTCACAGGAGAATATACGTTCGGGGAAAGGAAATCGGATAAGATTGTCGGTTACATGGCGTACTTCTCCCTCACAAACGGCTTTGAAAAGTACATGTACATGAGCCGGGAAGAATGCGAAAAGCATGGGAAAAAGTTCTCACAGACTTATAAAAGAGGTGGAGGTCTTTGGGCTACGGACTTCGATTCAATGAGTAAGAAAACGGTCTTGAAAATGCTTATCTCCAAATACGGCATTTTAAGCATTGACATGCAGCGTGCACAAACTTTCGATCAGGCAGTAGTAAAAGACGATTTGGTTGAAAAGAATATTGATGAAGCTGAGGTTTCATACGAGGATAATCCAACGAATGCGGATGTCAGGCGAAATGCCATGAAAGAAGCATTGGAAGAAGCGGAAGTTGTAGATGAAACAACGGGTGAAATCTTTAACCAGCCAGCGCAATGATAGAACAGGGTTCAAAGGAGTGGAAATTGTCCCGGTTGGGGAATTTTACGGGAAGCCGCATTGGAGACCTCATGACAAGCGGGAAGAAAGGAGAGATGTTCGGAAAGACAGCCCTTTCCTATATATATGAAGTGTGCGCAGAGAGAGATTTGTTGCAGAAATACATTGAAGACGATTACTACTTCGAGATATACCAGCAGCAAGTAAGTTTCAGTAATAAATATACCGATTGGGGACATGAGGTCGAGGACTTCGCGGCAGAACGTTACCAACTTGTCACAGGATGCGAACTTGAAGAGTGCGAAAGCATACAGCATCCTACAATACCTTACTTTTCCGCTTCACCTGACCGGATAGCAATTAAAGATGCTTTAAGAAAGGTGGTAGAGGTGAAATGCCCAACTCCTAAAAAGTTCATGGAGTATATGAACGAGATCAAGGATAACGATACACTTAAATCAGTAAATCCTATATACTTCTACCAAACACAAGCGGAGATGTCCTGTACAGGTTTGGACAAAGCCGATTTTGTCGTTTTCTGCCCGTTCTTGAAACATAACATTCACATTGTAGAGATAACGAGGGATGAAGCTGTAATAGCCGAATTTGAGAAGCGGATAACTGCTGCAAATGAAATTATTAATCAAATACTTAACAAAAAATGAATTTAACCGGAAGCATAGATTTGCTGAAGCTTGAAAAAACAGGCATAGCAACAATCAAAAACAAAAAGTGTGTTATTATTCCCATTGAGGAAAATGACTTGTATGTAAGCATGGACGAGAACCTGAAAGCGAAGTCCGTATATCTTGGCCTTAATGTTAATGAACGAAGAGAACCGAGCCAGTTTGGGAAGACGCATTATTGCAAGCAGTCTTTATCAAAGCAATACAGGGATGCGCATAAGGCAGAATCAGAATCCAAGTCAAAGGTTTACTTGGGCGACTTCAAGCCTTATGAGTTTGAGGGTTCAAGCAATGCGGCTGCGGCTGTGGATGCACCTGTAGCGCAGGCTGACGATGATTCAGAATTGCCATTCTAAAAAATCCTCTGAATATTTTTGGCATTGTAGAAAAAGGGCGTATATTTGCAGCGACCTACATAATGAATGGCGAGTGACGCTCGCTTTTAAGTGAGCATTTTTTATGCTTGCAAGTTTGCTGCAATATAGCGGCTGTTACCCCCGAGTGGAGAAGTTAATGCTCTCCCTGCCATTCATTGGTGTAGGTCATCGGGAAAGGACAGCCGTTTTTCTGTCTATAATGCCAATAAAGACCTACAATTATGGCAACAGATTTATTTCAAACAGGGGATTCCTATTTTGGAACACCCCTACCAAATGAAAGTGGCGAACTCATACCACTGCAAGATTACAACGGCAAGAAAGCCGTTAGTGCGAGACTTCTCTATCTGTTTCTTGAAAGCAAACAGCAGTTTACTGATTGGATTAAAATCCGAATAGAGCAATGCGATTTAATTGAAAACCAAGACTTTGAGGTTTTTCAGAATTTTATGAAAAACCCTAACGGAGGCAGACCATTGACTGAGTATGCTCTAACTATTGACTCGGCAAAAGAAATATCAATGATGGAGGGAAACGAAAAAGGTAAACAAGCCCGCCGTTATTTTATCAATTGCGAGCAAAGGCTAAAGGATATTTCTTCTCCTTCTTATCAAATTTCCGACCCAATCAAACGAGCCGAAAGGTGGATAGAGGAAGAAAAGGTACGCCAGCAACTTGCCCTTGAAAACAAGATGATGAAGCCGAAAGCTGATTATTTCGATGCACTGGTTGACCGAAATATGCTAACCAACCTTCGGGATACTGCAAAGCAAATCCATATACCGCAAAACAAATTCATCTCATTGCTCATAGACAACAAATACCTATATAGAGACGCAAAGGAAAAACTTAAGCCGTACTCGCAGTTTGTCCCGACATATTTTGAATTGAAGGACTTCAGTAAGAACGGGCACGCTGGAACACAGCTCCTTGTCACTCCGAGAGGAAAGGAAACGTTTCGTCTTATGTGGGGAGGTGATGGATATGCAAACTGAAAGGCAATATGATTTATCTGGGTTTAACCAGCTGTTTAACCAATCATTGACCCCAAGAGAGCTTGCCGATGAGCTTGTACAGCTGCTATTCAATTACGCCTCATGTGTGGATGAAGATAGTGTAGGATTGTTCAGAAATGATGTGAGCACTATATATCTTATACACAACGAACTTCTAAAGATAGAATAAATGAGCAAGGCGGTCTTTAAAAAGGCTGCCTTACTTTTTAATAACAACAAAAAAACATATAATCATGCTATACGAATTTAAGCTTAAAGTAAACAAGGTTAACGAGAAAGGCGATGAAAAAGAAGTTACCGAGCAATTCATCACTGATGTAGATTTGTTCTGTCAGGCAGAACAGAAAGGACTTGAAATGTACGCTTCTAACAATATGGAGTGTGACGTTTTCGCAATCAGCCGTAGCAAGATACGTGAGATTGTCAATGAGAAGCAGGATGATGAGTTCTTTTATAAGGTTACTCTGATTGATGTTTTCGTTGACGATAAAGGCAATGAAAAAAGCAACAAGTACTATGTTCTCATTTCCGCAAAAGACATGGATGATGCCAACAAAAAGGCAACGGAATACATGAAGCAGGGACTTCAATATATGAAGCTGGACGCTATTGCCAAAACAAAGATTTTAGACTTAATAAAATAAACCAAAAGCCCTCTACTGATGTAGAAGTCCTGTGAAAGGTTCAGGTTAAGATTTAATCAGCTAACAAATTAACTATCCCGGTGTGGTTTGACCGCCTATCCGGGAACGATAGCCTGTGAAGGTCTTCTTTTTTATAAAAATTGCTTCCTCGTCAAGCCCAATCAGGGTTACGCCAATGGCACTGTATACGGGAACTGACGAGAAAATGGAGAATATGGTAGCGCTGAACGTATTGGAATGACATAGTGTGATTTGCCATGATTATTTAAGGTTAGTTTATATTCAGTTTCAATAATTCCAGCAAAACAGCGTGCCCTGTTCGATTCGGGGCTTCTCCTCTAAATATATTTACCATGAGACTTACATTAACCAAAACCGAAATTGCAATTGTTCAGAAACTTGTGATAGACCGAAAGCGTGACATTCATAATGCAGGAGGTGACAGCAAGCAGTATGAGATGCTAAGTAAGCTAAATAAAAAGATTGCAAGGCAGGCAAAGAAATTTTATAAAACATGAAACCCTACGTAATTACCTCTATGGCTCTCATTACACACAGCGGAAAAAAGTTACCGCTTACAGTAATAGAGAGCCATATCCTAACAAAGCCTTTGGAAGCAATCAAGGATAAATTGCTTGATGCTTTCTCTACGATGAAAGACAAGCCGGTGAATGTTGAATTGAAAATTAAATATGTATGATATATGATAAACAGATAATAAGAGGGAAGATACCAAGTAAATCAAATTGCTACAAGATTATCACATTATACGGTCATGGTTCTTTGGCGAAACAGAAGGTGCTTAAGGAATATGAGAAGGCTTTTTATGTGCAGTGCGGACTAAGGGATAAGAATATTAAAGGTTTCTTTAAACTGACAGTGGATGTGTATCACGAAAATTTACGTCCTGACCTCGATAATGCTTTCAAAATTTTACTTGATTGTCTGCAAGGATGCAAGGCGATAAAGAATGACCGTCAGTGCATGGAGATAAACGCACGAAAGCTAATAGACAAGGTTAACCCAAGGGTTGAGTTTATAATCGAGGAAGTTGAATTATAGGATTTACTAAATTAAAGGATATATAACAATGGAAGAATCAATAAAAAACGACTTTAAAGACGATAAGTTGCGCTGGGACTTGCTTCCGCTGGACTTGATAGAAGAGGTGGTGAAGGTATATCACTTCGGAGCAAAGAAGTACGCGCCTAATAGCTGGCAGAATCTTCCTGATGCGGAAAACAGATATTATTCTGCGCTCATGCGTCACTTATGTGCATACCGAAAAGGAGAAACGAAAGACGAGGAAAGCGGGCTTCATCCGCTTGCTCATGTTATATGGAACGGGCTTGCGCTACTCTATTTTGCTTTAAAGAAAAAATAATAAAAATCTCGATGAACCATTTGAAGATATAGATGAGTATAAAAAATGTTTATATGGAAATAAATAGAATAGCCCATGAATGGGCATGCAATAATAAAGATAAGTCTTTAGAGGAAGCTTTCTTAGCAGGGCTTAGCTATAATCATAAAATTGCAGGATTAAAGAATATAGATGAAAGAAAGGAGAAGTTTAAGGCTGAAGTACTTCTTTATCAAGGTCAATATCCTGATTATATGCTGATTGAATTTTATGAATACTGGTCTGAGTGCGGGGGACGGAAAATGAGGTTTGAGAAAGAAAAGACATTTGAGGTTAGTAAGAGATTAGCGCGCTGGAGTAATAATAGCTTTAGAAATAATGGGAACAGAAATTACACTAACAAGCAAGGAAATAGCGGTTCTATCTTCCAAGCAGCTGATAGCTATCTGCAAGAACATCAGTAGCGAGATAACAACCATTAAACAAGCGATTAATTCTCCGCCAATCCAGCTGTCACAATGGAAATCCGTTAATGCGGATTGCATAAAGGCCGTCCTTGTAAAATTTATCGAAGGAACACTTTTGTTTTATGGAAGAACGAGGGAAGACATGAATGATTATCAAGTCGCTTCCGTCGTTAACTCTATTCTTGAAAAATACTACTATTTCCGTATTGAAGATGTATGTCTTTGCTTTAAACGTGCACGTGAAAATTCGGCATACGGTAAGTTTTACGGACGCATTGACGGTTCTGTAATAATGAACTGGTTTGCTACCTACGATAAAGAACGTGACGAGATAATACATTCTTTCAATGATGTAAGTACCGAGCATGATACGTCCGAAAACATATCTCGCGAGGAATATAGAGAAATACTTCTTGCAAGAATAGCCGGAGGAGATTTGTATGCAAATGCCGATTATATGAAGATGTGCGAGATAAACAATATATTCTTTGAGAATAGATTCGAGATAGGAAATTACAAGTATAACAGGTTGCATAAGTTTGATAAAAAATAGGCTTTTCCTTTGGTATTTTGATTTGAGTGTGTATCTTTGCGGTGAAAAGTTCGCCAAACTTTTATAATACAGCATTTAGGATAGGGATTTTTTATATCCTTATGACTACTGCTTATCGCAAAGATATAGCCGTTAGTTTCCCATTGAATACCTATCCATTTGCGATATGTAGAAGTTTGGCGACTTGGGGAGGCTAACGGCTTCTTCTTTATACATAACTCAAATTTCGTTTTCAAAATGCCAAACTTCAACGGAATTGTGAGTACATTGAATAATAGTAGATGTATAAACACGTCTGCACACGAAACGTGCATCCTTTCATTATCTTCTTCAACAGAAGAAATCAAACGCTATTTCAAAGCTATTTTGGAACTTTCAAAACTGGATGTTCCCTACCCTGTCAACCTTAATTACGTGTGGATGCTTGCTTATTCAAGAAAGGATAAAGCAGTAACAGCGCTTAAAGAAAATTTCATTGAAAGTATTGATTACCAAGTTTTCCACCAAAAAGGGGAAAACCCCAAAGGAGGCAGACCAACAATAGAATACCACCTCTCCGTCTCCTGCCTTGAATACTTCATTGCCCGCAAGGTTCGCCCTGTATTCGATGTATATCGTGAAGTATTTCACAAGGTAAATGAGATTGCGCCAAAGGTTGTAAAATCAAGCGCAGCCGACAAACGGAAAATTGCCCGTCTTGAAGCGGAAATCGAAAAGCTCGAAGAACAACTCGAATGGACAAGGTGGAGCGAACGCAGGGAGATTGAACTCAAATGCTCATGCTTCCACTACCTTGTCAAGACGAAGCAGTACGACAAGTGGGATGAGTTCAGGAAAACGGGAATAATAAAACCATAAAGCCATGATTGAAATACTTATCGTGCTTGGTAGCCTTTTATCGGGCTACCTCACTTTCCGGAAAAAGGGAGAGAAACTTTTCTATTAAGTAAAATCTAAAAAATTAAATATTATGGACACTTCAATTATTAAATTCGATTACAATGGAACTATAATTCATTTTTCAAAAGGAGATAACGTAATGGTGAATGCAACCGAAATGGCTAAACCGTTCGGAAAATTAGTAGGTGATTGGCTTAGGCTGAAAACTTCTACCGAGTTTGCAGAAGCACTATCAGCCGATATGCAGATTCCCATATCGGCACTAATTAAAGTAGTTAAGGGAGGAAACAATGAGCAAGGAACTTGGATGCACGAAGATGTAGCTTTAGAGTTTGCTCGTTGGTTAAGCCCAGCTTTTGCCATTTGGTGTAATAAACGCATCAAAGAGCTTCTCCAATACGGCATGACCGCCACGCAGCCAACTTTAGAGCAAATGATAAACAACCCCGACCTTGTTATCAGCCTTGCCACACAGTTAAAGAGCGAACGCGAGGAAAAGCAAAGGATAGCTTGTGAAAATCAAATCCTAAAAGAACAAAACAAAAACATAATTGAAGAAACCAAACCAGCCGTAACCTTTACAAACGCTTTTAGAGGGGCGGAAAGCTCATGCCTTATCGGAGAGCTTGCAAAGCTCATTGCGCAGAATGGATATAATATAGGTGAAAAGAAATTGTTTGCTTGGATGCGCGAAAACGGATATTTAGGCAAACATGGAGAAAGGTATAATGTACCTAATCAGAAGTATATCGAACAGGGGTTATTTGTAATAAAAAAAGGCGTGCGTTCCGGAAATAACGGGGTTTTACATACTACACTGACTACTAAAATAACAGGCAAAGGACAGGTTTACTTTGTGAACAGATTTCTTAATGCGTTTCCGATATGAAGCTAACAGTATGCTGGACAGCAAGAGGCAGAAACAAACGTTTCTATCACGATATATGCCGAAAATTTGGAATATCAGACTATATGAGCATCAACCATGAAACACCATGTGATATAAAGGACGAAGATATGGAGTTGCTACGTGAATGTGAGAAGCGCGGATTTTTACAGATAAGAAAAAAGCAATGAATATTCAGGGATACCCAATTCTCTGCACCGGGAGAATCGAAAACAAAAGAACACTTTCCCGATGCAGGCGATGTCCGTTGTTCAACAGAAGATATCCGGTTTATTCTTCATGGAGGATAGACGGAGAATGTTGCTGTGTAGCGGATATTATTGTAATTGATAAAAATATAACATAATAATGGAAAAACTAACTATAAACGACTTACCCGAAGATGTCTTAGAGAGAATGAGGAGAGCAATTAGGGAGGACAGCCAGATGATCGCTTTAAAAGAAAAGCACTCCCGGTATGTAATCAACAGACAATACGCTAAAGCCGTTTTGCTTAAACAGAAGATGCAGGAGATAGAGGAACGGGTGATACGTGAATACCTTGAAAGCTACGAGGGAGAGACAGAGGACATGTCGAACCTCATGCGGGAAATGTCATCCGAAGACAGGGAGTATATCAATATTTGCACCAATGCGATTATTCTAATCTGTGACATGATAGAAACGTTTACAATGGACTTTAACCAAGTTCTTAAGAAATATCATCCTGATTACCGATTGGAGATGTACGATAAGATAATGCAGGTAGGCAAGGAAGCTAAGGCCCATGTACAGTTCATGTCGGAGTGTACGGACAATGTCTATCAGTGTTCATTTGCAGACAGCGCGGATGATATTACGGAGCTTGTGAGAAATAAGGCCCGTTCGCTAATACGCAAGGTTAAGGCTAAGGAGGAGAATAAATGAAACTAATCTATAACGCAATAATCTTTCTCATGGACCGGTCTTCGATAGAAGTTGGAGAGGAGGAAGAGTGGTTTTGAAAATAATAAAATGAAAGAAATAAAACTTACACATGGCTCCCTTTTTAGCGGCATAGAGGGTTTTGGGTTAGGCGCTGCACTTGCCGGCATAAAGACCGAATGGAGTTGTGAATTTGAGGATTATCAATCATTAGTAATAAGGAAAAACTTTGGAGAAGAGCATGAGATCAATAGAGATATTAGAACGTATCAAAGTCCTCCGTTTGTTGACATCGTCAGCGGTGGATTCCCTTGCCAGGACATCAGCATTGCTGGGAAAGGTGTCGGAATTATCGGTGAAAGAAGCGGCTTATGGACTGAGATGTATAGAATTATACGGGAAATTAGACCCCGTTATGTTATCATTGAAAACAGTCCAATGCTCCTTGTTCGAGGGTTTGAGCACGTCTTATGCAACCTTTCCGAAATCGGGTATGATGCTGAATGGCAATGTTTATCGGGTACCGACTTTGGAATACAACAGGGTAGGGAGCGATTATATTGTATTGCCTACTCCAACGAAGTCAACGGCAAACGGAGCATGCAAGAATCGGTATTTCGGAAGCCCTACTTACCGGGGCAATATACACGAGTATATCCGGGATGGCGAACAAGACAGTCAATACCCTCACCCAAGTTTGTTGGAAAATATAATGAACTTCCCAATTGGGTGGAGCGAGTGCAATGTTTAGGAAATGCGGTACAGCCGATAATTGCGCATTATCTGTTTGAGTGCATTAAGATATTTGACAGAAACATAAAGAATTAAACTATTCCGATAAGTGAAGTATATAATATGAATACACAATTTGAACGTTCAGCTAAACCTACCGATGAATGGTACACACCAAAAGAAATAATAGACGCATTGGGGAAGTTTGATTTAGACCCATGCGCTCCGGTTTACCCGTTATGGAAAACCGCAGATGTAATGTACAACAAGGACAATGACGGGTTGTGTCAAGAATGGTTTGGAAGAGTTTGGCTTAATCCTCCCTACTCAAAGCCTCTGATGTGGCAATTTGTAGAAAGATTATCGGAGCATGGTAACGGTATAGCATTGCTATTTAATAGATGTGATAGCAATAAATTTCAAGACATAATTTTTGAAAGAGCTACGGCGATGAAGTTTTTAAGAAATAGAATAAAATTCTTTCGCCCGGACGGTACTCGCGGAGATTCGCCCGGATGTGGCAGTATCCTCATTGCTTTTGGAGAGGATAATGCAGAAGTGCTAAGGACGTGTGATATAGCAGGTAAATATGTACGAATAAATTAAACTAACAACAATATATTATGAAAAAGAAATTAACTCCTGATAATATTCAGGAACTTACAGAAAATCAGATATTCGTTTTTGGCTCTAACATGAACGGTAATCATGCCGGAGGGGCAGCAAGATTAGCCGTAGAAAAATTTGGTGCAGTGATGGGGCAGGCAGAAGGCATACAAGGCCAATCCTACGCCATTCCAACGTTAGATAAGGATATGCAGAAAATAGCCGAGGAAGAGTTAACAACCTATTTAGGAAACTTCCGAGAATTTGCTGAAGAGCATCCGGAAAGGGAATTTCTGCTTACTGCAATAGGAACGGGAATAGCCGGATTTGATACAAACTATATGGCGTACATGATACTTAGAGCAAATCTTCCTGATAATGTTACTCTGCCAAAGGAGTTTACCAAAATAAAAGGATACAAGGGTTTTAATCCGGATATGACATGCCGAGGGTTTAAATACGAAGAAGGCAAGGACTACGAGGAGGAAGGAGAAATAGAAGCTTGCGAAAATGGATTTCATTTTTGTCTTCATCCATTGGATGTCTTTGGATATTATCCGCCTGCTTATATAGGTATGAATAAGTTTCACGAAGTTGAGGGAAGCGGTTATATGGATGCGGATGAGGATGATACAAAGATCGCTTGTTCTAAAATACATATCGGAGCAAAACTCGATATAAAAGGGCTTGTGAAAGCAACCGTATCCTATGTAAAGGAACGGTGCACTAATAGGAATAATGCAAATCCGGGGTTTCCTGCGACCGCTGGTGATAGTGGTGCTGCGACCGCTGGTGATAGTGGTGCTGCGACCGCTGGTAATTATGGTGCTGCGACCGCTGGTGATAGTGGTGCTGCGACCGCTGGTAATTATGGTGCTGCGACCGCTGGTAATTATGGTGCTGCGACCGCTGGTTATAGAGGTGCTG
>ENA-OPCN01001271-OPCN01001271.1-human-gut-metagenome-genome-assembly--contig:-NODE-1271-length-17919-cov-8.436129_pt1 | contig 17919 bp, 14 predicted proteins | sample MGYA00241567_ERZ501485 | MGnify/ENA primary metagenome ERZ501485 (study PRJEB25962, sample SAMEA2042579) | human gut metagenome | biome: human gut; feature: human-associated habitat; material: faeces...
TTGAGATAACATTTATAGCTTTTCTAGCATGGTTTCATCTGCTTTTTTATTATAAGGTATTTCTACCTTTTTTTCAATAACAAAATCTCTTTTATGATAGAATTTTTATATGAGCCATAAACAAATTAAATGGACAATGTTTGTAATAACAGCCATTGGCAATTTTATAGCCATGCTGGACGCAACTACAGTAAACCTTGCACTTTACCCTATGTCGCAGGATTTACATGTTACGATGTCGCAGATTCAATGGGCAGTTATCGCTTATATGCTGGTTTTAACAGTATTTTTACCGTTTTTTGGAAAGCTTGGCGATATTTTTCCTAAAAATAAACTTTATTCAACAGGATTTTTAATATTTGCAATTGGTGCTGCATTAAATATGACTGCAGCAAACTTTATACAGTTAATAAGTTTTCGATGTATTGAAGCGCTCGGGGCTTCGATTATGCTGTCAAATGCGCAGGCAATAATTGCAACAATTTTCAAAAATGAACGCAGAGGAAAAGCTTTAGGTCTAAACGGTTGTCTTGTCGCAATTGGAGGAATGAGCGGACCTGCACTTGGCGGGATCTTGATTAACTCGTTCGGCTGGCACGCAATATTTGCCCCATGTATCCCAATAGCATTGATTGGTGCTTACTATGCTTACAAAATGCTCCCATCTCATATAGACCATCACAAAAAGCCTTTCAAATTTGACTATAAAGGATTTATATACTTTACAATAAGCCTTTTTGCTCTTTTGCTTGCCATATCTGAAGGTCATACCTGGGGGTGGACATCGGTAAAAATCATAGTTCTTGGCGTCACGACTTTAATTTTCGGAGCTTTGTTCTACTTTCGGGATCATAAAATTAACTATCCGCTTATTAACTTTGCAATGTTTTCAATAAGACCTTTCACCTTCGGAAATCTTGCAGTAATGCTTTCTTATATGGCAATGTATACAAACAGCATTCTTTTGCCGTTCTTTTTACAGGAAATTTTAAAATATAACCCGCTTGTAACTGGTCTTTTAATATTACCTTATTCAGTTACGCTTTCATTCATTGCACCGGTTGCCGGAAGACTTGCCGGAAAATACGGAAGCCGGTGGCTCACACTTGCAGGTCCGGCTGTATATGTAATAGCACTTGTTTTATTTACTATTTATGATAAGCACGTTCAGATGTGGCAGATAATTTTTGCATCAGGAATTATGGGTATTGGCAACGGGCTATTCCAGTCGCCGTCAAACAACGCTATTATGACAAGTGTTAAACATGAAGAGCTTGGTATAGCTTCAGGAATACTGGCATTATCAAGAAATATGGGTAACATTTTAGGAGTTGCAGTTACAATAACGCTTTTTGAAACATTTAAAACAATGTTTCTTGAAAGTGGAAAAATATATGACATTGCATTCCTAACATCATACAGGACAACAATGTGCTTTGGTATACTTTTCGGGTTATTATGTATGACATGCGCATTTATAGCATACAAGCCTCATAAACAATAAAAAAGGCGGTTTTTTGAACCGCCGTCATTATATGAATAGATGCACCGTTAATCAGTCAAACACACCGCTTGAATCCAACCTGCTTTACCGCGATTGAGTGTGTTGCCGGTACCAGTATAGACAGGATCATATATACGCCAGTTTACACTGCCGCTATCATCTTCTTCACCCGACCACAAATAAAACTGGGGCTCTGGAAGTCCTAAACTCGAAGCTGTACCCGATACATACGTTAAATTAAAGCCGGTTTGGTCGGCACCAATTTGAGGGTTTCCCTCATAAATTGCACCTGCAATTTTCCCGAGGTCGGACATTGTCGGAAGATTTCCTACACCACCGCATTGTTTTACGGCGCCAGCCCAATAATCATTATCATATCTGCAAACTTCTACCCCTGAATTTCCCTTTAAAGCTTCGCATTCAGCTTTTGTTAATGGAGTAGGAGTAAATGGTGATCCGAAACATCTACCGCTTTCCAGCTCTATCGCGCAACTACTGCCAAGGCCATTAGCGTTAAAAAGGGCTACATCTTCATTTTGTTTATTCGGTTTCTTTTTACCATTAATTTCAAATACTGATGCAACACAATTTGATGTTGCATTTGTCACTGGTTTGTTATCTTCTGTCGACCATGTGTAGGTTTTTACAGGATCTAACGCTTCACATTTTGTGTTGTAGGAAAGTATCATTGGAGTTCCATCTCCAGTTATTATTCCAACATTTGGACTGTTGTAATCCGCAGTATCACTGTCTTTCATTTGAAACTGTTTACCAGTTTGCAGTTTTGTTACTTCATATTCAGTACCGTCTTGAAGTGTTATTTTGTCATACGGCCAGCAGTTTCTTAATTTACTTGACGGACATACCTTCATTATTTTTAAATGTTTCTGCAATTCTGCCACAAAGGCTGCCGTACTATCGTAGGGACCTATCAGTCCCAGCATTGCCATTTTTTCAGTGGCTTTTGTGAATTTATACTTAACTGTGCGTATCTGTTCTGCTCTTACTTTCTTATTTACTGCCTGATTTAAAACCGGCAACATCAGGGCTGAGACTATCCCTATTACGCCTAAGGTTATCAGGACTTCCGCTAAGGTAAAAGCCTTTTTCTTTGAGGGTTCTAGCCTGCCCCCCCCCCGAAATCATTGCTCTATCTACTTTTTGCATAATTCCCTCCTTTTTGTTTATTATAACACTTTATACAGAACTTTTCAAGAATAACATGTCTTGAAAAAATATTATCAGCAAGCTAGAATATTAATGTAAAATTTACCCTCACAATAAAGGAAAGACTGGGATATATGACAAACACTAACGAAAATATAAGAAATATAGCAATTATTGCACACGTTGACCATGGGAAAACAACCCTTGTTGACTGCCTTTTAAAACAAGCCGGAGCATTCCGCGAAAATCAGCAGGTTCAGGAACGGGTACTTGATAGTAATGATTTGGAAAGAGAACGCGGTATTACAATTCTTTCAAAAAATATTTCAATTAATTATAAAAATACAAAAATTAATGTTGTTGATACCCCGGGACACGCAGACTTCGGAGGAGAAGTTGAGCGGGTTCTTGGTATGGTTGACGGCGCATTATTAATTGTTGATGCTGCCGAAGGTCCTATGCCGCAGACAAGATTTGTTCTTTCTAAAGCTTTGGAACTCGGATTAAAAATTATAGTTGTCATTAATAAAATTGATAAACCTGCCGGAGAGCCTCTGACAGCTTTAGATAAAGTTTTTGACCTGTTTACGGAATTAACTGACAGAGAAGATCTGATTGATTTTCCATTTATATTTGCAAGCAGCTTAAACGGATTTGCAATCAAAGATCTTGATGATGAAAGAAAAGATATGATACCGCTTCTGGATTGTATTTTAGAAAACATCCAGCCGCCGAAAGGTGATGCCTCAAAATCTTTTCAGTTTAGGGCAACAACTCTTGACTATAATGAATATGTAGGAAGAATTGTTATCGGCCGCATTGAAAACGGGTCAGTAAAATCTCAGGAACAAGTCTGCGTTGTTCACGCTGACGGTTCTCAAGAAAAAGGCAAAATTACAAAGTTATTCGGATTTCACGACCTTGGAAGAGTTGAAATTCAGGAAGCTTTTGCTGGTGATATAGTTGGAATTGCAGGATTTTCTGATATTCAGATAGGAGAAAGCATTTGTTCACTTGATAATCCACAGCCGCTGCCTTTGATTACAGTAGATGAACCTACGCTGCAAATGAATTTTTCTGTAAATGACAGTCCGTTTGCCGGGCAGGAAGGGAAATTTGTAACTTCAAGACAATTGAGAAAAAGACTTTATGATGAACTTGAAAAAAATGTAAGCTTACGCGTAGAAGATACCGACAGCACTGATGTTTTCAGAGTATCCGGCAGAGGAGAGCTTCATCTTGGAATTTTGATTGAAACAATGCGGCGTGAGGGTTATGAATTTCAGGTTTCTAAACCGGAAGTTATTTACAAAACAATTGACGGAAGACAATGCGAGCCTTATGAAAATTTGATTGTTGATGTTCCTGAAGGATATGCAGGAAGCTGTATTGACAGATTATCCGGCAGAAAAGCCGAAATGAAAGAGATGCAGAATGCAAAAGGCAGAACGAATATGACATTCCATATTCCGGCAAGAGGCTTAATAGGTTTCAGAAGCGAATTCATCAGAATGACACGCGGAGAAGGAATTATGTATCATACATTCCTGCACTACAGACCATATGCCGGAGATATTCCGCGCCAGAGAAACGGCTCTATTATCGCTCATGAACAAGGGGAAGCAATTCCATATGCACTTTCACAATATGAAGATAGAGGTGTATTCTTTGTAACGCCTAAAACAAAAGTTTACCGGGGAATGATTATCGGGGAATGCAACAAGCCTCAGGATATTGTTGTTAATATCTGCAAAACAAAAAAACTTACAAATATGAGAAGTGCCACTGCAGATGTTATGGTAACACTTCAAGCGCCAAAAATTCTTTCATTAGAAGAAAGTCTTGAATATATCGGAGATGATGAACTTGTTGAAATTACTCCAGAAAATGTCAGAATAAGAAAAGCTGATTTAACAAAGAAAATTTATAACTAAATAGAACGCCTCCAAAATTGGAGGCGTTTTTAGTATTAATTATACAAATCATTCAACATTGCAGAAGTTGACTTACCGCCAGCTTCGGGCTTCATACAGCCTCCGGGAGAAAGATAAACTTTTTTATGTCCATCTCCTTTTAAACTAAAAGTAAAAATATCATGTCCCCATTTATTCGGCTTTTTATGTCCATTTATATCAATCCAAAAGATTTTTGCTTCAAGTTTTTTATAAAAACCAACTACAGTGCCGTCTGCTAAAACCCATGCAGGATTTTGAGTTTTAATATTAGCTTCCCTAAAAGATGCACAGCCAGATGTTTGTTCTAAAATATCATAGTCGCCTTCGTCTTTATCATCCCCGGATGCGGATGCCAAAACTGTGTCAAAACCTTTCATGTCCGGGATACAACCTTGTTTATACGCGCTATTATCACAAGATTTAACAACTTTTAAAATTGCTTTCAATTCTGAAAATAAATCAAGACATTGTGAATTTTTATCATAACCATGGCTATACTCATATTTGGTACAGGCAGCAGTAACCGGATCATATTCTATACATTTTGAGGCTGCATCTTCTGCGTAGTAACATTCATACCAGGACATTCCATTATTAACATAAGATCTCTGAAGAGCATTTGACCAGGTATTATATACCTTTTTAAACTGTTGCTTCAAAATCATTTCCTGTGATTTATTTACAATTGCCGGCAATGTCATTGCTGCAACTACACCAATTACGCCAAGGGTTATTAAGACCTCGGCTAAAGTAAATCCTCTTTTGCGGCATAATTTTACCGCTGAAACACCAGTTAAGGAGCTTAAATTACTCTGCCCCCCCCCCGGAAAGTCTTGTCTTTACTACGTTTTCCATAACTTAATCTCCTTTTTTAGTTGTAATATTGATTTTTGTTTTTTATTTAAGAAAAAATATTTATTTTCTCAAACATGCTCTCTCTCTCCGTTCACGCTATCGTTTCGAAAACATATATTTTTTCTTATTCATCTATTTGTGTTTTTTTAAGTAACTATAAAACTTTTTTCGGACACGCTCCCGCTCTGCTCTTGCTATCGCCTCAAAAAGTTTTATAGTTACTTAAAAATGTTCGATGCTTGCCTGTCTTTTACTATTGGTAACGTTATAACTTGTAAAGACGATTGCGGTGCATGAGGCTCGATGCCACCCGGATTTACAAAATCCATCAGGTATCCTCAGCAAAGGCGTGTTTGAGATAACATTTATAGCTTTTCTATCATGTTTTACTCTGCTTTTTTATTATAAACTATTTCTTTGCATTTCGCAATAATGTATTACTTATTAACCAGCTCTCTATACATATTTAAGTATTCTAAAGAGCTTTTCTTCCAAGAAAAGTCAGCTTCCATTGCAGACTTCCTCATAGCATTAAAAGTATACTTATCCTTATAAACACTCGATGCACAATTTACTGCAGACATCATGTCCCAACCATCGTAGCCCCAAAATTTAAATCCTGTAGAGTCAGCTAACGGATAACCGGTAACAGTATCTTCCAGACCTCCGGTAGCTCTTACAACAGGCAGAGAGCCGTAACGCATTGCAATAAGCTGGCTTAAGCCGCAAGGTTCAAATTTAGACGGCATTAGGAAGAAGTCACTTCCTGCATAAATTTGATTTGCTAAATCTCCGCGGTAACCTATGTATGCCCTTATATTAGCTGAATTGTTTGAAAGCCAGATTAACAGGTTTTCATAATCCGAATTTCCGCTTCCTAAGAAAACAAAATCCGCATTACAGTTTTTCAAATCATTTTCTGCGGCTCTGATTAAATCCAGTCCTTTTTGAGGGACCAGACGTGAAATAAACGCAAAAAGAGGACGTTCTGGGTTGTACGCTAACCCAAATTCTTCACAAACTTTCTTTTTATTCTCTTCCTTATTTTTAACAGATTTAACATCATAATTTTTTATAATTGTTTTATCTTTCTTAGGATTAAATACGTCATAATCTATACCATTCAATATCCCTTTGAGTTTATGCTGGGCTCCGCGCAAGGTATAGTCCATACCTTCGCCATATTCACCTGTAAGGATTTCTTTCGCATATGTAGGTGATACGGCTACAATTCTGTCTGAATAATTAATAGCACCCTTCATCCAGTTAACCTTGCCGTAATGCTCGACACCCCACTCATTATATACTATATCTTTACGCATGTTAGCAAAATCCAGAACATCTTCAAACCAGACTCCCTGATATGCAAGATTATGTATTTCAAATACTGTTTTGGTATTCTGCCAGTATTCATCGTATTTGTAGTTACTTTTTAAATAAACCGGTATCATTGCTGTATGCCAGTCATTTGCATGAATTATATCAGCCCTGAAATTCAAAAGTTTAGCATATTCCATAACAGCAAGCGAAAATGCGATATATCGCTCATGCTCGTATCTTGTATCCAGCCACTTAGGATAGACTTCTTTAAAACAAGTAAAATACCAGTCATTATGCACAAAAAATACATTTATATTTGTTCCCGGAAGTTTACACATAAACAGCCTGAAACGGTGTCCTTGATTTCCAAAAGTAAGCCATAATGAAGAATTTTCAAGTTCTTTTATACCATATTTGTCAACATCAATGCACCCATGAAGCGGTGTAAAAATAGCAATTTCAGCGTTTTTTTCAATATACTTTGGCAGACTGCCCATTACATCGGCAAGACCTCCTGCTTTAGAAAATGGAGCTACTTCCGCTGCTGCAAATAATATTTTCATTATACCTCACTTTCAGATTGGTTGTTCTGTTCTTCTTCTGTCTGTACAATTTCAGAAGCATCAACAGTATCGTAATCTTTTGGCGGTACATTCTCCTCATCATCAGGGTCAACTTGTGCAATAAAATGATCAGGATCTGTATCAAATTCAAAATTAATTCCCCATTTTTTAGAAATATAATTTGCCTGAGCAAGACAAATCTGGGAATTAATCTCCTGGCCTTTAAACCTTAATACCTTATACATATTATATTTAAACAGGAGCATAAGGTATTCATTTGCATAATCAGCTTTTTCAAGCTGGATAAGAGAATTGTTTACAATACCGTATGTCACTGTATATTTGCCCTGTGCAAGATTTAATTCACTCATGATATACCATGCAAGATAAAGGAGGTTTGTCATACCTTTCTCGTTAGCGGTCTTAATAATCTTATAAATTATCATTGAAGCTTTTGTATGTGAATCAATTTTTATATAAGCATATGCAATCATTAAATCCGCGAACAACTCAAACTGGTGAAGCCCTCTGCTTTTAGCAAGAATCTTGGCCTCATAAACTTCTTCGGCAAACACATTATAATCATGCCTGCAGCGCATAAATGCTTCTATAATATGGAATATAACTCCTGAAAACTTATCGTTGTCAGATACCATACTTCTGTCATACTTAGGTATTCGCCCGAAAATCATATCCTGAAGCGCTATGAATATATCAAACGAGTGAGGAACATTTGTCAAATCTGTTCTTACAATATTCAAAAATTCCTGCACATTGCCCTTCAATTGAAGAACATTGCACAATGCAACATATGCTATAGTATCCATAACAATTGCTTCAAATTGTTCTTCAGTCAGATAGTCCGGTTTTAATGCAGACAGATTTGCCTGATTAACAACATTCAAAACTCTATAACCTACATCAAGGCAATCTTCCCAAGCTCCGATATTAAACAATATTTCCACATGCACAAGCGACATTAAGAAGAAATAATGGTTATAATCTGTTGCTCCGGGATCAATTGAAGCATTCGGGAGCATTGATAAAATTTTATGTGTTAATTCCAGAGCATGAGTATAATTCCCATTTAGCAAACAGCCCTGAATCATTTTATTACACAGGTTAACAACCTTGTCAGCTTCCCCGGCTTTCTCCAGGTTAAGGAGTGTCTGCTCAGCAATAGGGAATGTTTGTTCCGGAATATAATCAAAAAGATTATTTGAAATATTTTCAAACAATTCAAGCTTATATTTCTCAATATCATCCTGAGCCTCTTCGTCAGTATTCATATCAAGAAGCTTTAAAATTCTGTCTGCACAATTAAGATAAGCATTAAAATCGCCTAAAGAAAGGTCTATCTTTGCAAGTTTTTCCCATTCAAGGAACTCTGACTTATGATCATCCAGTAACCCGTACAAATAAGCTTTTTCCGGCGAAGGCATAGAATCTTCAAATATATTCTCAAACAGGAAGTTTGCAATTTCCTTGAGATTATCTTTGCTTAAAGTTTCAAGCAGGTTTTCTCTCAATATATTGTAGTTAGGGAAATACATACAGTTATTGTAGAAGTATATATAACCCATCTGTGAGAGCTTTTCAATTGTTTCTTCCAATTCAGGACAGCCGAGAGATTTTATAGTATCCTGATCAATTCTGGTACCCAGAAGGACACACTTTGTGAGGAACTTAATAGCTTCCGGATAATCCTGCAAAAGGTTAAGACGGCGTTTTACAAGCTTGTTTAAGCTTGATGGAATAATAATGGTTTTAGGATTAATAAGGTTTATTGTGTCTTCTGTTGCCTCAAAAACTCCTGATTCTATCAAATATTGAATTGCAATATCAAGGAAAAGAATACTGCCGAAAGAATACTTTGCAATACGCTGGAAGTAAAAAGTATCCATAATATTTTTATAATACTCTTTATTCTCGGCAATCATTTTTTCAAAAGGAGTAGGTTTAAGTGTTATTTCTGTATAATATGGTTTTGAAAGCAGGAAGTGCATATCTTTATGAAGAGAAAACTCTTTATCATACTGGATTAGATAGCTAATATCAAGCTGTTCAAAAGCTTCAAACAAATACTTTAATACATCATAAGAACTGGTATCTATCTTATCAAAGTTTTCAATAAAAATGAGGGTGTTAGGAATAGCCTGCAAAAGAGTCAGGAAAATATCAAAATAGGTATACCTGGTATCCTCAGGGCTGTCAATATCTCTTTCTTTAAATGTGATTAAGTCCTTAATCATACCTGTAGTGTCAATTGATGAGAACATTGTAAAATCATTCTTTGAGAACAATTTTTGAGATACAGTGTATTCAAAAATAGCAGCAACCAAATCTCTGAAGAAAGAATACGGCGAATATTTCATCTCGTCGTAACAGGTTACAGTAATTATATTTTTATATACACCTAAATCAGCAATAGTTGTAACGATTTTTAGGGAATAAGGAACATACAGCGGTGCGGTTTTTACGGCAATAATACCTTTAGGTACAGATTGGAGTTTATTAACTATATGATAAAATACGTCAATATTCTCTGTTCTGATAAACTCACACTCTATCTCATTAAAGTTAATAGTTTCAATATCATAAATAGAATCCGGATCAAACGGCTTCTCCATTTTGCTCAGCGCTTCACCGTCAAGCTTATCCTGTTCAACAAGAAGATTTTGCACAAAATTCGGAATTTCAGCCTCTTCATCTTTTTCATCAAGTTCTTCGTAGTTTATAATTATCAAGTCAGAAACACTGACTTCAAAGAACATTACCATCTGTCCTTTAACCATAACAGAATTTAACGGAGTAAATTTATAATCAGCACCTATTGCCTGGTTAACATAGTTGTCGGCAATAATCTGGAATGTATTCATCAGTTTTTCGCGCTGGCTTTCACTCTGGTTAACCATACTAATGTTAAATCCTGAATTTAAATCATACGGATCATCATGGATAGTACGTTTCATCAAAAACATATTACATCTGACAGAAGCATTCTTTTTGTTTGTCAGCCTGTAATTCATTTTTGTTATCTCAGTCAGAATGGCAATTGCGGTATTAATTGCGGTATTTGCAGAGCTGTTGAAGGTATAATCTTTGTAAAATCTCAGCATATAAACATTGCCTACAAGCTGCCTTCTCACTCCGGCTTCTTTGGCGCAGTCATAAATTATCTTATCAAGATTAGCCTTAAACTTATTTAGCAGACGGGCTGAACCTAACAGAACCTTCATCTCGCTCATATTAGGAAATTCAATAGTAAGACATACAAAATTATCGGTATTAGACTCGTTAAGAATAACACTTTCTTCAGTACTAAAACCGCATTTTTTACACTTTTTATCGCCGGTAAGATTAATTTTCCCGCACTTATTGCACTTACCGATGATAACATAACCGCATTTTTTGCATGTATTTGTTTTGTTGATGGTCTTACATACCGGACAAACGACTTTCAAAACCTTTTTACAGTTAGGACATACAATCGTTTTATCATCCAGTTCTAACCCGCACTTTGGACATTCCATAACTTAAATATACCACATAAGCTATTAACTAACAAATTGTAACACTTATTAATAAACGGCGCTGCCTTCAGACAGCGCCTGAATTATTTTATTTATATGAAATACCTGCTTTTTTCATACGGTTAATACATTCTTTGATTGTATCAACATCTTTTGTCAAAGCAATACGGAAATAACCTTCGCCGTATGTGCCGTAACCATTTCCAGGCGGAACAACAACATGAGCTTTTTCAAGCATTTCGGTAACAAATTGTTCTGAAGTCATTCCTTTTGGTACAGGAAGCCACAGATAGAAGGTTGCTTTTGATGGTTTTATATCCCATCCGAGTTCTCTCAAGCCTTCTTCCATTGCATCACGACGCTGCTGGTACATATTATTCAAGTCTTCTATATACTTTTTATCAACTGTAAACGCAGCGGCTGCAGCTTGCTGGATTGCTTTAAATGTACCGCTGTCAATATTGTTCTTAATTGTACCAAGAGCTTTAACTGCATCTGCATTACCGCAGACAAAACCTACACGCCATCCTGTCATATTGTATGATTTTGAATGTGAATAAAATTCAATTGCAATATCCTTTGCACCTTCGACTTGCAATACAGAAGGAGCTTTATAACCATCATATGTCATTTCAGAATATGCCATATCCTGACACAGGAGAATATCATATTTTTTACAGAAATCTACTGCTTTCTTGAAAAATTCTAAATCCGCAACAGCTCCTGTAGGATTATTTGGATAGTTCAAAAACATAATTTTTGACTTTTTGGCAACATCTTCAGGAATTTTATCAAAATCAGGAAGATAGCCGTTTTCTTCCAACAACGGCATACGGAAAGGAGTTCCGCCGGCAAAAATTGTTGCATTATGATAAACAGGATAACCCGGATCAGGAACTAATGTGTAATCACCCTTATCAACGAATGCAAAGAAAACATGCGCAATAGCTTCTTTAGACCCGATGTTACATAACATTTCCTTATCAGGGTCAAGCTCAACGCCAAAACGTTCTTTCATCCATTCACAGGCTGCTTTTCTAAAAGCTTCAGTCCCGTTATACGGAGGATAATCATGGTTTTTAGGATTATCAATAGCTTTGTGCATTTCATCAACTACAGGCTGCAAAGTAGGCTTATCAGGATCACCTATACCCAAGCTTATAATATCAATGCCTTTGGCTTTAGCTTCAGCAATTTTTCTGTCAATCTCCGCAAAAAGGTACGGAGGAATTTTTTCTAAACGTTCTGATACTTTCATCTTCTCTCCCTATATCTTAATAATTTTCCTTAACCTTAATTTTATGCTAACATAAAAAATAGGGAAAGACAATGAGCATAATTACAGACGACAGCAATTTTGAAAAAAATTTTGATATAAACAAGAAAAATCAGAATGTTAAGGCTGAAACAATAGAATTTGACAAAAATTTTGAAAATAGTATAAGACCGAAAAGTTTTGAAAGTTATATAGGTCAGTCTGCATTAAAAGAAACTTTAAAAATTACTATTGAAGCGGCAAAGAAACGGGAAATGCCGTTAGATCACCTTTTATTCTACGGACCTCCGGGGCTGGGCAAAACTACTCTTGCCGGAGTAATTGCAGAACAGATGGGGGTTGAAATTAAAATTACATCAGCTCCTGCTCTTGAGCGCCCGAGAGATATTATAGGGATTTTAATGTCGCTAAAAGGCGGAGAAATTTTGTTTATAGATGAAATCCACAGACTTAATAAAGTTGCAGAAGAAATTCTCTATCCGGCAATGGAAGATTTTTTCCTTGATATGACTACAGGGAAAAGCCAGACAGTTAAAACATTACGGGTACCGCTTCCAAAATTCACTCTTATCGGAGCAACAACAAAAGCCGGAGAACTATCCGGACCACTACGCGACAGATTTGGAATTATTCACAGATTAGAATTTTATACTGATGAAGAGCTTTCTCAGGTAATTACAAGAACTGCCGGACTTTTGAAAATTGATATAAGCAAAGCCGGAGCTCTTGCAATTGCAGGGAGGTCAAGAGGAACACCGCGTATCGCAAACAGGCTTATAAAACGGGTAAGTGACTATGCTTTAGTAAAATCAGACGGAAGAATTACCGAAGAAATTGCAAATAAGGCGCTTGATACATTAAAAATTGATGCCTGCGGGCTTGACAGCACAGACAGAAGTCTTTTAAAAATGATTATCGAAAAATATGACGGAGGACCGGTTGGGATTGAAACTTTAGCTGCCGCACTCGGGGAAGATGTCCGGACTTTAGAAGATGTATGTGAACCATTTTTGCTCCAGGCCGGATTATTACAAAGAACACCGCGGGGTAGAAAAGTTACTCCCGCAGCGTTCAGACATCTCGGGTATAAAAATACTATTGAACAGCAAAATCTTTTTTAAAACTCAAATTGCTGTCCTTTTGAATAATTCTCATATTCAAGCTCATCCTTGCCGCTAAGGATATTTATTAAACTTTTTGAACCTAAATATTCATTTGAAACATTTGTACCGGTTCTGTCAACGAAGAGCTGGTACACGTCACGTCCGAACTGATTTGGTTTTTGGGGACCGTTAACATCAAAGTAAAAGTATCCGCAATTAGTTGCAGTGTAAGTAACAGGTATTTTATCCCCATTTTCATCTAATACCGGTCTTCCATACTCATCTGTTTTGTGAGTAGTTTGTAAAGCTGTACAGTTCTCTCTTTTTGAATTTACGACTGCTATATACTCTCCGTTTGGAAGAATAATTTTCGGATATGAAGACAGAGAGCTTACACTTCCTGCATTATTGCTATCAAGCTGTAATTTAGCATACTTAACATCATAGTAATATTTTGCACAGCCTTTTTGAGAACTGTTTTTACAATAAGATGCCCCTTTAAAATACTTGAGCAAGTTTTGTGCAACAACACTACTGTCATCTGTAGTGTTAAATAAAAAAGAATTATCTCCGATTACCCCTAAATCCTGTTGAGCGAGTAAAAGCGTATTTGTCAATTCTGAATAAACTTTCTTTGTACGCGAAATTAACTCTTTATCCTGATTTTTTTGGATAAGTGCCGGCAAAGTCATTGCAGCAACAACACCTATTATCCCCAGAGTTATTAGAACCTCTGCTAATGTAAATCCTTTGCTGAGGTTTTTGAGTTCTGCCCTAATAGCCGATAAGGAGCTTAAATTACTTTGCCCCCCCCCCGGAAAGTCTTGCTATTACTATGTTTTCCATAACTTAATCTCCTTTTTTTAGTTGTATCTGTTCTTTCTTCTTTTTGATTAAATATAAAATTTTTTGAGGCGATAGCGTAAGCAGGGCGAGAGCGTGCCCGAAAAAAGTTTTATATTTAATCAAAAGGTGCTACTGCTTTGTGTTATCTGTTTATTTTTTCTTAGTTGTTTTTATCGCTTCCGCTCCGTTCAAGCTTTCGTTGCGAAAATAATTACAGCTTATTATTTCTTTTTCTTTACTGTTGATTTTTCCTTTTTTAATTTAAGAAAATATATTTGTTTTCGAGGCGATAGCGGAAGCGGAGCGTGAGAGTGTCCGAGAAAATAAATATTTTTTCTTATTTGTTTTTTCGCATCCGCTTAGTATAAGCGAGAACACAGCGGAAGCGTGTTTGAGAAAACATATATAGCTTTTCAAACATGTTTTCATCTGCTTTTTTATTATAAACTATTTTAACAACTTTTTCAACACATAAATTTTGTGATAAAGTTAATGTGAGGGATTTGTTATGAAAAAATTATTTATTTTACTTATTATGTTAACAGGGTTAATATCTCCTGTGTTTGCTGATGAAAGTTCAGAATTACCATCTGTTACGGGAGTTGTTGAAAACATCCAATATGAAGATGTTCAGGGATTGCAGCAGGGAGATAACAGCGTAAAACAGGTTGTATTAATAAAGGTTCTTTCAGGAGAGTTTAAAGGAACTGAAAGACTTGTTGATAATATGCTGACCGGTAACCCTGCATATGACATCAACCTTAAACGCGGTGACAAAGTTATTTTACATGCTGAAGCCAAAACTGAGGAAATAACTTCAGCTGATGATGTTGATTTTTTCATTGCTGATATTAAAAGAGATAATGCGCTATTAGGAGTATCTGCTATATTTATAGCTTTATTGCTGCTTATAGGCAGAAAAAAAGGGATTTACAGCTTAATTTCCATTATAGCGACAGTTGCCTTAATATTCTTTATGCTTATGCCTATGATACTAAATGGGTTTTGCCCTATAGCTTCGGCAGTCCTTGTCGGCATTTTATCGACAATAATAACAATCTATCTTGTGGGAGGGCTTAATTCAAAAAGTTCTTCTGCAATAATAGGAACATCTCTAAGCCTTGTTTTTGCAGGTGCTCTTTCTCTCTTAACCATATATTTAGCACACTTGACAGGTTTTGCGGGTGAAGAAAGCATGTTTTTATATTCAGCACACCCGGATTTAAACTTTCCCGGACTTTTATCAGCTTCAATGATTATAGCTGCGCTCGGCGCACTTATGGATACAGGAGTTTCAATAGCAAGCGCCATTAACGAAATTTATGAAACAGACAGAACTCTTTCGGTGAAACAGTTATTTACTTCCGGTATGAATATAGGGAAAGATGTTATAGGTACAATGTCAAATACACTTATATTAGTATATTTAGGTTCAGCTTTACCGCTGGTATTGTTGTCAAACAATATTGATTTGCAAAAGTTTTTTAACTTAAATCAGGTAGCAACAGAAATTTCATCTGCTGTTATAGGAAGTATAGCAATACTTCTTTGTGTTCCGCTTACTGCAATTATAAGCGCATATTTGATAAAAAAACAAAAAACAAAAGTTGAATTTAATTTTGAAGAAGAATAAAAAAGGAGAGTTGTTTAACTCTCCTTTTTTAAATAATCCATATATTTGTACTTACTTAGCACAAGAACATAAACCGCAAGCCTGAGATTTCAAAGCTTCAGCTTTTTCAGTTCTTTCCCAAGGTACATCAATATCGGTTCTGCCCATATGACCGTAAGCTGCTAATAATTGATAGAACTTACCGCCGTTTTTAGCAGGCAATCCGCGCAAATCAAATTGCTTGATAATTGCAGCAGGTCTTAAATCAAAGTTTTTGAATACCAATTCAGAAATTTCATCATCAGAGATTTTACCTGTACCGAAAGTATCAACCATGATTGAAACAGGTTCAGCTACACCGATTGCATAAGCAAGTTCGATTTCGCATTTTTCAGCCAAACCGGCAGCAACGATGTTTTTAGCAACCCATCTTGACGCATACGCAGCAGATCTGTCAACTTTTGTAGGGTCTTTTCCAGAGAAAGCTCCGCCACCATGACGTGAATAACCGCCGTAGGTATCAACAATAATTTTACGGCCTGTTAAACCTGCATCGCCCTGAGGACCGCCTACAACAAATCTTCCTGACGGATTTACAAGAATTTTTGTTTCGCTGTCAAGTTTAATTGCTTCATTAGCAAAAACTGCGTCTATAACATATTTTTTAATATCGTTTTTAATTATTTCCTGAACTTTTGAATTGTCAGTTACGCCGTTAATCTCAGGATCATGCTGGGTTGAAATTAACACAGTATCAATTCTTGAAGGTTTACCGTCAACATATTCAACAGTAACCTGTGATTTACCATCCGGTCTGAGATAATTTACAATACCCTGTTTTCTAACCTGAGCAAGTCTGTAAGAAAGCTTGTGGGCAAGACTGATAGGCAAAGGCATCAATTCAGGAGTTTCGTTACAAGCGTAACCAAACATAATACCCTGATCGCCAGCACCAATATTTTCAGTTTCTGAAGTTGAAGTATCAGCATTATCGCTTCTTGTTTCAAACGCTTTGTTTACACCGCCGGCAATATCGCATGATTGTTCATCAATACTGGTTAAAACAGCACAGGTTTTATAATCAAAACCGCCGCCTTCACGACCGACATAGCCGATATTTTTAATAGTATTTCTTACAACTGAAGGAATGTCTACATAACAATCAGATGTAATTTCTCCGCAAACGAGAGCCATACCTGTGGTAACAGTAGTTTCGGCAGCTACGCGTGACTGCGGATATTTTGTCAAAAACTCGTCCAAAATTGCATCAGAAATCTGATCGCATACTTTGTCGGGGTGACCTTCTGTAACTGATTCAGAAGTGAATAAAAAGTTTTTTGGTGTCATTTCCAATTTCTCCTTAATTTGTTTTTGTACCGGCCGGTAAGTTTTTTAATTCCAACCCGGCCACATCATTAAAATACAGTTTAACTCTAAAAGTTTTTAAAAGCAAATAATGTATTAATATATATTAATCTAAATTTCGCTAACTGAGCAATGTACTTTTACGCAGGCGGGAGTTTTAATAATTTTGTCAGTAAAAATTACGGGGAGAAATTTATGTTTTTTAATGTACTTAAAATTAAAGATCTTGTTGATTTAGACGAAAAAAAGTTTGACAGAGTTCCTTTAATGGAGAGCGAACATGGAAGCCTTAATGCTATTGCAATAAAAAAAGATGAAATTATTGATACACACACTTCTGCAAATGATGCTGCGGTATGTGTTTATGACGGAGAAATCGAAATTCATTTTGATGCTGAAAAATTCAAAGTCGAAAAAGGAGAACTGCTTATGTTCAAAAAAGATAAGGAACATAAAGTTGTTGCACTTAAAGACAGCAAATTTCTTCTTATAAAAATTTAAGCGTTCTTTTCATATGAAACATTAACAATGATTTCATTTTCTGAAACCTCTGTAATTGCCCAACGTAAAGGATTAATACTGTGTTTTGCAAACTCTTCCTCAATATATGCAGGCTCAAGCGGAGGTTTCAGACTTATTTTAATATTCTCGGAAACTATCATATACTAAATAATATAAAAAAATATGCTTCCGGACAAGTTTATCTATAAAAATAATTTTAGGTTGAATATTTTACAAAAATAATTTATAATAAACAAAAAGGAGGACAATCACATGCAAAACACAGTTATAGCTTCAAAATCTCTGAGGGGGGGGGGGC
>ENA-OPCN01001273-OPCN01001273.1-human-gut-metagenome-genome-assembly--contig:-NODE-1273-length-17858-cov-2.122451_pt1 | contig 17858 bp, 17 predicted proteins | sample MGYA00241567_ERZ501485 | MGnify/ENA primary metagenome ERZ501485 (study PRJEB25962, sample SAMEA2042579) | human gut metagenome | biome: human gut; feature: human-associated habitat; material: faeces...
CTGTATCTGATGGGATGTACTACGAGATCACCCACAACGGCGACAAGGGCGAGACCTATGTAGACGTTTACAAGAAGTGGGACAACAAGTGCGTCCCGGACTAAGGAGTAACCATGGACAGCATTCTCACTTCTGTAAAAAAGCTGCTGGGTCTGCCTGCGGACTATGAGGCATTCGACCCGGACATTATCATGTACATCAACACTGTACTGATGATACTGACTCAGATGGGTGTGGGGCCGAAAGAAGGCTTTTTCATCTCTAACAAGAGTACCACGTGGAATCAGTTTATCGCTGACCCGGTGAAGGTGGAAGCCGTGAAAGCCTATGTGGCGGTCAAGGTGCGGCTGTTTGACGTACCGCAAAGCAGCGTGACCAAAGAGGCTCTGCAGAACACCGCATCCGAAATGGAGTGGCGGCTGAATGTGGAGCACGACCACCCGGAGGAAACTGTATGAGCAGTATCGGCGGCTTCATTGGCCGTACGAGTGCTGATTATACAGATTTACATAAGGAGAAATGAGATGAACTTTGCAAGTGCTTTGTTCGCTCTTAAGCGCGGACATAAAATCAAGAGACACCATTGGACTGGATACTGGAAGCTGGAAAACGGTGAAGTGATGATGCATACCTGGGATGGCAAATGCATCAACGTACGTGATTCCGAGGATATGCTGTATACCATGGAAAACATGGCGTGCAATGACTGGGAAATCGTGACGGAATATCACGAAGTTAAATAATATTCACAGGAGGATTGCATCATGCCATTATCGAACACGGCCACGCCGATTTATTATGGCCGGTTTCGAGAGGCCGTGATTCGGGGTGAAATTCCGGTATGCCGAGAAGTCTCCATGGAGATGAACCGGATTGATGACCTGATTGCAAACCCAGGCATCTACTATGACGATAAAGCAGTTGAAGGTTTTGTCAAGTTCTGCGAGAACGAACTGACCCTTACTGACGGCGGAGACCTGAAACTGCTGGATTCCTTCAAGCTTTGGGCAGAAGAGATATTTGGCTGGTACTACTTTGTGGACCGCAGTATCTATGTGCCCAATCCCGGAGGACATGGCGGTCACTATGAGCGAAAGCGTATCAAGAAACGGCTTATCACGAAGCAGTATCTTATCATTCCTCGCGGTGCCGCCAAAACCATGTACGACGCATTCATTCAGAGCTACTTTCTGACCGTGGATGTGTCGACCACCCAGCAATGCACCACAGCACCAACCATGAAGCAAGCAGAAGAGGTTCTTTCACCGATCCGTACAGCATTGGCTCGGTCGAAGGGACCTCTTTTGAAGTTTATGACGGAGGGAAGCCTGCAAAACACGACCGGCGCAAAATCTGACCGTGTGAAACTGGCATCGACCAAGAAGGGCATCGAGAATTTCTTGACGAACAGTCTGTTGGAAGTACGCCCCATGACTATTGACAAGCTGCAGGGGCGAAGAGACCGTGTGGCTACCGTTGATGAATGGTTGAGTTGTGACATCCGAGAAGATCCCATCAGTGCACTCGAACAGGGTGCGTCGAAGAACGAGGACTACCTGATTGTAGCTACCAGTTCAGAAGGCACCGTCCGTAATGGTTGTGGTGATACAATCAAAATGGAGTTAATGGACATCCTGAAAGGGGAGTACATCAACCCCCATGTGTCCATCTGGTACTACAAGTTGGATTCCATCGATGAAGTTACAAACCCCGATATGTGGCTGAAGGCAAACCCGAATCTGGGACAGACTGTCAGCTACGAAACGTATCAGCTGGATGTAGAACGCGCAGAAAAAGCGCCTGGTTCCAGAAACGACATTCTGGCCAAGCGCTTTAACATTCCTATGGAGGGGTATACCTACTTCTTTCCGTATGAAGAAACCCTGCCACATCGCCACCGAGATTACTGGCAGATGCCTTGTGCTCTCGGCGCAGACTTGTCGCAGGGTGATGACTTCTGTGCGTTTACATTTCTGTTTCCAATGGCGAACGGTTTCTTTGGCGTAAAAACCAGGGACTACATTACTTCTTATACGCTGTCGAAACTTCCGCAGGCCATGCGCCAGAAATACGACCAGTTCATGCAGGAAGGTACGCTACAGGTATTCGATGGTACCGTGCTGGACATGATGCAGGTCTATGATGACCTCGATAACTTCATTCAGCAGAATGACTATGATGTCCGGTGCTTTGGGTATGACCCTTATAATGCCAAGGACTTTGTAGAACGCTGGTGTACAGAGAATGCGCCGTTTGGTGTAGAGAAGGTCATTCAGGGCGCAAAGACCGAGAGTGTACCGTTGGGTGAACTGAAGAAGCTGAGCGAACAGCGGAAACTACTCTTTGATGAAGCTCTTATGCAATTTGCCATGGGCAACTGCATTGCTCTGGAAGACACGAACGGTAACCGCAAGCTGCTGAAGCGTCGTTCTGACCAGAAGATTGATGCAGTTGCTGCTATGATGGACGCTTACATTGCATGGAAGTTGAATCGAGAAGCGTTTGAGTAAATCAAACGACCTTTTGGTAGACATCACCATCACCGGTCATGTACAGTTTGGTTTCTTTCTTGGGACTTTGGAGAGCATCTTCAGCAAGTTCCAGCAGAGGAAGCTCTGTCTTATTAGAAAGTTCGTCAATGGTCTTGAAGAGCTCGTTTTCGACTTCAGAGTAGCCGCCTTTGGGAATGGACATGCCGATGACTTTTACATCTTTATGTGCATCCTGGATGGTGGTGCCAAATGCGCTCAGAGAACGGAGCATACGATTCTTGGAACTGGTGAGAACCTGTTTCATATCGTTGTGAATGTTTTCGAGATAGAGCTTGTTCCAGTTCTGGGAATAGTAGACCTCCATAACGCTGCTCATGACATAGAGCTGCATTGCAAGATCAAGCGTCTGCTTTGCCTGCAGAACAGCTGCACATTGCTCGGAAGGCTTACCGGATTTTTTGGAAGCAATCTTATCTTCCAGCTGGGTGGTATAAAACTCAATATTCGATACAGCAGCAATTTTGGAATGCTGAAGGTTAGTCAGGGTAGCAGTACGCTGGGATTCACTGAGCATAATGGAAGAGAAGTTGGATGCAGCGTATTTAACAAATGTAAGTTCCGCAATCAGTTGAGAGCGTTTGTCATCGTTCAGGAATTTCAGTACATCGTCAATGCTCTTACGAATTTCGGAAAGTTCAGTGCTGATATGGGCAAGGAAATACTGGCCGGTTGCAAAAGATGCTACAGTGAAGATGTTCATGAGATTGACCATCTCTGTACCCGCCTCAATAAGAGAAGCAGTACCAACAATACGGCCATCTCCACCGACCATAACAGTGCTCAAGCCACCTTGTTTCAAGTGCATGAGAACACCTTGTACACCTTCCGGGAAACGGAGCACATAGGTTTTTGACAAAGCATCGGCGGCGGCAACTGTAGGCGCAAGCTGAAGCAGAGAATTGAGCCGTACACAAGCCTCTTCCGGAAAAGAAAGCTTTTGGAACTGGGAAGTATCCTCAAAGTTGTAGGGGACTTCGCAAGGTAAAATCTCGCAATTGAAATCTGCGGGACGCAGTTGAGAATCAGACATAGTTTCAGACCTCCTCCACACATAAAACAAGCGGATAGCCCAGTATAACACGGGGGGGGGTATGTTTGCAATACTTATAAAGAAGGAGGATGAAGCTTGTACTATAATAACCAAATTTGGCACTGGGGTGTCAAAGGTATGAAATGGGGCGTAAGGCGTTATCAGAATGCTGATGGTAGTCTGACTAATGCGGGTAAACGCCGCTACACGACCGATGCGGCTGCAAATGCCAAAAAGAAAAAAGATAACCGTCTGCCCGAAGAGAGTCTTAATGACCCGAATCGCTGGGTCAAAGAAGATCGAGAGCGGATGAAACGTGTGGTCGATTCTGGCAACCAGATGGCTGGTAACTTGAAAACGCTGAATGACAAGTCCATGCGGATTCAGGCGCGCAGAACGCCTAAGATGGATCTGAGCAAGATGACCGACCAGGAGATGCGGGAACAAATCAATCGCACCATGCTGGAAAAGCAGTACGATGATATGTTCAACCCGAAGAAGGTTTATTCCGGTCGGGAAGCCGTCAGCGATACTTTGGAGATTGCAGGAAGTGTTCTGGCCATTACGAGTTCGGCTCTCGGTATTGCATTGGCCATTAAGGAGCTGAAGGGGTGAAACATTCAAAATGGAGCTGTATCACCACGGAATCAAAGGCCAGAAGTGGGGTGTAAGACGATATCAGTATGCTGATGGTACGTATACTCCGGCAGGACGAAAGCGCTACGGTGTGAGCCGGAACGACAGCCAAATGGAGCGCATGGCATCCATAATGGGGATGCGTGTGAAAGATTGCGTCAACACTGCTCGAACACAGGTGACGGGGCGGCAGTATGTTGACGGATATCTGAAGAAAGGCACAACGTTCTCTCGGATTCAGACTTCCAAAGAGTTTGAGAACTTTGCGTTCTACGCTACCTATAAGAAGGCTGACAGCGACAAGTACATGGGGCTTTTCGGAAAGAATCTGATGACGCGAGCCAACTATGATGCCAAACAGGCAGAAAAGCAGGCGAACGCTTCCGGCAGCGAAGCTGACTTAGCAACGGCCACCGCTTTACGCGATAAAGCCAACAGCATGAAGGTCTATCAGCTGAAACTGGAAACGGTCAAGAAGTTGAAGGTGCCTTCCGATGAGAACGCCAGTGATATTACGGCTGGACTGCTGAAAGAGAAAGAGTTCAAGCAGAATCTTGAAGCATCCATTGCGGATTCTAAAGAGAAGATGCGCAGACCTACCCAGCAGGTACTTTTCAAACAGGCAGAGAACGCTTTGAAGAAAGACCCCACTACACTGACTGCATCCGAAAAAGTGGCCATCTATAAGGCTCTAAACCTTTCTCTGACAAATCATAACGCACAGGAAGTGGCGGCACAGAGCCGTTTCTATGCGGAGCTGAGTAAGAAAGGCTACAATGCGTTGCTGGATTATAACGACAAGGATTATTCCAGCTATCATGCAAAGCGCCCGATGATCGTGTTTGATACAGATTCTGTCCGCCTGCAATCGGTGACAGAGACCAATCCGAAGGTCGTGGACAAGCTGTATATGCGCTACAACGCCGAGCGAATTGCAAAAGAAGTGGGAGCAAACACAATCGGCTACGTTTCCAAGCTGGGCAACAAGACGGTTTCAGAGTGTTCTGCTTATATGGAACGCAAGATGAACGATTATTTGAGTTAAGGAGGATGAAACATGTGGCAATGGAATGATGGCACCATGGAACTCTACCATTATGGTGTTCTCGGCATGAAGTGGGGACACCATAAAGCTAAGGTATACACCGCAAAAGCGAAACGTGCACGTGCACGGGGTAACATGGGCGATGCACAGATGTATACGGCGAAAGCGCGAAAGGCTACGGCGGAGACAGAACGTCTGGGTGGTGGTAAGGCTGTAAGTCAGCGCGTGAAGAAGCAGTCTGCCGGAAAGACCGCAGCACAGATGGTGCTCTTTGGAAGTTATGGTGCGCTGAAATACAATCAGGCACGCGCCAAACACGCCAGCAGAGGTGAAGCTGCCGCAAAGGCAACGCTTTATTCTATTGGCAATAACATGACCGGCGGCCTACTGGAATTTCATGAGGACATACAGTCACGCAAGCGCAAGTAAAGAAGTCATGGCAAGGTCACTGAGCAGAGAAATCTGCTTGGTGGTTTTTTGGAGGAAAAATTCAAAATGGAGATGAACATTGGTTCCAGGCTGAAACACGCTTGGAACGCTTTTCTCAACCGGGACCCTCCCGGAAGCAGGTATTATGGGGGTGGCTACAGTTACCGCCCTGATCGGATGCGCTTTTCCCGTGGGAGTGAGCGCACCATCATCAACGCCATCTATAACCGCATTGCGCTGGATGCAGCATCCATTACGATCAACCACGTAAAGCTCGATGAAAATAATCGGTTTGATTCGATTATTGATTCGGGCCTTAATTATTGCCTGAATACTGAGGCCAATGCCGACCAGACGGGCCGAGGCTTGATTCAGGACATCGTGATGACCTTTCTGGAAGAGGGCGTTGCAGCGGTTGTGCCAGAGAAAACGAACTTTGACCCGCGCTACAGCAACAGCTACGAAATCTACTCCATGCGCGTTGGTGTGCCTGTGGAGTGGTACCCGAACCATGTGCGTGTGCGGATGTTCAACGAGCTGACTGGACAGAAGGAGGAGATTACCTTCCCGAAGAAGATGGTGGCTCTGATTGAAAATCCGTTTTACGCAGTCATGAATGCTCCGAACTCCACTATGCAGCAACTGGTGCGAAAACTGGCTTTGCTGGATGTGGTGGACGAACAGGCTGGCAGCGGAAAGCTGGACATGATCATTCAGCTGCCCTATGTCATCAAGAGCCAGGCGCGCCGAGATCAGGCCGAACAGCGCAGGGCTGAAATCGAAAAGCAACTTTCCGGCTCCAAGTATGGCATTGCCTATACGGATGGCACAGAGCGAATTGTGCAGTTGAATCGCAGTCTCGAAAACAACATTCTGAAATCCATCGAATACCTGACGAACATGGTATACAGTCAATTGGGTGTGACACAGGAGATCCTGAATGGTACTGCGGACGAGAAAACGATGAACAACTACATGAACCGCATCATTGAGCCAGTCGTGTCGGCAATTGCTGACGAGTTCAAGCGGAAGTTCCTGACAAAGACTGCCCGGACGCAGGGTCAGAGCATCATGTTCTTCCGCGATCCGTTCCGTCTGGCACCGGTGAGCATGATCGCAGAGATGGCAGATAAGTTCACCCGCAACGAGATCATGACCCCGAATGAGTTCCGGCAGGTGATCGGTATGAAGCCCTCGAAGGACCCGAAGTCCGACCAGCTTGCAAACCGCAACATTGCCGCAGCCAACGGCAAGATGCCTATGTAGGGCGAAGAAACTTATGCTGACGAGCAGGGTTATGACTATGCGGATCAGCAGGAAGGAGTGTGAAAAATTCAAAATGGCAATCAATTTCGATTATGACTTTTCCGGTTGGGCGACCAAAGCAAATGTGAAGTGCTTTGATGGCCTGACCATTGCGCCGAATGCGTTCAAGGACTGTGACGGAAAGGTGGTTCCGGTGGTATGGAACCATGACCATAGCGCACCCGAAAGTGTTCTGGGACATGCACTGCTGCAGAACCGCAAGGAAGGCGTATACGCTTATGTCAAGCTGAACGACACATCCAGTGGTCAGACTGCCAAGGCCTGCGTGGATAACGGTGACATTGACGCCATGTCCATCTACGCAAACGGCATTCAGAAAGCAGGCCGAACCGTGATGCACGGTATGATCAAGGAACTGAGCTTGGTAGTTGCTGGATGCAACCCCGGCGCTCTGATCGATGAAGTCGTGAAGCACAGTGCAGATGGCACCGAAACAGACAGTTCCGAGGCCTATATTTACACCGATTCTGGTCTGAGCCTGAAGCATGGGCTGGACCCGGACGATAACCCGCTGGAGGACGAAGCGCTGCAGCATTCGGATGATTCCAGCGAAATCGACAAGGATAAGAAAGGAGAAAGCAAAATGGCTGATGCCAACGAGAAGACCGTCAAGGAGGTATTTGATACCCTGACGGAGGAACAGAAGAACGTGGTTTACGCTATCATTGGCTCTGCCCTGGATGAAGGCAAGGGCGGTGAGAGCGACGACAAGGGTGATGGTGAGGAGGACAATACTATGCACCACTGCTTTGAGAACGACAACGGCGGCACTGTGCTGAAGCACAGTCTGGATGACATCAACGGCATTATCGCAACTGCCAGCAAGCACGGCACTCTGCGCGATGCTTTCCTGGATGCAGGCATTACCGGCGATGAGCTGGCCCACAGCATCGAGAACATGGACTACCTGTTCCCGGATGACCACAATCTGGATACGGTACCCCGCATTGTGGACCGTGACCAGACCTGGGTTGACAAGGTTATGAACAGCGTCCATCATGTGCCGTTTGCCCGCGTCAAGGTCATGTTTGCTGACCTGACCGAGGATGAGGCTCGCGCCAAGGGCTACATCAAGGGTAACTACAAGAAGGAGCAGGTGTTCAAGCTGCTGAAGCGTTCCACCACTCCGACCACCGTTTACAAGAAGCAGCGCTTCGACCGTGACGATATTGTTGATATGTCCACCATGGATGTGGTCGGCTTTGTCAAGAAGGAGCAGCGCGGCAAGCTGAACGAGGAGCTTGGCATGGCTTTCCTGATCGGTGACGGCCGCGACGATGCCAGCGATGATAAGATCAACGAGCTGAACATCCGTCCCATCTTCAACGATGATGATTTCTACACCATCAAGGTCGTCGTTCAGCCCGGTACCAATGCAAACGAGGATGCCAAGGCCAAGGCAACCATCAAGTCCATCATCAAGGCCCGTAAGGAGTACAAAGGCTCCGGCTCTCCGACCTTCTACACCACCGACGATGTGCTGACTGATATGCTGCTGCTGGAGGACGGCATCGGCCATCCGCTGTACGCTGACGAGGCTGCTCTGGCCCGGAAGCTGCGCGTGAAGGAGATCGTTACTGTTCCTCGCATGGAAGGCCGCAAGGGTGCCAAGGGCGGCGACCTGCTGGGCATCGTGGTCAATCTGGCCGACTATACCGTGGGTGCCGATAAGGGCGGCGAGGTCAACATGTTCGATGACTTCAACATCGACTACAACCAGCTGATCTACCTGATCGAGACCCGCTGCTCCGGTGCAATGACCACTCCGTATGGCGCAATGGCCATCGAGATGGATGCCGCCAACTCTTCCAAGGTTTGATAAGGAGGTAAAACGATATGCTGCACAAGTTCTATGAGCAGGGCAAGGACCTGCACGTTGCAAACTACGCGGCCTACGGCAAGACCGCAGACCACAAGCTGTACGCCGATGCCGCTTTCAAGGAGACTGTGACCAAGGAAGAAATCGAGGACGCCTTCAAGAAGGGCCGCCTGATCGTTGTGGAGGGCGAAAACTACCTGCTGCCCGTTGCCTTTGGCACTACCGGCGTTGTGACCGTGACCGCAGGCGAGACTGTGAAGACCCAGGCGTGGGCGGCTTCCGCAACGGCCTGATTTCTTTTACAAATCAAGTTAGAATGATCTAACTTCAAAATGGAGTGAAATGCTATGAGCAAGTGGTTTGGAAAAATCGGTCTGGTGCAGACAGTTGAAACGGAGCCGAGCATCTTTGAAGAAAAAGTGACCGAGCATGATTGCTATGGCGAGCTTTTAAAGAATACCCGGCGTGTCCAGACTGCCGACAAAGTAAATGACGATTTAACCATCGCAAATACTTTGAGCATCTTAGCTGACCCGACTTTGTATAAGTATTTCGACTCCATCAAATATGCAGAGATTATGGGTGCTAGATGGAAAGTAACAGAGGTGCAGATCGACTATCCGCGGCTGACACTTACCCTGGGAGGACTGTACAATGGTGGATCGCCGACTGAAACTTGACGCTATTTTGCGCCAAATCGTAAAAGATGCGTGCGGTAAAGAGAATGTGTACTACCAACCCCCGGCAAATCTGCGAATGAGTTACCCATGTATCTGCTATGAACAATCCAAAATACAGAATGCCGCTGCCGATAACAGAGTTTATTTGCAGCGGATTTTTTATCAGCTGACAGTCATCGATTCACGACCGGATTCCAAAATAACGAAAGCACTTATGCAAATGGCTAAGTGCCACTATGACCGGCCGTACAAGGCTGATAATCTGTACCACGACGTTATAACGATCTATTTCTAAAAAGGAGGAAACTCGAATGGCAAAAATCGAATGGGATAAGACCGGCGAGCGCAAGTACCGGCTGGGTGTTAGCAATGTTGCTCTGTATAAGCAGGACAAGGGCGCTTACCCCAAGGGTGTGGCGTGGAACGGCATTACCGCAATCAAGGAGAGCCCGGATGGCGCTGATGCTACCGACCTGTGGGCCGATAACATCAAGTACGGCAGCATCCGTGCAGGCGAGAAGTATAACTTCACCCCGGAGGCCTACTTCTATCCGCCTGAGTTCGGCGAGTGCGACGGCAGCGCGGAGGTGGCTCCTGGCGTGACCATCAGCCAGCAGAAGCGTAAACCCTTTGGCCTGACCTGGCAGACCCTCATTGGCAGCGATGAAGATGATGAGCTGGGCTTTACCCTGCATCTGGTGTGGGGCGCAACTGCATCTCCTTCTGAACGCAGCCATGAGTCCTACAATGACAGCCCGGACGCTGAGACCTTCAGCTGGGACTGCGATACCACTCCTGTCAAGGTGACTGGCTATAAGCCCACCGCCCATATGGAGCTGGATAGCACTAAGGTGCCTCAGGCCAAGATGGAGAAGCTGCTGAACATTCTGTACGGCACGGCCAACACCACCCCGTATCTGCCGCTGCCGGATGAGGTTATCAAGCTGATGACCACCTGATCCATTCAAAATGGAATCAACTTTGTAAAGGAGAAAGAAAAATGATTACCGAAACTCTGACCTATGTGGACTTTGGCGGTACCGAGCGTACCGAAGACTTCTATTTCAATCTGACTGAGGCAGAAGTGCTGAACCTGTCGCTTTCCAAGGAGGGCGGCATGGAGGCGTACATCAAGAAGATCGTGAACGCCAAGAGCCAGCTGGAGTTGGTTAAGCTGTTCCAGGATGTTCTGCGCATTTCCTACGGCAAGAAGAGCGAGGATGGCCGTCGCTTTGAGAAGAGCCCGGAGATCTTTGCAGATTTCGAGGCTACTCAGGCCTATAGCGATTTCTATATGTCGCTTGTCACCAATACGGAGAAGGCAATTGCCTTTATCAATGGTCTGTGCGATACCAAGCCTACGAAGGCTGAACCCGCACCTCAGATCGCAGGCAATGCGCCTATCGCACTGCCTAACGGCTAACATTTAACAGCACAGGGAGGCAGGCAGAATGCTGAAAATCACAATTCCTAAACAGGAATATTGGGATGCACGAACGCAGGAATTTGTGCAGCTGAACGCTGTAACGCTCCGGTTAGAGCATTCGCTTGTCTCCCTGTCTAAATGGGAAATGAAGTGGCATGTTCCTTTTTTCGGTAACGATTCACTGACAAGGGAACAGATGGTCGATTATGTTCGGTGCATGACGGTTACGCAAGGTGTTGAGCCGAGCGTGTATCTTCGACTGACAGAATCGAACATGGCAGCCATTTACAAATATATGGACGAACCGATGACGGCAACCTGGTTTCCGGGTGAGCCAAAACCGTGCGAGCCCAGAATACCGCAGAAGAGTAAGCCTCGCCCTAAGATTAAGGTGAAAGTAAAAGCCTTAACAAGCGAGGCAATTTATGCGCGTATGTTTGCCGCCCACATTCCCTTGGAATGCGAAAAGTGGCATCTTAACCGTCTATTCACGTTGATTCGAGTTTGCAACGAGGAACGGAAGCCGCCTAAGAAGATGAGCAAAAGCGAGGCTCTTAGCAAACAGCGTGCATTGAATGAAAAACGCCTGAAGGAATTTGGTACGAGGGGATAAACGATGCCAAAAGTGGTGATGTTTCGACAAAAAGGCGATTTCAGGCGAACGAGCGATTTTTTGAAACGAGCCAACAGACTGAATTTGGATGCAATCCTGAATCAGTATGGTCAGGAAGGTGTGGAAGCATTGCGTGCGGCAACGCCGAAGGACACCGGAACAACTGCAAACAGCTGGAGTTATGCCGTTCATAAGTGGACAGGCTCTATCACCATAACATGGTCGAACTCGAACATTGTGGACGGTGTGCCCATTGCGGTAATTCTGCAATACGGACATGGCACCCGAAACGGCGGGTATGTGCAGGGAACAGACTATATCAATCCGGCGATGAAGCCGATTTTCGATAAAATCGCTCAGCGAGCATGGGAGGAGGTAAAGAGAGAATGAGCAGGGAAGTCGATGAGCGTGTTGTTCAAATGCAATTTGACAATGCGCAATTCGAGAGAGGCACCCGACAGACCATGGGCACCTTAGAAAAGCTGAAGCAGTCACTTCAGTTCAAAGGCGTAGAAAAAGGGTTTGAGCGCATTAGCTCTGCCTCCCAAAAGGTCGATTTTTCGGAAATGACCAAAGCGCTGGAATCTATCGAGAGCAAGTTTTCGGCCGTTAATGTAATTGCCGTTACGGCACTGACCAACATTACCAACAAAGCCATCGCGACCGGAGAACGACTCGTAAAGGCTCTGTCGCTTGACCCCATTATTAGTGGCTTTCAGGAATACGAAACCCAGATCAATGCAGTTCAGACGATTCTGGCGAACACGTCGAGTAAAGGTACTACGTTGGACCAGGTCAATGCTGCGTTGGACGAACTGAACCACTACGCTGACTTGACGATCTACAATTTTACGGAAATGACCCGTAATATTGGTACATTTACAGCAGCAGGTGTTGATTTGGATACATCTGTTGCAGCCATCAAGGGTATTGCAAACCTTGCAGCCGTATCCGGTTCGACCAGCCAGCAGGCTAGTACCGCCATGTACCAGCTTTCTCAGGCACTGGCTTCTGGTACTGTGAAGTTGCAGGACTGGAACTCTGTGGTCAATGCAGGCATGGGTGGCCAGGTATTCCAAGATGCGCTGAAAGAAACGGCTCGTGTGCATGGTGTCGCCATTGACAGCATGATTGCAAAAGAAGGTTCCTTCCGTGAAACCTTGTCCAAGGGATGGCTGACTTCTTCTATTCTGACCGAGACACTTCAGAAATTCACGGGCGATCTCAATGAGGAAACTTTGAAATCCATCGGCTATACCGATGAGCAAATCAAGAAAATCATGGAGATGGGCAAGACTGCAAACGATGCTGCAACGAAGGTTAAAACTTTCAGCCAGCTGAAAGACACCTTGGCAGAGGCATTGCAGTCCGGCTGGACCCAGACTTGGCAGACTGTTATCGGTGACTTTGAAGAGGCAAAGGAGCTTTTTACAAAGTTCAGTGATGTGTTTTCAGACCTGATCAACAAGTCGTCCGAAGCCCGTAATACGGTGCTGGAGGGCGGTCTGAACAGTGGATGGCAGCAGTTGCGCACCGCACTGGGCGACAGTGCTGACTTTTATAGTCAGATGCTGGAAAAGGTCATGCTTGCAAATGGTTCTATCAGCCAAAAACAGATCGATGATGCCGGTAGTTTTGCCAAGGCTTTGCAGCAGGGCGGTGTTTCTGCGGAGCAGCTTCAAAATGGATTGGATGAATCGACCCAGCAGTTGCAGGCACTGAGTAAACTGAGCGACAAGGAGCTCATGGCAAAGGGGCTTGACCCGACGCAGGTTAAAGCTCTGGCAAAGAGTTTTGAAGAGGTTAATCAGAAAATCGCTGACGGCAGTTTGAATCTGGATACGTATTCAAAAAAGATTGGTGAACTCTCTGGCCGAGAGCATTTGATCCAGTCTATTTGGAACATTTTTGAGGCTATCGAAAAAGTTGTTCAACCTGTGATGAAGGCATGGCAGAAGATGTTTTCTCCTGTCAATGCCGAACAGATTTACAGCATTGCTGAAGCAATTGACAGCTTTACTGCAAAGCTCAGCATCAGTGATGAAACTGCAGATAAAATCGAGCGAACGTTTAGTGGCGTTTTTGCAGTGCTGAATGTTGGAAGAAATGCACTTTTAGCCGTTGGCAAGGTTCTGGGAGAAGTATTCAATGCTGCATCTCCACTTGCTGGCGGCTTTTTAAGCATTACAGCAGCACTGGGCGATTGCTTGGTCAAAATGGCCGATGCAGTCAACAATTCTACCGTATTTAAGACCGTTCTCGATGGTATCCACTGGATTATTGGGAAAGTGTCCGAAGGAATGCAGGCCTTTGCAGGGGTATTGACCAATGTGTCGAATAACGTCTCTGTCGTGTTCGACCCGTTAAAGACCCTTGGCGAGTGGTTTACTTCCTTCATCAACTTTATTGCACCAGGGCTTTATGCATTTGGCTCTTCGGCGGACAAAATCTTTAAGGGGTTTGGTGCAAGCGCAAAGGAAGCCTTTAACAGTCTTGACACCGAGAAACTTGCAAATATTATCAACAGCGGCTTAGTTGCTGGTATTCTTGCAGGTGTCAAAGGCTTCCTGAAGGGAGCACAAGAGCTGACTTCCAGTGCAGGTGATGTTATTGGAAGCATTAAAAACACCGTTAATGCTATTAAAGATGTGCTCGACTCCCTTGGTGAGGCAATTGATGCATGGAAGCAGTCCAAGAAAGCCGAAACAATGATGACGATTGCAAAGGCTGTTGCCATTATGGCGGCATCTTTGACGGTGCTATCTATGATCAAGCCGGAGCGACTAGCTGGCGGGATTGGTGCACTTACTGCAACAATTGGCGAACTTGTCGGTGCATTTTTGCTGCTCGATAAATTTGGCGGAAAAACGAAAAGCGCTAAGCTTGGTGCAATGTCAGTGGCAATGGTTGCTATGGCATCGAGCGCCCTCATTCTAGCAGGTGCTGCTGCAAAACTGGCATCTATCGACAGTGGAAAGTTGGTTTCGAGCATCGTTGCCCTTGGCTCTATCATGGGCGGGATGACTGCTGTTTCGGTCGTGCTCTCCAAAACTGGCGGTAAGTTCATGAAGGGTGCTACCGGCATGATTGCCTTTGCGACAGCTATTCGGATCATGGCGAGCGCTGTAAACGCCATGAGCGGACTGAGCTGGGAAGAACTGGAACATGGACTGGTTGGAATCGGCGTCCTTTGCGTTGAACTGGGTGCTTTTCTGGCAGTATCCAAGTTTGATAAGCTCGGCGTTCTGAAGGGGACCGGGCTTATTCTGCTGGCATCGGCTCTGAATATTCTTCAGTCTGCAGTTGCAAAGTTTGGCAGTATGAATTTGAACGAGATTCAAAATGGATTGATTGCAGTCGGCGCTGCGCTGGCTGAATTTGCAGTATTTGGAATTGTTGCAGGTTTTTCAAAGAAAATGCTTGCCAGCTCGGCTTCCGTGCTCATTCTTTCCAGTAGCATGGTCGTTCTCAGCAGAGCCATGAAATCCATTTCCGGTTTGGACGGAGAGGACATAAAAAAGAGTCTCATTGCAATCGGTGGCGCTCTTGCAGAATTTGTCCTTGCTTTGAATTTGACCAAGGGCACCCTCGGTTCAGCGGCTTCGCTGACTACCATGACTGTGGCAATCAATCTTCTGGTTCCAGCTCTGACAGGACTTGGCAATCTGAGTCTTGCACAAATTGGAACGGGACTGCTGGCAATTGCTGGTGCATTCGGTGTGATTGGAGCTGCAGCAATGTTACTTGCTCCAATAGCACCTGTTGTTATTGGTCTTTCTCTTGCAATCAGCGCACTGGCAGTTAGTGTTGGTGCGATGCCGGCGCTTGCAAGTGCCTTGAATGGTCTGAGCTTTCAGGTGTTCCTGGCCAACATCAAGGCTGTGGCATGGCTGCTGGTTGAATTTGTAGCTGGTATTTTTAAAGGACTGGCTACGATTGCAGGGACCATTGCAACTTCTATTGCGGCTATTATTACGGCAGTTTGCGATGGTATTGCGCAGGCAGCACCAAGTATTGGTAATGCGCTGGCTCAGCTTATCGTGACTGTTTGTAACGTTATCGTGCAGTGCAGTGAGCCCATTGGACAGGCTTTGTTCACGCTGGGTACTGTGGCGATTCAGACCATCATCGACTTGATTGCATGGGCTTGGGATGGCGGTGGCGGCGAAGGAGGCGGCATTAAGGGTGCTTTAAGCAGTTTGTGGGCGAATATTACGAGCTTTATTGGCGAGAAATTCAACCCTGCAAATTGGTTCAAGGAAGGCAGCTTGCTTGATGGCCTATTTGGAGCAGCCAATAAAGCAGCAGACGAACGTGATGCTACCGAGTATGGCAAATCTGTTGGCGATAAACTGGCAGAAGGCATGAATAACAGCCAGAAGGATGTTAGGGAAAGTAGCGTCAATCTGGCCAAAACGGTAGAGGATGCTACCAGAGAAACAGCTGGCATCAATTCCCCTAGCACCATGATGGAGGAAAACGGCTACTGGCTGGATATGGGCCTGGCACAGGGGATGGAAGGTTCTGCTGGTATGGCTGCTATTACGGCAGCGTGTGGCAATATTTCTTCCACTATCAATAGTCAGTTCCGAGACTATTGGGGTATCCATAGCCCGAGCACCGTTTCTCAGGGAGACGCCAGCAATATTCTGGCAGGCATGTGTATTGGCTTTAGCCAGACAGATGGGTTGCAGAACAGTCTCTTGGCGTTGAATGGCGGCATCCGTTCGACCCTTCTTAGTGGCATGGATACAACCAAGACTGATGTTACGAATAAAGCTACCAATATTGTTGGTGCCCTGAGTGGCGTGTTTGGTGGAACGACTACAACAGCCGAGGATATTCTGAAGACGTTGGGCGGCTCTGGTTCTACGACCACAAAGCCCACTACGACGGGCCACACCAGCTCGACGAAGAAAACCGGAAAAACTCTGGCGGAGCAGATTGCCGAGAACTATTCCAAGAAGCTGAAAGCCAACAAATATTTGCTGGAAGCGGCCGATAAGGAATACTCTCTGTGGGAAGCCCGCGAGGGTGATATTGCAACCAATGAGCAAATTACCCAGAAAAGAAGCGAATATATTGGCACAAAGATCACTCGGCAAACCAGCCGTGTGAAAATTGCGCAGGAGCAATATGACGCGCTTCTCAAACGAGTGGGCAAGAATAACGACAAGACCCGCGAAGCCTACAACACCCTGATGGACGAGCAGGCTACGCTGGAAAATCTGAAGAAAACCCAATACGAAGATACATATTCCGATTTGTTTGACCGGTACGATGATGAAAGTAGCGCTGCTGAAAACGAGTACAGCTTCTGGAGCAGCAAGTATGAAAAGACAGCAACTGCTGCAGAAAAGTCGAACAAACAAATCGAACTCATCAACAAGAAAATCGGGATTCAGGCTAAAGCACTGACTACGGCAGAAGAAGAATACACGAAAACCAAGGATGCGTTCGGTGAGGAGAGCCGTAAGACCCAAGAGGCATATGCGCGGTATTTGAAAGAGCAAATCGAGTATCAGCAGTTGGTGAACAGTCTTAACAATGCTGAGCTTGACAGGTTCGATAAACAAAATGAGCGCTATGCTTTGGAGATGAAGACGTATTCCAACCAGCAGAGCATTCTTCTGAAGCTGTTTGAAGATGGTGATTACGGTGTTGTGACCTCTACCATCAACATGGGTGCTGCTCTGCGAAATATGTCCTACCAGCTGAAGCGCACCACGAATGCTTACGACAAGTATAACGAGTATGTACAGGCCGGAACGCAGAATACGGATGATGGATTGGCAGCTCTCCATGAACTGCAGGACGAGCGTTATAGCTTTATTGGGTATGCAGAAGCTTTTGCTGATGCGCTTAACATGAGTGATGATGCAAAGAAGGTTACCATGCAGCTTGGTATTGCCATTGCTGATAACTGGAAGTCCATCTCGAACGGATTCAATAAAGCATGGGGCAAAGTGCAGGAGTCGTATCCGGCAATTGCGCAGAAGCTCTCAAATTTCATTGGTTTGTATATGCGCGACGGTGCTGCGGAGACCATTACTGCTTCGATGTCTGCTGTTGGTCTTTCTTATAGAAAAAGTCCACAGCCTCTTCTATCAGCACAGGCGACAGGGGACGATCCATCAGTTCGACCATCAGTGCATTACTGAATTTCCTCGGGTCTGACTTTGGAAAGACTCTGATGGATACGGTTAAGAACGGCTTTACGACGTACATGCCGAAAATTGCATCCTTCATTGGTAAACTCTTTGAGGATGGCGGTTTACTGGCAGGTATCGGCAAGGTTGTTA
>ENA-OPCN01001277-OPCN01001277.1-human-gut-metagenome-genome-assembly--contig:-NODE-1277-length-17828-cov-3.341079_pt1 | contig 17828 bp, 16 predicted proteins | sample MGYA00241567_ERZ501485 | MGnify/ENA primary metagenome ERZ501485 (study PRJEB25962, sample SAMEA2042579) | human gut metagenome | biome: human gut; feature: human-associated habitat; material: faeces...
TTCACCAGATTCAATCGAATATTTAGATCCAGAAAGTATCAATGGATTGAACTTATATGCGTATTGCGGAAATGATCCAGTAAATCATATTGACCCTTCGGGGCACGCTTGGTATCATTGGGCAATTGGAGCTGGAATTATTGTCTTATGTGCAGCTTTGACAGTCGTTACTGCTGGAGGATTCGCAGCGGCTGGGACTGCCTTTGCTTCGGTAGTATCTGCTACTATGGCTCCAACTGCACTTTCTGCTGTATTCGCTGGAGCAACGATAGGAGCGGCGGCTATAGGAACTGCAGGAATGGTTATAGGTGGTATGTCTGGAGAAGATGGTTGGTCGTGGGAAAATGCTTCTCAAGGATTTATGGCAGGTTCCATTGCTGGCGCGGTTATTGGTGGAGCTTGGGGCGGTGCGCACTACGCTCTTCAAAGTGCTGGCAAAATGGCGATTAGAACTAATATTAATAATTTAGTTAATAATCCATTAGATGAATTTGTGACAGTGGGTCCAAAAGATGGAGGAATTTCAGGATATGTGCGTTCAATTTCGCAAACTGGAGATTATGGTCAAATCTTTGCTAGTAAATTACCAAATGGAATGTATCAAATTGCAAATGGTCATCATAGAGTTGCTGCATTAAGGCAATTAGGATACAAATATGTTAATTTTTTCTTAGTTCCATAGGAGGTTAATGATATGGGAATGGCTGATTTTTATTTAAAAATTAATTTCAAAAAACAGAATTACGATGAATTTGAAACTATATATCAATCATTTATTAATGAAAGTATATTTAGAATTTTGGATAAAAAAGTAGAATCTAATTTCTTGTCTTTAGAATGTAAATTTGATAATTTGATTCCTTCAATTATTATTGCATTTAATAATCTTTATCCTTTCAAGGATAATATTGATTCGATTGAAACACACGGTATTGTAAAAGATTTTATATTTACTAGTGTTGAAGAGTTCTTAGATTATGTATTTTCCATTAATAAGATTCAACTGTTGTCATATTACAAACAAATGGGTTATTTAGCTATTGATGCTGAAAAATATTATAAAAGGCGAATTAAATTAAAAAAATATTACAAAAAGTTAAAATAGCAAATTACTTTCACAAGCAAAAAACTAGGTGAGTTTACCTTCGGGTAGATTCACCTTTTTATTTAATCTATATTAATAGATTATTTAATAAAAAAATGTTATAATAAGATATCAAATAAATGAGATTTATAATTGATTATAAAAAGGTGGTGAAAATATGGCTAACTGGAAAAATATTAAGAAAATTGATGCGCACATTCATATTATTCCAGATGTTGTTCATGAAGCCAATCCAGATTCAGAGGACGAATGGGTTTATGCGGATCAAAGCAAATATTTAAATTTAATGAAAGAATATAATATTGAACAAGCAATTATAATGCCCCTTAATGATTCTTATTTAATGTCTATGGAATTTACCGTTGATTCAGTTAACAAAAATTTAAAAGAACTAGTTAATAAATATCCAGATAAGTTTTATGCAATGGCTGATATTGATATCAGTAACAATATTGAAAATTCTAAGGAATATTTAATAAAAGCAATAGAAGAATACAAACTTAATGGATTAAAAATTCATCCTAATAATACAGGAATGAATGTTGATGATGACTATAATGTTGCTTTACTTGAATTGGTTAATAAATATGGATTACCAGTATTTATACATTCATATCCAAACTCTAAAGATGATCGATCGGCAACATATAGAATTAAATATTTAATAAATAAGTTTCCTAATATTAAGTTTATTATTTCTCATATGGGAGCTTGTCAATACGAATATTTGTTAGATACAAATTGTTATGTTGATATATCTGCTATATTACCAGATTATGTTAATAAACTTGGAATAAAAGAAACAAATAAAATATTAAGAAAATTTGGTGTAGATAGATTAGTATTTGCTACTGATTACCCATGTAGTAGATGTTTAAATCCAGAAGAAATATATGATAGATATTTTGATATTCTAGATCAAATGGATTTTAATGATGAAGAAATTAAAATGATTGCCTATGATAATATAAAAAACATATTAGATAATATTAAAATTAAAGAACATTATGATTTATTAATTGACGAAAACAATGACTCATTTCGCGATTGTAAAGAACTTCAAGAGTATATGAATACTTGGGATGGACAAAAATCTATAGAAGAACTTAAATTAAGTAAAAATGATAATGTTTTGGAAGTTGGAATAGGTACAGGTCGTATTGCTACGAAGGTTGCACCATGTTGCCTTTGCTTAACAGGAATCGATTTTTCTTATAAAACAATAGAACGCGCAAAAGAAAATTTAAGTAAATACAAAAATATAACTTATATTTATGATGATTTTATTACTCATAGTTTTAATAATACTTTTGATAAAATTTATTCATCTCTCACTTTTATGCATTTCAATAATAAGAGACAAGCTATTCATAAGATTGATTCGTTACTAAATAAAGGCGGAATTTTTGTATTATCAATAGATAAGAACAAAAGTAATTGTATTGATATGGGGACACGAAAAATAAAGATATATCCAGATAATTTAAATAATATAACTGAAATCATTAAAACCACTAGTATGAATATAGTAAAAGTAATTGAACTTGAAAACGCATTTGTTATAGTATGCTACAAATAATAAATTTATTTTTATGAGATTTTAAAAGAGGTTAATTATGTATTACACTACTGAAAACGAAAACTATCGCAAATATGGAATAGTAATTATTGAAGTATATGATGAAACACTAAGAACAACAGTTTATCATTATCGTAAACCTACTCCTAGTGAAAGAAAAGAAATTATACTAAATTACATTATCGATAATAGTAGTACTCCAATTAAAGTTAATTATTTATCATCTAAATTAGCTGTAAGCGATAGAACAATTCAAAAGATAATTAAAGAATTAGCTAATGAAGGATTTATTAAAGTAGAACCATGTTTCATTAATGGTAGACAGTCAGGTAATAAAATCACTTATATAGGTAAACCAAGAATTAAAACTGGTAAAGAATTAACATTGGATTTGCTTTATGATATTACTAATCCATATGGATTTAGAGATTGGGACTGGGGAGAATTTAAACTCTATTTAGATTTAGATTTAGAAGAAAGAATTAATCAATTTGAAATATTAAAAGCTCATAAAGAAGAGCTTAGAAAAAGAAGAAAAAATTTCTTAAATAGTTGTAGGGAGTAAAAAAAATATGAAAATAAACGCAATAAATAATGTTGGATGTCTAGCAAATGTGAATTCTGAAATTGATTTAGGAAATTATGCATTTATTTATGGACTTAATGGTGCTGGTAAGTCAACTTTAAAGGAATTATTTTGTAATGTTTCATTAGTTGATGGACAAATAACCCCAAAATTTGGTTCAAATAAAAGTTCATGTAGCGCAGAAATTAAAATATTTAATAAAAAATATGAATACAAAAAATCTAAAATTGTTAAAAATGGGAAATTAAATATACACGTTTACGATAATAAATATGTAGAAGATAGTATATATGTAAATGGAAGTGTTAATGACAATAATAAGGCACAGTATTATAAATTATTTGTAGGCGATAAAATTAACAATAGAATTTCTAGTTTTCTAAATGAAAATGTTGAATTAATTAGTCATATTGAAAATATAAATAAAACTATTAATTTATTTGAAAACGCATTGAAATCAGTTGATTATATTTTATGTTTGATTGAAGAAATTTCTGATTTTGTTAATAACAAATACGATGTTAATTTCATAATTGATTCTGTTGTCAAAACAAAATTGAATAAAGATATTACAAGTATTAATGACTATACAATAAATTGGATTAAACAAGGTAAAAAAATACAAAAAAAGGATAACATATGTCCATATTGTGGACAAACTATATCACCAGATTTATATGAAAATTACATAAATAAATATGAAGATATTATTATAGAAACTGTAGATGTAGTAGAGAATATTAATACAACTATAGAAAATTTAATTCAAAAAGTAAATAATTTCGTGTGTGACAATTTATATTATTGTGATAACCAAATAATTGTAGATATAAAAAACAAATTATTAGATTCATTATATTATAAAAAAAATCACATAAGTGAAAAATGCGCGATAGATATAACCGAATTAAAAAAAGAATTATGTAAAAAGGTAAAGTATTTTAAAGATTTTGTTGTTGATTTTAAAAGCATGATACTGGATTTGAATATAGCTAGCATATTTTCTTTGCCTATTGTTCAAGACGATTATTCGAAACAAATATCTGCAAAATATAGTCTAATGAGTGAAAGAATCAATAATAATTTGATTAATGATACGTTAGTTAAAACGTTGACAAATGAACTTAACCTTATCTGTAGAAAAAATGTCAAAATACACAAAGGTATGCAGTTAATTATTGATGAACAAAATAATACTGTAAATGAGAATTTAGAGTTTATTAATAAAAAATTGTGTGAGTATGATTTTAAGTATCTTATTAAGAAAAATACTATTAGTCAAAAGAACTTAAAAGCAAAAGCCAATCCTATGTTAGAGTTGATCTTGGTACCTTGCAATCATTTAAATTTAGAAAAAAAGTTTTCAAAAGATGATATTAAAGAAATTTTAAGTGAAGGAGAAAAAAGCATTTTATCATGGGTTTTCTTTTTGTTGGATTTAAAAGAAAAATTAGTTTCAGGAAATCATTTAATAATCATTGATGATCCAATTTCTAGTTATGATTCATATAGAAGATTTAATTTGATTACAGAATTAAATACAATTATAGATATGCCAGCATCTAAAAGGATAATGCTGTTGTCTCACGAAAAGAGTTTCTCAAATGTTTTATTGAATAATAAAAAATTTAAATCTTTTGTTATGCAAGATGGTGTATTGAAAGACATTGACTTAAGTGAATTGGTAGAAAGCGACTATAAGCATGATTTATTATATCTAAAAAACAATAGGGTAATTAATACTAAGAAAGCATTAATTAAATTTTTGATAACTTCAAGAAATGTAATGGAATATTATTATAGTTTGATAACATTCGCAAATGTTAAATATTTTAGAAAAAAAGAATATGATTATTATTATTCGATAGCTAGTTCTATTATACATTTACAATCAAATAATTTGCCTTTGGAATATATAAAATACATAAGTAAACTAATGAAAATGATCATAAAAGAAAAGATAATGTTTAAATTTGAAAATATTGATTTAAGTGACCTAAATCTTCAAACAGAATTAAACTACATAGATGATGTATATTTAGCAAGAATTAAGATAAATTTTGATATTATCAATATTTTAAATAATAATGGATGTCCATTTAAAATCGAATCTACTACTGGTGAACTTTTAAAAGAAGTTAAAAAATTAAATTTATTAGATAATGACAAATATATTAAATATAAATCTTATTTACCACTTTTAAATGTTTATAATCATGTTAATGATAATTACGGGTTAAGAAGGGTTGATTGTAATGAAATCAAGATGAAAGCGATGTTTGATTATTTAAATACATTCTGATCATTAACTATTGATATGAAGTAAAGGCTTGTTTCGTAACTGAAGCAAGTCTTTTATTATGCAAAAAATTAAAAAATTTTTAATTAATGGGTGGTCATTGAAGGGTGAAAATTAGTATATTCCTTTGAAGGCAAATCTATGTCTTCAACAGACACATTTATAAACTATTTTAAAAAAGTTAAAAGTTGCACCATTTCACCTATGGGTGAAATTTAGTATTAGCTAGTGAAAGCACATATAAGTTTAAGTGTGTTTGTAATAAAGAAAGGAGAGTGTTTTATATAAGAATTTATAAGAAATTTTTGAAGTTTAAAGAGTAACTAATTTTAACTAAAATAGGTAAAAATATACCATTTTCGTGAACAGGATAAGGCGTGCATCACTCTGCATCACTTAGTGATTTTCGCCTGAGTTTTGTAACTGGGATACCCAGCTTACATTTATTAAAAATAATAAGAAAATAAGGAGGATAAATTTATAGAGAAGAAAAACAAATTAAATATTCAAAGAGTTAAAATGTCATCAATTATAGATGATAAAAACAAAACATTTTATATAATTAAAGAATCCGTTGGAGGAGAAAATAAAGTTTCTAACATTATTGAAAAACTAATTTTAAAAGATATTAAAAATAACTTAACTAGTAAAGAAGAGGTTAACCATTATGATGGTAATTAAATTAGTTGTATGGTATAATATAAGTGCTTGTGAAAGGTTATTTGCTTTAATAAAAAGGAGTATCCAAATATGAAGCAAAATAAACTTTACAACACAGCAATTTATTGTCGTCTATCATTAGACGATGGAAATGAGGGTGATTCATCAAGTATTAAAATTCAAAAAATGATGTTAGAAAAATATGCATTAGAACATGGATTTACTATTTATGATTATTATATCGATGATGGTTATAGTGGTCTTAACTTTGAACGTCCAGCATTTAAAAGATTAATGCAAGATATTAGTGATGGTAAAATCAATTTAGTATTAACTAAAGACTTATCAAGACTAGGAAGAAATCATATTCAAACAAGTTACTTTATAGAAATATTCTTTCCAGATAATGATATTAGATATATCGCAGTTAATGATAATGTTGATACACTTTATGATAATAATGATAAAGTGAACATCGCTCACTTTTACCATTTAAAAATATCTTAAATGATATGTATGCTAAAGACACTTCAAGGAAAGTAAAGACTGCTAAAAGATTATTAATGCAAAAAGGTATGTTTATGGCAGCTCAACCTCCATATGGATATAAAAAAGATCCTAATGATAAAAATCATTTAGTAATAGATGAAGAAGCGGCTGAAGTGGTTAGATTAATATTCGACTTAGCATTAAGTAATATCGGTGTAGTTAAGATTACTAGAGAACTTAATAAAAGAGGTATTATGCCTCCAAGTATTTATAAAGCTAGTAAAGGTGATTTAAGATTTACTAAGTTAACTGAAACAAGAAGACAAATGTTTAAAAACTATGACATTGAATCTTGGAACACTGTAACTGTAGGAGCAATCATAAGAGATATGGTCTATGTTGGTGATATGGAAAATCATAAATATGAAGTGAAAAACTATAAAACCAAGAAATGCACAAAAGTTCCTAAAGAAGAACATATCATAGTAAGAAATACACATGAACCTATTATATCTAGAAGTGATTTTGAACATGTTCAAGAATTAATTAGACATAGACAAAGACCATCTAGACATAACCATCCAAATCTTTTCAAAGGAATTCTTAGATGTAAGAATTGTGGAAGACCTTTAAATCTATATTACAATAAAAGAAGAAGTGGTAAGATGGTATGGAGATATAGATGTGTTGGTAATTTTGTAAAGTATGGATTAGATGATGAACCTAATACAATAGGTTATCTTGAAATCTATGATATAGTTAAATCTAAACTAAAGGAACTAATGAAGTCACTAAAATTAAATAGTGATGAATTTATAAATAACATCGTTAATAAAGTAGATACTGATGAACACATTAAAGAATTAGTTAGTGAGAAAAATAAAATAGTTACTAGACTTAATACAATCGACTCAATCATCATTAGATTATATGAAGATTTAGTGGAAGAAAAACTAAGTGGAAGTAACTATCAAAAGATGTTAGATAAGTATCAAGATGAACAAAAGAAGTTAAACTCACAACTAATAGAAATTGAAAGTAAACTTACTCAGGAGAACAAGACGGAAGCTAATATTGAAACATTCAAGCAAATAGCAAGAAAGTATATTGACTTTGATGAGTTGACTCCTGAAATCATTAATAATTTAATATCACATATAACAGTAAGTCATGTGAAAGTTATTAATGGTACAAAATTTAGAGAAATTAAGATTATCTATAAGTTTATAGGTTAATCTTTTATGGGGATACTCGTAATAGCCCTGTCGAAACGGGATTATTTTGGTTATCCTCAAGGTATTATTCTCCAGAATTATGCAGATTCATCAGTCCAGATGATGTAGAGTATCTAGACCCAAGTTCTATTAATGGTTTAAACTTATATGCGTACTGTAACAACGATCCAATAAATTATGCCGATCCATCAGGCCACGTTGCAATATCTATTGGCTTATTATTGGCTATTGGAGGAATTGTAGGAGCTGCGATTGGAGCAGGAGCTAGTGTGGCAGGACAATATTTAGCAAACGGATGTAGTTGGGAAAACTTTAGTTGGGGACAACTTGCTCTAGATACAGTCTTAGGTGGAGTTAGTGGAATGTTATCTATGTCACCTTTAGGATGGGGAACTATGATTGCTGCTAATGCAGGTATTGGTTTTGTCGGAGCGGTTGGGGGTCATTTAATTAATGGAAGTGACTTCTCAAAATTGTCTACTTGGGTAGATATTGGATTATCTACTGGCCTAGGAGCGTTAGTTGGAGTAGTGGGTGGACCAGGTGCTTTAAATGCAGGATATCTAAACGGAGCAAAACAAACTGCTGGATTTATTAGAGCAGCAGGATTATATGATGATGTTTTAACAAAAGCTGTAACAGGTTTCTATAGAACCCCTGGTATTGCATCTAATGCTTTAAGACTATCAGGTCAAAATTTAGTTAAGCAATGGAATAAAATGGTTGTTAATCAAGCAGGCAAAGCTTTAACTAAAGCATTGGCATATGGTGGTACTGCGTTATTAATTGGAACTGCAGGAAAAGGGTGGCTATATGATTGGTACAACAATTATTTTTAGGAGGATAAACTATGTTAGATAACATTTTGATAGTATTGATTTTGCTTTCAATAGTATTAAGTTTCTTTATAGTGAAGATTTGGAAGAAAAAATATTTTGTCAAAGAATTATATATTGGTGAAGGAGTATCAGTCGCACTCTATGTTATTACAATTGCAATTACGATTGGCTTATTAACTATATATTGTATATTATCAAAAGGAGTAGCATATAGCTGGTTGTATTTGGCTATTGTGTTAATATTAGATTGGTTGCTATTGTTTGCATATTGTATTGGTGCTACTACTTGTATTTATTTAAAAGACAAAACACTGATTAAAAAGAATATTATTAATTCTAAACAAATCTTACTTAATAAAGAAATAAAAATAATTGAAAAAATTGATAAAAGAATTATTAAATCTAGTGAAAAATCAATTTCTATTAGTTCAAGGTATCTAACTGGAAATATAAATAGTTTAATGAATAATGTTAAAATAATAATTAATGAATAAATGGACTTTTGACAAAACTTATTTATTTTAAAATTTAGCGAATCTGCTTAATTGTAGGTTCGCTTTTCTATTTAATCTATTTTATAGATTATTCACTAAGAAAATGGTATAATAAGATATCAAGATTTAATATGGAATATTTTTCTGGAGGTGCATATTTGTGATAGTATTTTCTAAAAACGATTTTGAAAAAGATGGTGTAAGTTTTTTGTCTTTTGATGATAATTTTGAATTTGATGATTCTAATAAAATCATTTTTGGTTTTAATGGAATTGGAAAGACATCTATATATAATTATTTAAAGAAAACACAAAAAGATAATTACCAATTTCTTGATTATGAAAATAAACCGAAATTTACTGGTTCAGGAAAGAAAATTACAATTTCAATAGATCTTGTTGAATTAAATCTTTTATATATTGAAAGAGATAATATAAAAAAAAGATTATCAGTGAAAGAATGTTTTAAATCATTTGGAGTCAAAAACAAAACTGACGCTGAATCAATAAATGCTGATTTCGCTAGTTTTTATAATGGAAAAAAAATATTTAATATGGCTAACATTGATGAAAGTAAGTACAAAAAGATTTCTTCTTGTGTACAAATTAATGAGATTCTTGAATTGATAAAAAATATTGATAAAATTAATGAAATAACTGATATTACTTCAGAAATAAAAGATTACACTGAAAAATATTTGTTAAATGTTTTTGAATTGTTAGATAAAAATTTGGATAAATCAGTTACTAAATGTCCGGTTTGTGGTACGGAAAACGTTGATGTATTTGGCTATATTAATTCAAAAAGAAAAGAATTATTGTCTTTAAGTACTAATTTATTTGGAAAGTTTTCCCATGTTACTTCCAAAAATATAGATGAACAAGAACAAGCGTTAAATGAATTGATAGAAATTTCAAAAGAAGTAAATATTGAAACACTTATTTCAATTTGCATTTCAAATTGCAATTATGAAGAATATAAGAATATATCAAGAGATAACAATCGATTAACAGAAATAGAAAATAAAATTACAACCATAGAAGTTAAAAGAGATACTTTTTATAAAGCAATGTCCGAAAATAAAAACTTTGTAAAAGAGCAATTTGAGCAAATTTACAAAGGTTCAAAAATTACTTTTGATGACAGTAATAAAGAAATTAAAATTGATTTACCAAGAGACTTTAATACATATAGTACTGGCGAATTAAATGAATTGTGCTTAGTTATAAAACTGTTATCATTTAAAGGTAGCAGTAAACAATTGTTGATTATTGATGATCCTCTTAGTAGTTATGATTTTGTGAATCAATATAGAATAATATTTAGAATCGTAGAAGCAACAAAAAATTATAAAAGAATTATTGTATTCACACATAATATTGAGACAATTAATATTATTAATACACAATATAGCAATAAATTTAAGTATTATTATATTGAGAAATATAATTCAAAATTAATATTAGAACAAATCAAATCAGATAACATTATTAATTCTATTTTATCATTGGAGAATATTAGAAATATGAATCCATATATAGATTTATTGGTTTATAGAGAAAATTGTGAGGAAGGACCATTGTTTAGTGGACATAAGGTATTCCATTATGATTCTTCATTTACATTTAATTCGAGCAATCCTAAAGAGTCTAATTTTAATGGACTTAGCAATGATGAATTGTTAAATTTAATTGAAAACACACCAGTTAAATATAAAAATTCATTCGAGGAAAATACAATTACAAAAATATTATATATTTGTGGTATAAGGGTATGGATTGAAAATAAGATTAGAAACTTTATATTAACTTTAAGTGATCCCCAAAAAAGCAAGGTATCTAATAAATTTAATTCTAAAAACACGACTTTGGAAAGATTAAATGTTGTTCAGTCAATGAGTGAATTTAAAAATATGTTTCCTAATTATTTAAGGGAAAACTTTATGATGAAAAAGGTTATGTTAAATCAAGATTCACATTATAAAAGTCAAATCATACCTTTCAATTTTGCAATGAATATATCATTGGATGATTTGATAAGAGAAATAGCAGAAGTTAAAAATATTTTTGTAGAAAAGCAATAATACATTTGATTTCTTAAAAATAATTTGTAAATAATTCAATGAATTATAGAGTATTTCCACATTATGGAGATAGGTAATAATAAGATCATATTATATAATTAATGTGGAGGTGCTTTTAAATGAAAGATATAATATCAAAAAGAAGAAAAGAACTAGGATTAACTCAACAAGAGTTAGCTGATAAATTATTTGTAAGTGATAAGGTTATTTCTAAATGGGAAACTGGTAAAAGTGTACCAGATACTTCTATATTAGTAGAACTTGCTAATGTGTTAGAAATATCATTAGATGAACTTTTAAAATCAGGTAAAGAAGGAATAGAACAAAGTATCAAAACAGCTGTAGCTGATAAAGTAGATGTTAAGTATAAAAATGTTTTATTATTTACTTCGTTATTTATTGTTATAGGTACAGTATTGTTTTCTGTGGCTAAAATACTTGATTATAAAGATTATTATCAAGAATACCAAGTTACTATTACAATATTTTATGTACTAGCTATATTGTTTCTTATTTCTAGTCTTTTTTATTTCTTGATTACTCGAAATAAATTAATAATAGATTATCCAAGATTTAAAGAAGTTGATAATATTTACATTAAGAAATTAATTATTATTTATGGAATTGCAACGTTTATTATTACTTTAGTTATTACGATAACTCATAGATTGATTATTTTTGAACTGCTAATAGTATTAGCAATTGCTGGGTTAATTGAAGCAGGCGTTTATTTGCTTGTATTTTATATAATAAATAAAATAAAAAATAAGTAGTTATTATTTTTCTCTTACTAAGAGACATAGTTCTAGCAACATTTTAGTAAAGATGTGATATTATAAAATTGTAAAGACAAGGAGGTTAATCTCATGAAGAAAGCAATGTTAATTTTTATATCATTAATTTTAGTTACTTTTATTTCAGCTTGTGATGGTAATATGGGAAAGAATTACGCACCTGATCCAAGTGAATACGTAGAATGGGATGGGAATTATTTCTATTATAAAAACTATCGTTGCAGTACCGACTTAAAAGTAGAAGAGCCTTATATCACAGAAATAACTTATAATGATAAGACATACGCTATTGATGAAGTTAATGATTGTACATTTAAAGATGATAAATTACATATGACTTTTTGTTTTGAAGTTGGTGAATTTGAAAACTGGACAGCTTATACTATTTATTCATTAGAAAATAAAGAAGTTGAATATTTATACATATATGAGCATACTAGTTATGACTATGAAATTGATTTAAATAAAATCCTTGATATTAGTGATAATTATGCAGTCATTTCAGGAACTGGAAAGATAAGTAAAATCGATATAACTTCCAATGAAATTGAAACTATATATTGTGATAGTTATGAAGTTAAAAATGGTTATGCAGTTATTAAAGATGAAAATGAATTGCTTGCTTCTACAATAGAAGATTTTAATTTTGAAAAAATAATGGATTTATCAAATGTTAGTTCACGTTTTGATTATTATATTCATAATGTTGATGATAAACCTTACTTACAGATTATTGATCAAACAAGTTCTAATATTAATGGTCAATATATAAATACCAATAGTTTGACTTATTATGATTTTGAAAGTAAATACTTTTATGAATTAGTCAAATTTGAAGATAATAAATCATTATCAATAGATTCAAATAATACTAGTATGTTTATGTTAGGAGAACCAAAATTAGTAAAATATAATCCGTATACACCTGATGATAAACATTTAGAATATGAATTATTTGTTGATAACAATATTTTATATACTGTAGAACTTGATGAAGATAATGGAATAGAACTAAAAGAATTGCATCATTTTGAATCTACAAAACATAATGAAGAATATACTCTTAATAAAATCGAAGATAATATTATTTATTTAAATAAAAGATATTTTAATAAACCTCAAAATCATATGTATTATAATCGTATAGATACTTCTATAGTTTATTTTGATATAGAAAAAAATTCTTTTATTGATAAAGAAGAACATGATTATGATAGGAAGATAATACTTGCTGAATATGGCAATATTGTTTATTACGTTAAAACTAAGAGACAAGGTGTTTTTATGGCTGAGGACAAAATTCACTTTTATCTTTATAGATTTGATAAGACAACTCAAGAAGAGGGTTTATTAAATTATTTTGTAAATCTTAATAATGATTTAAGGTTTGATAATTATTTTTATAACAATGAACAAACTGATTTAGAAATTTTAGTAAGAAACTCTTAAATTTAAAATATATTTTGAATAGTATTTTTTAACTAAACTTTATACATTGGAACCGAAAGGTTCCTTTTTTTATGTTTTTATAGGAAATGGGTGGTAATTTGTTATATCAAATGTCCGTAACTATTGAGAGGATAATTTATTTTTATTAATTTTTCAAAATGGGTTCATAAATGCACAACTAACTTTCCAGTAACTGTTGAAGGGTGTTTAAAAAATTGATGAAAACCCCATCAAATTGATGTTGAAAACACCAGTACTATTGAGTAAATATAAAAAAGTTAAAGAAATTTAATCAAATAGGTACACAAACGCATATGTAACTTTCCAGTACTATTAGAGGGGCATTAATTAATTTAATAAAATTTAGTGTTTCAACCTCTCACTTTGATGGTTTAATGTCCGTTACTATTGAAGGCATATTTAGAGAAATTTTAAAAACTTTTGTAGATGCCTCCTCAAAATAACTTTGAAATCTCCATTACTATTGAAGGGATACTAAAAACTTTTTATAAATCCCCCCTCAAAGCGACTTTGAAATCTCCTGTAATTATAGAGGCAGATAAATTTATTTTAATTATTTTTACTCAAAGGGCCATCAAAGATAGTCAAAAATTCCCATTACTATTGAGGGAACATAAAAAAATTAAAAAAGTTTTAAGTTTCACCCCGACACTTTGGCTTCTAAAAGTCCGTTACTATTGAAGGGATTAATTTTGTTTTAGTTAAGACCCCCGCATTTGATACTTCTAATGTCCGTTACTATTAGAAGGAATAATTATAAATAAGTTAGAAAGGAGTTGATTAGATTCATTTAAATTAGTTACTTTTAGTTACAATTCTTATTTTTTTATAGAGCTTATAACATAAGCTCTTACTACAGACACATTTATTAATATATATATAAATAATAAGTGTGCTTGTATTTATTAAATCTACAAAGAAAAGGAGATGATTATTATAGAAGAAAGAAGAAAAGTAGATTTTCATAGTACACAACTGTACATTAACAAAAAAGAAGATGTAGATGCATTAAATGAAGATTTTGAATCTTTAGGTTTAACAAATAAAAGTGATTATTTAAGAGGATTAATAATGCTCGGATTAGAAACCAAAAAGAATCAAGAAAGAAATGTGTCTATAAAAGAAAAAGAATCATTAATTAAATTAGATGAACTATCTAATAAAATTAATGAAGTTAAAGAGTTATTAAGTGATATTAATCTTGATGATTCAGTTTATGAATTGTTAGAAGAATTAAAGAAATCGTTTGATGAAACATTTATGACTGTAATAGGTACAGTAAATAAAGTTAATAAAAAAATTGATTTAGTTACAGAACATTACGATAAAGTATTAGGTTCAATTTATAGGTTGATTTATTCAATGTGCTTAAAAGAAAGAATAAGTAAAAAAGATTTAGATACTGGTTTATTTGATGAACTGCCAGATAGATTAAAAGGTGGTGATTTAAATAAGTAGAACACCTCAAACAGTTGTAGCTAAATTACATTATTATGATTTGAAAAGTACAGATAGAGATTTTTATTCATCTTCAAGTAATAACGATTATATAGGATATGTTTCTAAAGGTATAACAGAAGCTAGAACTTATGATTATGTATCTTATATGGATGATAATGATAAATCTTCAGGTGTATTTGATAGTAATGGTTTATTATCCAAACAAGATATAAAAGCATTAAGAAAGATGTTAAGAGAAACAAAATCTTGTATTTGGGATATGGTAATTAGTTTTGAAGAACTATTTGGTAAAGAACACTTGTTTCATTATGAACAAGCAATTGGTTTATTAAATAACATTCTACCTAAATTTTTTAAAAGTGCTAACTTAAATCCTAAAAATATTATTTGGTATGCTGGACTTCATGAAAATACAGATAATAGACATATTCATATTTCATTTTTTGAAAAAGAACCAACATTTTATAATCACAGAAAAAAGGAATATAAATATCATCGAGGTAAGATTCCTATTACTGCTGTTAAAGAACTAAAACTAAATGCTGAAAACTATTTTAACTCACCAATGGAAGAATTAAAGATTAAGCGGAAAAAGCTTGTAGAATCATTAAAATTAGAACTAGCAGATAAATCCTTTGATGAGTTTGAAAGTAGTCTTAAATGGCTTTTAAAAGGCTTATTTGAAGAAATTCCAAGAAGTGGAAGGACTGGTTATGATTCAGAAAATATGAGGCCATTTAAAGAAAAAATTGATAACGCTATTACTTTAATTTTAGAAAAGAGTGTTTATAAAGATGACTATAAAGTTATGTTAGATACAATTAATGAACATGATGAAAAGTTAAAAAAGAAATGTAGGAAATATAATCTTGATGAAAAAGAATATTTATGTGGTCCTAAATTTAAAAAAAATCTATATAGAAGAATGGGAAACGTAATTATTAAAGAAATAGTTAACCAAAGAGAAAAAGAATATAAAGAACTTCAACATATTAAAAATGAAAAATATAGAAGACGTGCTGAACTTAAGAAAACTAGTTATTTATTATCAAGAGCCTGTGAAATAGCAGATGAAGCATATAAAGAAGCTTATGAAGTGTTCTTAGAATTTCAAATAAAGATGAGAAATGCTGAAATTGAAAGACTAATTGAAGAAGGTATTTTAGATAGAGAAGAACTAGAAAACGAGATGTAGATATTAGTTATTTTTAGTTAGTTTGATAGAAATATCAACAGGATAAGAGATGTACCCAAATTTTGGTTACCTCTCTAAGTTTCGCAAATGGGATACCCATTTCGATTTATTTTAAAAAGAAAAAGGAGGAAGAATTTATAGGATTAAAAATTAAAGAAATTAATAATGAATTAGTGATAGTTAATGAAGAATTAACTGATAGAGAATTAACAAGTAATTATTATATAAATGAATATTTTAGATTATGTGACAAGATCGTTTTAATAAAACTTAATCTAGATGAGGGAATTGTAATGAATGTAGGTAAAGATACTTATGTCATTAAAGAGTCATTTAATAAAAATAGAACAATGTCAGAAATAATACAAAAGTTAATAAGAGTAGATATAAACAAATTGACCTAATTTGCAAGGTCTAACTTGATGCAAATGATGGACTAAATAATAGCACCTATGGTATAATAGTAGTGTCAAAATAGTCCATTTAGTTATAGGAGGAAAATGAAAGAAACTAAACTAAATAAGACTGCGATATATTGTCGTTTATCGCAAGATGATGGAATGGTTGGTGATTCATCTAGTATTCAAACACAGAAAATGATGCTTGAACAATTTGTAAAAGATAACAACTTTGTATTATATGATATCTATGTAGATGATGGTTATACTGGTTTAAATTATAATAGACCAGGATTCCAAAGACTTCTTGAAGATATTGAAAATGGTAAGATTGATATTGTTGTAACTAAAGATTTATCTAGACTAGGTAGAGATTATATTATGACTGGATATTATACTGAAATATATTTTCCAGAACATAATGTAAGATACATTAGTGTAAATGATAATATTGATACTTTATATGATAATAATGATATCGCACCATTTAAAAATATCTTAAATGATATGTATGCTAAAGACATATCAAGAAAAGTTAAAACTGCTAAAAGACAAAGAATGTACAAAGGTTATTATATCTCTTGTCAAACACCTTATGGTTATAAAGTAAATCCAAACAATAAAACTCAATTAATAGTTGATGAAGAAGTTAGAGATAATGTTAAGTTAATATTTGAACTATCTTTAATGAATCTAGGAAGTAAAAAAATATGTAATGAGCTTAATAGAAGAGGTATTCCTACCCCTGGAGCATATAAAGCAGCTTCTGGAGAACAACGATTTATTAACTTACTAGAATCAACTAAATCATCACGAAGAAATTATGATGTAAGGTTATGGAATACTGATACAGTAAATAAAATCTTAAAAGATAGAGTTTACGTTGGAGATATGGTTAATCATAAATATGAAGTTAAAAACTATAAAACAAAGAAAAGAACAAAAGTTCCAGAACATGAAAGAATAATTGTGAAAGACACTCACGAACCTATTATTTCTAGAGATGATTTTGAAAAAGTTCAATTAATGATTAGTAATAGAAAATATGAAAACAATTATACAAGTCCTAATTTATTTAAAAGTATTGTTAAATGTAAGAAATGTGGAAGAACATTAACATTTTGTTACAACAAAAGAAATA
>ENA-OPCN01001295-OPCN01001295.1-human-gut-metagenome-genome-assembly--contig:-NODE-1295-length-17666-cov-2.757311_pt1 | contig 17666 bp, 25 predicted proteins | sample MGYA00241567_ERZ501485 | MGnify/ENA primary metagenome ERZ501485 (study PRJEB25962, sample SAMEA2042579) | human gut metagenome | biome: human gut; feature: human-associated habitat; material: faeces...
AAAAGAAAGAGTAATTTATTTTACTCTTTCTTTTTTATCCGTTAAATACTCTCTTCTCAAGTATATATTCTAATATAGAAGATATAGAACGTAGGATGTTCTATATCTTCTATATCTATCGAGAGGAGGTGTATTAAAGATGAAAGATTTGGATGATAACTTTCGTTGGGTATCACTCAATGAAGTTTACATCACGAAAATCTGCAGGCAACGTTCACCGTTGAACTTTTGGAGTAAGTATCCAGAAACTGTTCGACTACCTGATGGTGCCTCAAAAGATGAATTGATTAGAGCATCTCACGAAATGCCTGGCAAGATTGTTTACAGTCTTCCAGAAATCAATTCATTGAATCATAATACAAATGAAGCAATCATTCATTTTAATGAATGATTTCTCTAATACTCCACCACTCTACATAATTGTATTGTGGTCGATAGAATAATATTAAAAAAGAACGGCTATTTCTAGCCGTTCTTTTTTAATATCTGAAAGATATATAATATAGATGAAATAGAAAGCAATTTATGTTTTCTATTATCTTAAAAAGAAAGACTGGTATTTATTATGAAAAAGAAAGAAATAAAAATTGCAAAAACGTTCATCAAGTTTGCAAAAGTCGCTGAAGAGTATAATTCTGGGTCCATTTCAATGGAAGAGGTATATTCTATTATCGATGATATTCCAGCAAAAAATCTTTTGAGATTCCTCGAAGCATTTAATGAAATAGATGTTTTTATGGACTCAGTCGATGAAGATATTGAGAACTATGAGAGCATCGGATTGACAATGTCCGAAATCGATCGAGCATTGTCAATCCCGAGTATTCTTTTCTCAGAACGCGTAAAAGCAAAGATCACTGATGAGATCAATGAAAATGTAGATCTGAATAAAATGCTCTTTGATAAGAATCCAGAAGATTTGATGGAAAATAGTGTGGTAAATCATATCATTAATAATACATCTAAGGCATTGAAAGAAGAGACTGATAAAGATATTCTTTCAGAGGATTCTGACGTATCCGAACAAACTTCTACTACTAGCAATAAAAAATCTCGATCGTCTGCCGGAAAAATGGATCGAAATTCCGATGAATACAAGGAATTTCTTGAGAATGTTGTAAAAGGATATCTCTCCGTCAAGCAAGTGGCAAATGTTACTGGATGGTCTATAACGACAATTCGGCGAGATACCGCAAAGGTTCTCTAAGTAAATTAAAAAAGAAAGGAAGTTTTATTCCTTTCTTTTTTGCATGATTTCTACCTTGAAAAACAGACCCATAAGGATTTCAAAGTGAATGGAGGGAATTCAAATGCTATTGAAATCGAGCATTTATCCCTGGTCTGGATATTTTGGCTATTTAAAACAGCCTCATGAAACTCAGTATGATACATCTATCTTTATGGTATGTGATAACAATCGTACAGAGTTGAATATCTTAATTACCCAACCAGGTTCCTATTCAAGTGCATATAAAGTTGCAAGTCGAACTCATTTTAGAGAAGTTAATATTTTTGCAACATCATACGATATTAATTTTGTATCAGATGTATATCGTTTGGCAAGAGATTTAAAAGCTCTTGGAAAACCGACGGTACACACATATTTTCCAGAAAAGTTCCCAATGCCAGTAGATGGTGTTACTGCGCTAAATCATATTAAATCATTTACATTTAAATCCCGATATGATGCTAATATTTCGATTGAATATCATATCAATAATCGAGATATTGAAGATCGTGTTCAATCTGGCTTAATGGAATTACCGACTGGATTGATATATGATATGGTTGTTTTTCTTGGAGATAAAGTTGTAATTCTTCCTGCAAAACTAAATACATCAATTTTGGATGATTGTATTTGTATTGATAAGGGAGAAATACACATACCCTATTCTTCAACGATTTATGGCGGTCTTTCTTACAAAGATATTTTTGAAAATATTTTAAAGAACGATCGTATTACTGCAAGAAATCTTTTAAGGATGTGCTATGTGAATTGCTTTGCAAGTATTGACGAAATGACCGCTTGTAAAAACAATGGAAATATTGCAATTGCGAGATATATGAACAAAAGTTTGTTATAATAAAAACGTTTTCAAGTCAGTAGGAAAGGAGGAAATTCTATATGATCTTATGTAAAACAAGTCCTACAATGAGAAAACGGCAGCAAAAAACAATCTGTATTACTCTAGAAGAGATGCCTAAACGCCCAGAATATGTTTTAAAGAGCAATGCGGATTGGAAAAAAGTTATTAAAAAAGCTGAAATGATGATTCGTAGTTCACTTGAGTATCGTCAATATATGAAATTTCTCAAGGATAATATGGATTTTAATCGTTGTGCTATTTTTCATAGCATTGCCTCAACACCCGAAAAACATTATAGCATTGAAATTCATCATAGTCCTTTAACTCTATTTGAAATTACACAAATTGTGATTGCGAAGCATCTGGAAGAAAGAGGAGAAATTAATCTATTTCGAATTTCGCAGGAAGTAATGCAACTGCATTACGATGGAAAAATCGGATTAATTCCTCTTACAGCAACAGCACATGAATTGGTTCATAATGGGAAGATTTTTATCCCCCTTACCCAAATTTATCAGGATTATGTTGGATTTGTGGATGAATATGAACCATGGATCTTGGATACCACAAAAGATAAGCTTTTGGATATTGCTGATGCGACGACCAAAATTTTGAATGGTCGTTTCAAAGAATATGGTGATTGTCTGAAAACTGAATTTGTGTATTTAAATGTGGATGGGTTTGAATACCCAGTCGTTCCGGAGGAATGGGGAAAACGAACCAATGTTGATTCTATTATGAATGAAGAATATGACGAGGAAGGAGATGGTGAAGTTGTCTATCGAATCGGTGACGAGATCCCTCAAGGAGAAATGGAAAGCTGACCATCAAACTTCGACAATTCCATTTTTACACGAAGCATTGGAATATCTTGGTAATCGAGAAGATGTAGTATCGATGCCTCCAGAAGATCAGAGAAATTCTAACTATCATATTGGCAAAATTACAAAAACTCCATTGATCTCTAATGGAAAATTGTTTTCTCATGTTCGATACGATTCTCTTGATCGTTCATTTCTTTTTTATCGCACATTGGATGGCAAAATCAATCGTATTTCTGTAAAAGGATAATTAAAAATAGTAGCATATAAAAAATATGCTACTATTTTTTCTTTTATATAATACATATAGTATAAAATTTATCTCTCCAAAAACATTTAAAATGAGGTGACAAAAATGCCAAAAATGGAATCCTTTAAGGAATTTATGTCCCCAAATGTTGAGGGGATTATTCACACACAAATCGATCTTGATATTACGAATCTAACATTGTCCGATGTAATGCGGAACATTGATCATACATATCCGAAAAATACGATAGAGCGTGAGCGAGTTTCTCATGGCTCTACCGTTATTGCCGTGCTATGCAAATCTGAATTTTTGTATCCATTAAAAGGAATATTATTATTCGTTGCAGGAGATAATGTTGATATCAACATTATCTCAAAGAAGTATGCGGTAGTTGTTGTTAGTGAAAAAGATATTACAACAGAACCGAGAATTATGACGGTTAATGATAAAATTTGTGTATTTTTAGCAAAAAATTATAGAGAGACGATTGAAGATTTTGATATGTTCTACAATCGGTTTCTTTATAATGCATATGAAGCAGAGAGGTAAATTAAACATCATACTTATCGAAAATGATAAGTATGATGTATTTTTAAAGGAAGAGGCCGGCTATTTTCATCGAATCTGGAGGCGAAAATGACTGCAAAACTTTGAGCGTAATTTTGCACCATACTTTTTATATGTGGAGGAACGCTTTTTCATTCTCCCAATGCCAAAAGGAGAAAACATGCAAACATGTATTCAACAAAGAAAAACATGAAGAATGTATCTATATGAAAACCCCAAGACTATAGCAAGAAATATAGAAAGTGGAGCTGCCGGCCTCTTTATCATTTTTGTAGGTAAAAAGATATGAAAAAATAAAAACCCTCCAGTAGGTTGGTTCTACTGGAGGGCAAAAAGAAAGGTGTTAAGGGTCGGGAGAGAGGGCTGTTTCTCTCGTTAAATAACCCTTAATATTAAGTTAGTTGAATTCATATAAAATTAAAATCAGATTATGAATGATATATCATATGTATAGAAAGGGAGGAATAACAATGATTGATATATCAAATATACACAGTTTGGTTTCAGATCCATTATTTTCAAAAAGATGTTTTAAGGTGAGGGCATATAGTTCTACATCGATATATGGTGTTCGAATCACATATAATTCAAATCTTTCATTTAATATAGAAGGATATGCTCACTATTTTGAAGGAGGAGCATCATATATTTTGTATCCACTAATTGATGAAAATCAATTTATTGTAAGCGATATTGGATTAACGATATATCCACCATATCGTATTATCAATACTGAAAATTTGGGACATAATTTTCTCGTCTTTCATAAATTGATCTTATCGGATGATGAATTTCATGCCCTTCCTCAATGGTTCAGAGACGAATATGAGGAATATATTATTACTTAAAGAGTAACATCTCTTTATCTAAAAGAAAGGAAGGTGAGGAAACGATGGCTGCCATTGATATCGATGTTGATCAACTGCTTGAACAGATGGAACAGATACCCAATGATCGTTTCCCAGAAATGTTATTTTCTCCGGTGATTAATCAATTTGAAGACGATATCGGAAAAAATTATTGGACCGATTTTGATGAATCAAATGAATTGATCGATCGCGCAATGACAATTGGAGGAAAAACGAGAGATTATAATAAATATCTCGATGAGCTTGAAGTCTGGAATGAATACATGTCTTCGTTGGCAGAAAAATATGGTTCGATTGAAATCGTTGAAGCTGCTGCAGAAGATGGAGTCATTCCAGAATTTGTTCCCAAAAAACCAAGTCTTAAAATGACAAAGAGGAATAAGTTGCTCATCAAGTCTGGTGTTGTCCCAAGTCGAAAGTCGTTTAAGCCGACATATATTGGTCTTTATGGTTTTATGGATCAATCCGGTGAAATTGATTCCGAATGGGAAGAAATCACAGAAGACAATATGTTCCAAAAGATGGACAAAGCCAGTCGAAAAGCGATTAAAAAATATCTTAATAAGCATATGGTCCGTGATCGTATGGAGATGTATACAAATAGCAGGACGAAAAATGATGCATTTGCAACGATCAATGAATTCTACAACACGTTTGGAGAAAGGGGCTATCGTCGTCAGGACGATGAATTTACAAGTCTTACGCAACTTCAAAAAGAACGTGAGCGAATTGAAAATACTCCAGATCACTTGCTCGATGAGATGTTTGATACCAGCTACTCTGGAATCGATTATGTTTATGGAAAGTTTACAGATACTAGAAAATCTCGGAAACTTGACATTGTTAAAGATATGATCGAACTCGGATATGATCCATTCCGTTTGGGAGCAGCTGAAGGAATTAGTAAGAAAGAAATTAAACTAATTGCATCGGATATGAGCGACGTAATTCCGGACAATGTCAAGAAGGGTAAAATGTGGAAGAAGCTCAATAAAAAGAAAAAGAAAGAACGAAAGAAACTAGCAAAACATACAACGCAAAATTCCAACATCGCAAGACTTATCAACAATTCGTTCAGTGTTTCGGACACAGAGTTTCTAACAAATTGGACCTGGAATAAAGACGATCTGGATGATTGAAGGTGAAAAAATATATGAGTGAAGAAGTAAGCGTATCAAAAGAATTGTTTGATCAAAGTCAAGTTACGGATACAATGCGAAAATTTTCCAAGATCAAGCAGTATTTTCCAGATAAATTGATTAAGCTTTTCTATTATTATACAATGAGCTATGAGCTTGGTGATAATAATAGAAAAGCGGAGCTTTTCGAATTAATTATGGATCGAGTATTCAATGGAAGATTTCTGAAACTCGGAACCGGAACGAATCGAATTGCGTTTCGCCGAGGGAATTTTGTATATAAAATAGCATTGGATCGCAGAGGTTTGGTAGATAACCTGTCAGAGGCCAAACGTTCTCCAGAATGTCCAAATTTCTTTGCATTGACGTATGAAACCAATGCATTGATTGCAGTTTCGGAATATGTTGGTTTGCTTGATCAAGAAACATTTAATGTGAATCAATCCACAATTCTTGAAATGTTAAGTGAACTTGCAAAGCAATATATCTTTGGAGATATGGGATATACCGCAAAAAATTATTGTAACTTTGGATATCGGCAAGCAACATCCAAACGAGATGCAACTTTGGTTGTGTTAGACTATGCATATTGTCATCCAAGATTTACAAATGAAGATGCATTGATATGTCCAAATTGTGGATCTGAAATCATTTATAATGCAAATTATACAGGATTTCGATGCAGTAATCCAAATTGTGGAATTGAATATTCATATTTGGATATTAAGAGACGACTTGATACATCGTATGAGAATCTCGAAAATATGTATTTAAGTAATCTTTCTCTGTTGGATACTCCTGATTTGGAAGATATTACATTCCATTTGGATGATGATAACATAACAGCTCTTGATTTCATCGAAGATGAGATGGATGAGGGACAGTATGTACCAATTCGAAAATCAAAATTAAATATGAATGATCACGAAAATACGATGATCGTTCATGATTCGGAGTGATTAGATTATGCATGATGAAAAAGTAGTTATAGGTAGAGGGGTTCTACTTTATACCTATAACAAAAATAAAGAATGCCGTCATTTGATGGCATCTTATATTCCAAAGATATATTGGTCCATCAGCAAAAAGAAAACCAAAAGATTTATGGAAAAACTTGGTTGGGGGATTCTCTTTGATGAGATGCCTTCAACAATATTTTCTTCAAAAGATGGTCTCATTGAGTTTATTATGTATTTGGAGTCCCACGGATATCTCAAGCAACTTCTTCGGATATTCAATCTGAGATATAGAAGCATTGTTGTTGATAATGCGATCGATGTGTATCTCATTCGTGAAGATTTCAATGTGGATGATATTTCCAAAGGTTCTTCCATCTGTACTGATGAATATATTTCAACATTACGCAATTCGATTGGTCTAGGATATAATGATTTCTTTACGGACACAAACATCTATGGCCATAGAGGTACAACAAAAAATCTTTTATTATTCTTTGGGTCGATCTGTGAAAATGTACCAGATTATCTTCATAAAAGAGACAATTTGATGAAAATTGGCTCCGGCATGTTTGATCTTGAAGCAAGATCAAAGAAAGAAATTCGTATGTGGAAAGAGCTATATGATTCCGTTGGCTATGTCATTGCAGAAATCAAGACACGGCGCAAATTCGAAATAAAAAATATATAATTGATATGAATAGATTCCGTAAGCGATGATCAGGTTTACGAAATTTATTTATAATAAAAAGAAACGAAAGGTGTTGTGATGATATGATCATTCTGTTTGGTCATAAAGACTTCAAGAAATTTTGGAGCGATAAGAAAAGCCGTAAATTATTCTTCTCTCATCATTCCGAAGATCCGCTGATTGTAGATGGAGCAGACGGAGACAATCCGATGTTAAATCAGATGTCGCAAGCATTCAGTATTCGCGGATACAGTGCAGGAGGAAAAGTTCTCTCTGCATCCAAATATGGAGATCCTGAACTCAGAAATAAATTTACTCCGAGAGAAATCAAGAAAGCAAAGAAGAATTTCTTTGGTTCTCCAGAGTTCATAAAAGGAACCATTGCAGTAACAAAAACATTTCTTAACAAAAAAGGCGATATGAATATCGCCATCGTTGTTACACAGAAATCGTATGATGCATTGTCAAAAGACTATATTAAACGAATTCTCAAACTTCTGAAACTAATGAAGAAGGCCGAAGAAATTGACAATGATAGCAATCCGTTTGCTATTCCTGCAAGAATTGATGATCTGGATGATGTATTTGATGAGACCAAGAAAGCAGATGTATTCTTTACATACAAGGAACTTCGGAAGAATCCCGATATTCTCAAAAGAACTCCGACAAAGAAAGAGTTGAAAGCTCTTGCAAAAGGGGTCGAGAAAGCATCGAAGAAAGCCGACGATCTTCCTTGGAGTTAATACTTTTTGTGTGAATGAATTAAGATATGGTGGGGATTTCCCCACCATATCTTTTTTATATTTTTGGACTGAAATGTATATTATTTTCATGAGAAAGGAGAGACCTTGACATGTTTAAAACGAATGAGTTTTTGAATCCTACGATCAATAGTAGAATTATAGAATATGATATTAAATCTGGTAATACTTCTATTATGGAATATTTTCATCTTCGACCCATTACAGTGATCAATGAACTAAAATCCCTTGATAAAAAATCTCGTGTCGTAGAGATCGGTAAAATGATGCGTGAGGATAAGATTTTTGCCAAATCTTTGGAAAAAGGATTCAATGATATCGTTGAATTATTTATCAAGGAAAATCAATTGGACGATGATCATATTATATCCATTAAACGAGATGCTGTATTTGTGAAGGATTATCCAATAAAAAATACAGTATTTGGAAAATGCGTTCACTTTATTCCAAAGAATGAATATGTTGGATTCATCAAGATTAAGAATCTAGAATTTTGGATTAAAGATGATCTTAGTATTGATATAAAAGGAATCAATGATGATAAGATTCCTCTTCATAAAAATGGTATTTTGAATATCATTTCATATATTTATTCGATATGCATTAAAAGTGGGATGAATAAAATGCAAATCAATAAAGCATTCGTTGAATTAACGAATGCATATAAAAAGAAAGAATTGGATTTTGATGTATATCGCGAATTTAACAATGAATCCATGTTCAAAATAATGATTATGGATCGAGTCGCTATGATGGATAGTATAACTGAAGATCTTTTGGATCGATGTGATATCACGTACAATTATACCAATATCATCGTTCCTCTGATTCGGATGTTTTGCTGAAAGGGTGAGAGTTTCTATGAAACGTATAATCGAAAACAACGAGAAGAATGATATTTGCGCTAATTGTGGAGGCAAATGTTGTAAACGGTATGCTGGATGCTATACACCAGACGATTTTGATGATGTGGAGAAAGAGGTGGAAGATCTTTTTAAGAAAGAACTTATTTCTGTTGATAAATGGGAAGGTATACTGATTACTCCAGACTGGTCAGATGAAGAAGCTATATTTATTCGTCCAAGGCATAAACCAAGTTATTATCACGATATATGTATTAGCAGTGGACCAATATTTGATATTTCGTTTGGTGGAGAATGCATTCACTTAAGTGAAAATGGGTGTTTGTTAAACTTTGATGAACGTCCTATGTTTTGCAAATTATTGGTTCCGGTTTTTCATTTAAATGGATCTAAAGAAGAAATTCAAATATGTGAAGTTATTGGATATAATTTTGATGGTAATATAAATGAAAAATATGAAGCAGCTGTTGCATGGCATCCTTATAAGAAATTTCTCGAAAGAATGCTTCAAAAGTATGATTACTAATTCTCCCGTAACAGTCGGTATTTTATCAATACATTATTTCAATGATAAGGATAGAGAATCTTTATCAGTAGTCTATAAAAACAAAAAAAGAGAGGAAGAAAAAATAATGACTACCGAAAAAATGCCGACTGATTTACTGGACACCGCTGTTATGATTGGGGAGGAATATGAAGATACTCTGAAACAATCGATGCCGAAAATGCAGCATATGTTCACTGAGGAACAGGAAGCTACCATTGCAGCTGCAAGACTCAACGCAGTTAAAACGTGTTTCCTGGGTTCTCGGGAAATGAAAGTAAAAGTTACTTTCATTGATTCTGCATTGGGCATGAGCCCAAATGATAAGGATGTGTATCGTGATTTCATTGCATCCAAAGCTCCGGACGCAATGAAAATCGAGGAAGAGGTTGCTTCTGTTGGCGTGGATGAAACAGAAGAGAAAGGTATTACAGTCTTTCCGTGCAATCAACATGGTCGTCCTTGCGCATTTGATTACCAGTGGAAAGGATTCTTCAAAGATGCGTGTTCATTGCTGAGTCGCGCAGCTGGAAAAGATCCGGAAACTGGGAAAAAGCTTCCCAGCAACTATTCCAGTCGAATGACTGCATATAAAAAGGTCATCGATGGAAATATCTTCGTTTCACCGAGAATGATTGAGTTCCATATGCCAGAGGGTGCAGAGATGGGAGAACTGAGTCGTCCGCTTCGTGCAGAAACGGCACAAGGTCCTCGTGTTGCATTGGCAAAATCGGAGAAACTTCCTGCCATGTCCACTGCAGAGTTTTCTGTCCTGAGCATGAATCCTGGTGATTGTGCTGCAATCGAAGAGTGGTTGACCTATGGATGTCTCCATGGATTTGGTCAATGGAGGAATGGCGGTTTTGGTGTCTTTGTATGGGAGAAGCTGGAAGATTGGCATACAGTCGGAACTCCTGTATCTACTGAACCCACAGAAGAAGCTCCGAAGAAACGTGGTCGTAAGAAGAAGGAAGCTTAAGCTTCCTTCTTTCTTTTTCCTTACTCGAGTAGAAAAGAAAAGTATATTGAAAGAGAAGGAAAAGCTGCGCGCAGCATCCAAGCGAATCGGAGCAGTTTCGAATGCTAGGATTGGCGGCGGAATTGTCGTGAATCGCTTAGTTTAGTGGGGTTTCGGAAATGCTGGGCGTCGCTACATGGAGATATGTGGTGGAAATGCAACATCATGACGTGACGCTAAAAACTCTGTCCAGATATGGATTGGCGATGTTGAGAAAGCTTATGTTGTGGAAAATCGTGGAGGTCAACTAAAGTGCGGAGCAATAGGAATGGTGCAGTGCAGTGGGGCAGTGGAGACGCATAGAATCGATAAGATCCTCTCCGATAAGATTCAATCTATAAAGTAATGAGAAATATTCGATATGGATTAGATATTCCCAGCACAGGAATGCTTCACTTGGCAACATACCATACCATAAAAATAAAGGAATATGGTATTATCCATATTCCTTTATTTTTTATTCTTTTTCTTTTTGCGTAGAGTTTTTACGCACCATTGGAACTACTTCTGCATCTGGAAAATATTTCACAATCGGATTTCCCTTTGTAACAACGACTTTTATTTTGAACTTTTTCACAGCCTTTTTAATATTTCCTGCAAGTTCATCACGATCCGATGCAGGACAGAATTTAAAATATTTAATTGCATTTTTAACACGATCTGCATCGGTCATAGGATATTTTCTTTGTTTTGGAAGACCAAATGCACTATCTGGAAGATCTCTGCGTTCTTTTGCACTCATTTTCTTTTCGGACATCTCTGGGATTTCTTGTTGATCAATAGCAGCCTCAATCGCCGCAGCTGTTTCGTCGTCATCAAATATTCCAAATAGAGCGATATGTGCCTCAAGTGCCTCTTTACGTGACATAGCCATCTATACCATCACCTTTCTCAAGGATTGTTTTTATTAAGGTACTGTTAAATCCGGTGATTAATGAACCTCGAAAACACACCCTTAATAATTTTACCGCTAAACCCTATTTGATAGGAGGAATATATTATGGCAGTATATGGTCGTTTACGTGCAAAGAATGGAGAATCGTTCACAGAATTTTATCCAAAAACATATGCAAATCTTGTATATATGCAGGGAGCAGTATCTCAAACAGTTCAGAGTAGAATTGCAGATATCATCAGTGGTACTCAGAAAGTTGGATCTGCTTCTAGTGCAGATCATGCTACGAATTCTGATAATGCTACAAATGCAGGAACTGCAACTGTTGCAAATACAATAAAGCTGGAAAATGCAAATAATACCAAGTGCGTTATTCGTGAAAGTTCTTATGTACCAGCACAAGGAAATTATACGAATGCTCTGGTATTCATTAAACGTGCATAAATGGAGGAGATGTAAATGCCAATTTCATATTTTGATGGAGCAGGAACTCCTCAATTTATAAAAGATATTGCATATTTTAATGAAAATAAAGATATGAATTTAATAAAAGAAGTATGGAGTTTTGATAACAATGGAACTCCATATATTATTTGGCCGGATCGGTATACATTATGGGATCAGCATGGTGACAATTTTAAGATAACAAATGGTGGATGGGGTCAATCATCAAATGGTGCCGGTAATGTTATTCTCTATGGAGATGGTGGAGGAAATAATATCTGGTATTATTTTGATGCGATGTTGTCAAACGATGATTGTTTTAGTAGAGAAGAAACTGTTACGATCGGTGGAAAAGTGTTTCATGGAATTCATCAACGCGTTCGTTGGAAAAGTGGAAATGGTGGTCACTGGGCTAGTTCATTTGCAACTGGTGAAAAATGGCGTGACCTAGATCAACGAAAATTATATAAAAAACCTATGAATTTTACTATGGAAAATGTTTCTTATTTTGAAATTGAGGGATATATAGTAGCTGCTAGTGGCCCAAATGGAATACATGCTGGACTGAGCTGGGATGCAACAAATATCATGTTTGACTGTTCTTTTGTTACAGAAGTTTTATCTGGACGATTATTTAGTGATGCTCGAATGTATGTGCCAGACTCTCAAACATGGAATAAGGGAAATGATCCGTTTACATCGTCCCAGTCTGGTAAAACAGCGGTTTCATCACAAGTATCGTGGTCTCTTTCGAGTATTGGTGGACCAGGAACATATGGATCAATGAATTCATCTGGAAATATAACATCTGTTGATACAGCAAAACATTTCACAGGACGAGTCGATCTGCCTCAATTGGTATCTGGTGAAAAATGGATTGTTCAGAATAGTGGAATTACGGATTGGGCAGCGTATGAAGGACGAACGTATGATAATCCAGCAAATTCAAATAGGCCATATTTTGCAATACAATTGCATACAAATGCAAATAATGATGCCGATGTGTTTATTACAAGAATTGAAGCATTTTTGAAAAATAATATTTAATGTTTATTACCTCCTATATAACTCTATAAAAAAGTTATATAGGAGGTAATATTTGTGTCAAACATTCTTTTACCAAATATGCAAAGTGGAATTCCAGCCGGATTCCCTGGTGGAAATCCTGGAGGTATTCCATCAAATGCTGTATTGATCGATAAACTACCACCAAATTTTGATCCATTTCGTTGTGGAAGAATGATGATGAAGGTAAATATTAAGAAGCTTTATAAAAATGCCGAAATTCCATCATATTCTACAGATGGTTCTGCAGCTTGCGATATCCATGTTTATCCAGAAATGGATTATTCAAATCCAGAAGATGAAGCAACTCCTAAATCTAGAGTAATTCAACCTGGTGAAATTTATATGTGCCATGTAGGTTTTGCTACTGAATTTGATTGGAATTGGGTTGCTCTTGTGTACAATCGTTCTGGAATGGTTACAAAAAGACAACTTGGTTTACCTGCTGGTGTTTATGTTATTGATTCTGACTATCGAGGAGAATGGACGATTCCTCTTCAAAACAAATCAAATGTTCCCCAGACCATTGAAAGTGGAGATCGTATTGCACAGGTGATATGGCAGCAATGCCCTCGAATTGACTTCGATATGGTTGAGACATTTAAGGATTCTGATCGAGGAACTGGTGGGTTTGGGTCTACTGGAAAGTAAAATACCGAAACATGCCCTTTCTGAGACATATATTATTAGTATGAGAATAGATAGAAGAACTTGCTTCTGCGAAAGCAAGTTCTTCTATCTAAATACTGTCTCGGAAAGGATTGAAACTATGTCGAAGTATTCTTACAATACAGTGACGAATTTAGAAGAAATTCTAAAAATCATTGCCTATCGTAAACTCCCACGGATGCAAAATCCATACAGAGTTGAACTGGTTGATGATTTGTCACTACCATTCATTGAAGAGAAGAATGCTTTCTTTGGACGAGAATCGTTCTATAGAGGTACTCTTCCAGAAGACACATCAAGAGCAATTCTTAAAATTTAGCATAGCCCTTTCCTAAAGAATTGTATCTTTGATTATAATATAATAAGACTTGAGAAAAGGCTAAAGAATCTTTAGCCTTTTCTTTTTATTGAGACATTTTCTCAATTTCTGATTCAGTTGATTTGATAGCAGAATTGAGTTCTGAAGTAAGCTGTTCTTTTGTATAGGACCATCCTTGTAGTTTTTCAATATCTCGTTTCATTTTTACTGCAGAGTTTTGCAATTTCTTTGCTTCTTGGATAATTGTATTCGTATCCTGTTTTTCTCCAGCAATACACTTCTTAATTTTATAGGAAGACACAAGATTTTGCCAATTGGTGTATAATGCAACGATTTTTTTATTGTTATTTGGGGATAATAGAGTAACTTCATATGCAGAAGATACAAACCGATCAAATGCGGATGTCATAAAGGGTTTCATCTCACTTTCCTAATCCATTAAATATTTGTAATTGATGAGATATTATCTCTATGAATACATATGAAATAATTAAGAAAGGATGGTATTTTATGCTAAACCGAATCATTGCTCTTGAGGGTGGAGACGGAGTAGGAAAGAAAACACAAACTTCGAATCTTATCACAAACCTAAACTTGTATTTTTTACAAAAGGAAACGGAATCCAAACACAAAGAATCGCTTCCTGCCGTAATTCGATTTCAAGTACCAAATTATGAAAATGAATCATCTATTTTGGTGCGAAAATTTCTTGCGGGCGATTTTCCAGATGGTCGTGGTGATAGCGATGTATATGCTGCAACACTATCCTATTCGTTAGATCGGTACTTAACATTTTATTCTCCGATACCAGAAGATGCATGGGAAGAATTTTGTGATCGATATGGTATTTATACGGGGAACCAAATCAATCGTCAGATGAAAATTTCATATGCTGATCTTTTCAATCATCCATCAAAATATGGGTTTGATGGCGGTATTATTATTGTCGCTGATCGTTATATAGAATCCAATCTTATGTATCAGGGAGCCAGGCTTATAGAAAAATATGCCAAATCTTTTGAATATTATTCAAAAATGGGAGAAGAAGAATACGATCGAATTGTGCGAGCAGGCGTGTCGCATGAATATTTTCTCTTCTTCAAAGAATGGTTGATCAATCTTGAAAAGAATTTATTGCACCTTCCATATGGAAATGATGAAGGTGTTCATACCATTTATCTATCTCTTTCCGAAGAAATTGCAAATCGAAATATGCAATCTCGTTATAAAGGAGATTCTTCAAAGAAAGATATCTTGGAAAAAGATGAATTTCTTCAAAAATGTGTACGTATTGTAGCAGAGCGAGAAATTGATCTTGGGGAGATGCAATCAATCAAATGTTATTCGGGATCTCTTATGTATTCGAAGGAAAAAATTGCTGATATGATTTTTGAATACGTTAAGAAAGAAATTCTATACGAACTTTAAGAAATGTGGAAAACATCGAAGTAAAGGAAGTGAATGACGATGTTTAATGCATTATTAATCGTTGGAATTAGTGCACTTGCTGCTGTAATCGTTTTATATGCATGCATTGTGGTTGGTGCACGAAGCGATAGCGACAATCATCATTTCAAATAAAAACTTATACTACTAGATACTTTACTGTAAGTATCTAGTAGTTTTTAATATAAAAAGGAGGGTGTATATGAAAATTATATCTGGTATTCTGGCATCTCTTGTAATGATTGGAATAATTGCAATTGTATCTCTTATTATCGGATTACCAATCATGCTTTTGTGGAATTGGCTTATGCCAATAATTTTTAATTTACCGAAAATTACATTCTTTCAAGCTGTTGGATTATCAATTTTAACGGGAATACTTTTTAAGGCAAAAGTGCCCAATAATGATTAAGGAGGATAAAAATGAAAGTTCAACTTATTTCGTATACCTCACAACCTGAAAAGGTTGTTGCTACAGCTGCAAAGCTTTGCTATTCGAATAGCAAAGCGACTGATTTATTTGGTTCTATTACAATTGATGAGGCATCGTCCTTTATTGAAAAGTTATCCAAAATGGGTCATCAAAGTCCTCTCGAACATGCAAGTTTCACGTTTGCAATTGAGGGAGTGTCTCGTTCTCTTCTTGCACAAATCACAAGACATCGAATTGCGTCTTTTTCGGTGCAAAGTCAACGATATGTGAATATGGATGATAAATTTGATTACATTACTCCTGCATATTTTGATAATGAGATAGATCTAAATCTTGGATTTGATACAGCTATGGAATCTGCCAAGAAATGGTATACGCTTCTTAGAGATCAAATCATTGATAAATATCTTCGAAAATTATTTTACAATGATTTGAAGAAGGATTTTACGTATCCAGTAGATGATCCAGAACAAACTCCATTTATTGCACTTTTAGAACTAAATGGATTTACAAAAGATTCTGAAGATGAAGAAAAAAGAAACATCTATAAAGCGGTATCAAAGCAATATCGATATATTGAGAAAATTGCAAATGAAAATGCTCGTGCCGTTCTACCAAATGCTTGTCCAACACAAATGATTATGACGATGAACGCCAGAGAATTGATTCATTTCTTTAAAGAGCGGTGTTGTAATCGTGCACAGGAAGAAATTAGAGAATTGGCATGGAGAATGTTTTCTCTGGTGAACGATGTCGCACCAACTCTTTTCGCAAATGCAGGGCCTTCTTGTTTGCATGGAGGATGTAAGGAAGGTCCAATGACATGTGGAAAGCCATATAAATTTAACATTCAGGAATACAATCTCAATCGTAATATATTGAGATTGTCAAATGCTCCAGAAATGCTTCAAGGTAGAGAAACGCAGCGTATCCTTATTAGGGAGGATTTAAAAGATGATGATTAAAAAATCGTTAAACACCAATGATATTGTAATTGAGCAATATTGTCCGGCGATCATGTACTTAGCAATTACAAAAACTCCATCAGAACTTGAACGGATTCTTGCTGAAGAGGGAAATATCTGTATTGAGTTTCTTCTCGATGAATGGAAGTGCGAGAAAACCGATCAAAATCAAATTACGTTTGATCATGCAAAATATAAATCCGTATCAGAGGACAATCATCATCCTGGGCAAGGAAATTCCGAAGACCTTCTTCGAGATGGAATTGAAATTCTAGAAAAATTCTCTTCTGCGTGTAAGACAGCAAAACTTTCTGAACTGGTATATGATTTTTATCGAAAAGAAACATCGCCCTATCACCAGCATTTACAAGAGGCAATTAAATTTTCTGGCGTTCCTGAAAATCATTTAACTGAGTCAGATTGTTTTATTGGTGTATTGGAGTCATTATACAATCAACTTATCGAATATTTTGATAAAAAAGGTGATGAAGAAAATTTCAAAAAGATCACTGAGTATCAAAAAGAACTTGAAGATCTTATTCAAGTGAGAGAAGAACAAGCTTCGGAATTTGCAATGATGTTATTTCCACTAGCATCTATTGTAAAATATACTGCAGTGTGTTCTCTTGATACAGAGAATGATTCGAGAACCTTTGAAAAACGAATTAAAGACAGTCTTTCGAAAGCAAAAGATCGTGGATTTCTAAATATGTATGAAATGATGTTTTTGGAAGAGCTGTATCGAGCATCAAAAAACATATAACAGTAGATAAAAAAGAAGTGGATGAATATTCATCCACTTCTTTTTTGTTTATTTCTTAATAATACTGAATAAGCGCATTATGCGCTTATTCAGAGATGTAA
>ENA-OPCN01001301-OPCN01001301.1-human-gut-metagenome-genome-assembly--contig:-NODE-1301-length-17584-cov-4.731074_pt1 | contig 17584 bp, 13 predicted proteins | sample MGYA00241567_ERZ501485 | MGnify/ENA primary metagenome ERZ501485 (study PRJEB25962, sample SAMEA2042579) | human gut metagenome | biome: human gut; feature: human-associated habitat; material: faeces...
GGTGTTCAACCACAAGGTAGCCATGTCCGACCGCAAGAGCAGCCAGAGCGGTGTGCTGATAAAATCGCCGTTCCTCTGCGTCATCGGCACGATACAGCCGAAGGTGCTTGTGGAGCTTGCCGGAAACAACCGCAACGCCAACGGCTTCATGGAGCGGATACTGTTCGTGATGCCGACCGAGCAGCCGAAGGTGAAATGGAACCGCGACAGCAAGAACCCGGCATTTGACCTCGCCGCCGAATGGAAATCCGTCCTCGGCACGCTCATCGGCATCGAACCGAAGACCGGGGCGAACGGCGAGATTGAGCCGGAGGATGTTCCGTTCACACCCGATGCACTCGACCGCCTTTTCTTATGGCAGAACGAGGTGACGGAGCGGTGCAACGCCGAGCGCAGCGACACTCTGACCTCCATAGCGAGCAAACTGGAAATCTATGCAGTCCGCTTCTGCCTTCTTCTTTCTCTCGCCGATTGGGCGTGCGAAAGCAAGAAGAAAAAGGCGATAGACGCGGCCACCGTCAGCAGGGCAATCCGGCTGACGGAGTATTTCCGGCGTACCGCCTCGCAGGTGCAGGGCATCGTCGGGGAGGAAGCGATGACCGATGTGCAGCTTGCGGTGATGTCCGATTTGCCGGACACGTTCACCACCGCCGAGGGCGTAGCCATCGCCGCCAAGAACGGGATGAAGGAGCGCACCTTCAAGAAATTCCTGCGCGACAGACGCGGGGTGTTCTTCATCCGTGACAGCCACGGCAGCTATTCAAAAATCTGAAAGTACCCCTATGCACTTCTTGCACTTTTGCATTTTCCCCACTGCGGGCGATTGTGCAAAAATGCAAGAAATGCAAGGGGGTATTATCTCCAACCGTCTAAATTTGTATTCGCGTGAAACATTCTTTTTTCATCGCCGTACCCACTGTAATCAGTACAGCGGGTACACCACTGTACCACCCCTATGGAGGTGCAGTTCCATTCCGTGCTGCGGCGGCACGGAAATTACGCCTGCGGAAATTCCTTAGCTCATTAGGGAATTTTCCGAGCCGCATACCCTCCGTGTACGCTGAAAATATCCCGAATGAGCCCAAGGGGCCAGCCCCTTGGAGAACCCCGCAACGGCTTATAGGGAAGCCGTACACTGCGATTGTTCCACAACATAACCACGCTTGCCTATGAGTTACGCAGTACTCCACATAATGAAGGCAAGCGGGTCATGCACAGCCATCGCCCGACATATCGAGCGAAGCACGAAGCCCGACAACGCACACGCCCATCTCAGCCACCTCAACCGCGATGACTTCATCAGTTATCCCGGTGGGGTGACCAATCTGGGCGAGGCGATACAGCACCGCCTTGACAATGCCGGGCTGTCGCGAAAGATTGCCAAGAACCAAGTCCTCGCGCTCAATGTCCTCCTATCGTCCGACGGCGAGGCACTGCGTAGGCTTGCCGATGAAAACCGACTTGACGAATGGGCGGCAACGAGCGTTCGGTGGGCGCAGGATACTTTCGGCGCGGCCAATGTCGTTGGGGCGCATCTGCACATGGACGAGCAGACACCTCATCTGCACGTTACGGTTGTGCCTATCGTTACCACCGAGAGGAAACGCAAGGCGAGGGAGTCAAAAGCCACGAAGCGTTACCGCACCAAGCCGAAGAATGGCCCGCGGTTGAGTGCCGATGACATCATGACACGCGACAATCTGACCAAGTTCCAAGACACATACGCAGAGGCGATGGAACGGTTCGGATTGGAGCGTGGCGTGAGAGGTTCGGAAGCCCGCCATGTTGACCAACACGAATACTACCGCCAATGCCAGCGAGAGAAGAAATCGCTTGAAGCGGATGTATCCAAACTCTCCACCGAGAAGAAAAAACTCGGCAGGGAGAAGAAGGTGCTGGAAACCGACAAGGAGAAACTTGCAAGAGATAACCGCATATTGGAGGCGCAGAAATCGCAGTGCGAGGAATACAACCGCCGGGTGAGGAAAGAGAACGGCGAGCTTACCGACCGTAACACTCGGTTACAATCGGAGAACGCCACACTTGCCGACCGCAATTCTTCTCTCGCTGAAAACAATGAGCAACTCGCTGATGCAGCCGCCGACCTCTATGCCACGGGGAAGCAACTTGAAATGCAGAACTCACGGCTCATGGAGCAAACCGCCACATACACCGAGCAGACCGAGGCAGCGAGAAAAGAAGCGGCGGCGGCGCAACGCGAGGCGGATGAAGCCAAAGCCGAGCGCGACCGCCAGAAGAAGGAAGCGGTGAGTAACATCGCTAACATCTTCACCGGGTCAAAGACCAAGCGGCTGGAAGCAGAGATTGTCGAACGCGACCGCACGATTGAGAGCCTTGAAATGCGGATGAACTCGCAGCAGGAAACCCATCGCCGTGAGATTGGCAACCTCAATGACAGCCTCCGCCGCCAAAAGGAACAGCACGAGAGTTACGAGCGCGGCTACAAAGCGCAGATGGAGCGTATCGACAAATACTTTCCCTCGGTGTCACGGTTGCTACCTGCCATACTTGATTGCGAAAGCGTGAGGATGTCTGAGGCCACAATCAAAGCATTGCTTGACTGCCAACCGCATAATTTCAGTATAGGTGCAAGACTCTACGACCCGGCAAGACAAGACTACGCCGATGTCGGAGGGACACAAGTTCAAATAAAGTCCGACCCCACTGACAATAACAAGTTCCGGCTACATATCAACGGCTCCCGTATCTTCCAATGGTTCAAAGACCAATGGAAACGGCTAACGCAAAAAATTAAGCGAGGTCCACGCATCTAAGTGCCTATTTAGACAACGGCCATCCATTTCAATTATTGAAATGGATGGCCGTTGTCTAAATATACTCGTTGTTCGTTATTTTAATGCATCAGTTGTATTCAGAAAATACAGCACCATTAAAATACAATGTATTGTTAAACTCGTCATAACCCACCGGGATTGTTTTGTCGAGTTTTGACATTTCTTCAAGAATCTCGTTCAGGGGCCTATCGCTATCTATGTATATTCCACATCCATAGGTGGCCAAAACTTTGCCATCTTTCAATTCTGCCATATAGCTGTATGATTCGGCTGGAAGATTGACCCTCATCCATTCCATGTAGATAAATGCGTGGTCTTTATCAATCTTGTCAATTCTGATTGTGCCCTGATGACGAATTTTGTCCCATGGTTCTGATGAGGCCAAGTCTTTGCCAAATATTTCTGATGGCACAATTGCTTCACATATGGATGCAACTGATTGTGATACATAGGCCTCCTTGCCGTTGAAGTCAATCTTATACCATCCGTCGGCTTCATCGAGCAACGGCATTAGATCGGACTCTGTAAGCGTACCCGCTTTAGCAGCAGAAGTGGCAGGAGCAGTCCTCACGTTGACATTTCCTTTCATTGGGGTAACATACATGGACTGAGCACTCGCAACATTGATGCCGATAAGCATCAGCAGCGAGATTAGTAATGTTAGTCTCATTGAATTAAGTTGTTATGGCTGTTTTGAAATATTTCGGAGCAGCAATCCCGGCTTCCAATAGTTGCGATTTTGGGATAGATCGAAACTTTGACGTACCGTCGCGAATTTTTCGTCTGCACCATCAGTTATAACAAGTTGGCCTTTCACCGCTTCCCCTACTGGCAGATTCTTGGGAAACTTGGTCGCAACCTCGTATTCCTCACCATCAACTGTGCGTGCTACCCCGCGACCATAATCAGCTACATCAATAGTATAGTCTTTATGTCCGTTATTGGTAAGCATAAATTCTACCACAAGGTCTTTGCCATTGGCTGAAATATTGCCGACTTGTAGTGAAATTTCATTGTCATGAAACACGCATCCGGGTATGTTAGATTCGGGGAAACTTGGGAGCACTATGTCTGTGAATTTGTAGACATAGTCACCATAAGGATTGTTACTATTGGACTTGCTTGAATTCGGAGCCCTCCCGACAATATTGATGGAGGTTATCTTTTCGGCATTGAGTGGTATTCTGGAAATCCATGTGTTGATAGCTGTGGATTCTCCGGCCGGAAGATCGACCGAGCCGTAATTCACATTTCCGTCTATTGGATAATTGTCTTCTCCATCAACAAACACTTTGCTGTCCATAAATGACAATCCTACGCCATTTTCATCTTTGGAGTTATTGTTGACAATAACAAGATTGAATTGTGCTTCTTCGCCTGAACGATGAATCCGCTCCGTGTTGATGCTCATTGTGATTCCGCTGATGCCGTGTCGGTCATTTGCATCAATTGCATAGCTGCTGAATGCTGTAACCAGCATTGTCAGCGTGAGAATGGCTGTTTTCATATCGGTTAATTGAATTTGTCGAAATACCAAACTCCGTTTTCTTTTTTCACCCTGACTCTGTAGGATGAGCCTTCTTCATTCTTGAATTCTACTTTTGCAGTAGTGGTTTCCTCTGACATTTCATCTCCGTGAGCATCCTTGATTTTCACGAAAGTGAACGAGTGGGTGGTTGCCTGCTTGTTTGTGCCGTTTGCTTCCATTGCCTTGATTCCCTCTATGACTTTGTCAAGTTCTTGCAGGGTTTCCGTGTCTTCAGGGTTAACCAAATCTCTCACTTGTGACATGCCCTTGCTTGTGCCGCTTTGCCAACCGACAAGGGCTGCTTCAGCTACGGCTTTAGGGTCGGAGTTGTCAACGCCTCCGCCACACGAAACTATCATTATAGCGAATACCACCATGATGATAGACCAACAAAAATTGGATTTTCTCATAATTTGAAAGGAGTGCTGGTCAATCCTCATCCAGCCGATTGTGGTTGGTAAGAAAAAAGGTGTGAGGATTATACCGCTTCTCACCCTAAGTTCAGGTCTTGGCTTACCTTTGAGATGGATAAGATGGACAGCCCCACACCGAGTAAGCGTATACAATCCCTTTCGGGTGGGGTATAGCTACCAGTGTAGGTGCTATCTCAATCAAATCTTCATCTCATTTCAGACGGCCAAGTTTGAACTTAGAAGATAAGATGTCAATAACACCTTTTCGGCGGAATTATTCCGCCATAGTAAAAAACGGATACGATAGAGCTGTCTCTACAGCCTTGAATCCGACTGCAAATATACGAATTTTTTTTTAGATTTATTCTCTTAATTTGTCAGATTATGACAAACAGACAAGAAAACAAATCGAAAAAGTTAGAATTAAATAAAACTAACGGATGTAAATTATTCAAAAACGTATGCTTCCATTTCTCTTTATTCGTCCTAATCGTACACTTTTCGTACACTCTATATTTATTAATATACTTATAATCAATAATATTATAGTGTAATTCCAAGATAAGGTGTCTTTTGGGTTCCCCAAAAGGTTTCGGGTAACTTACGTTCCCACGAAACAACCTTGCTATGTGGAGGCTGTCCTCCGAAGTCGGACATCCCAAATCTAAACCTGCGGTTGGCATAGGTCTCTTGATGCGCACACCACTTAATCCACACTTTTATGACAAATCTATTTTGTAAAGGCGGCCGACCGCCGGTTGCCAATAAGTGCAGCCACCATGTCAAAGTCAGCTTTGACGACCTCGAATGGGATGCCCTCACACGGATGATGGAGAAAGCCGACGAAACAGTCAGGGCGACTTTCATCAAGCGGCTCGTATTCGGAAAGCCTTTCAAGGTTCTCACCACCGACCGCTCACTTGCCGTTTACTGCGCCAAACTCTCTGAATTTTTCGCACAGTACCGCACTGTCGGGGTTAACTATGACCTCGTTGTGAAAGAGCTTCGCGCCAATTTCACCGAGCAAAAAGCCATGACGCTTCTCTACAAGCTGGAGAAAGCCACAATAGAGATGGCAAAAATCACGGCTGATGTAAGGGCCATGTCGCTGCAATTCGATGAACAATGGTCGCTAAAATCTCGATAGGATCATCGCTCTACGGCGCGCTGTCATACAACGGGGAGAAGATGAATAAGGAGGAGGGGCGCGTTTTGGGAGCGAACAAAATAATTCTCCCGGCAGACGGGCAGATAGACATAGCCCGCATGGTGGAGAATTTCAACGCCTTCATGCCCAAGACCGGCAAGACCAAAAAGCCGGTTCTACACATCTCGCTCAATCCTCACCCCGACGACAGACTGACGGAGCAGCAGTATGAAATCCTCGCCCGCGAGTATCTGGAAAAACTCGGCTTCGGAGAGCAGCCCTATGTAATTTATAAGCACATGGACATCGACCGACACCATATCCATATAGTGACCGTCAATGTCAACGAGCAGGGCAAGCGGCTCAATCAGGATTTTCTTTTCCGACGCAGCAAGAAGATTACCACCGAGATGGAGGAAAAATACAATCTCCACAAGGCGCAGCGCGAGAAAATCACTCCCGATACACCGATTAAAAAGGTTGACCCTTCGGGCGACATCAAGCGTCAGGTTGCCAACACCGTCAAAATGGTGGGTATGCGATACAAGTTTCAGACTATGGGCGAATATAACGCCGTCCTCTCCTTATATAATATAAGGTGTGAGCAGACAGACGGCAGAGTGAACGGGCGCGAGTATCACGGTCTGGTGTATTTCGCCACAGACGACGAAGGCAAGGTTATCGCCAATCCGTTCAAGGCTTCACGCCTCGGCAAATTCGCAAGCCGTACCGCCGTGGAAGGACGCTTCGAGCGCGCCAAAGAGAAGATTGATGTCGCACCGACAAGGAACAAGGTTGCCGATGTGCTTTCCCACGCCACCGATAAGGAGGATTTCACAGCCAAGCTGAAAGACTGCGGCATAGATGTTGTTTTCCGATACACCGACGAAGGGCGCATATATGGCGTTACGTTCATCGACCATAACGCCATGACTGTACTGAATGGCTCCCGACTCGGCAAGCAGTTCTCGGCAAATGCCCTCAACGAGAGGTTCATCAATCCGCAGGCACAGCCGACAAACGATGCGCAGGTTCCCGATACTCCTGTTATTGTGCCGGAGCCGGAGCAGAACGGCGACACTCAGGCACCGTCGGATGGACAGCACTCCACAGGTAGCCAGCATCAATCTGCTACTTCCCACTCCACTACCGATTACAGCGACAGTGATTTCACACTTCCGGGTCTTGACCTGTTCCAGCCGGGGCAGTCGTTCAATCCTGACGAGGAAGAGTTCCGCCGCCGTATGCAGCGAAAGAAGAAGAAAGGGCGTCGACCAAAATTTTAATCCTTAATTCCACTTTTTATTATGAGCCAACAAGAGGACGACCTCAGAGCGTTGGCAAAGATCATGGATTTCCTGCGGGCAGTCAGTATCGTGCTGGTTGTCGCCAACCTTTACTGGTTCACCCGCGTGGAAACCGTGGACAGCGGCTGGTTCTATTCGACCGTCCATAAGATCTGCGCCAACTTCAACCGCACCTGCGGTCTTTTCAACACTACCTTCAATGCCAAACTTTTCGCGCTGCTGCTTCTCGGACTGTCGTGCTTCGGCACCAGAGGCGTAAGGAGCGAGAACATCACATGGCGGCATATCGTTGTCACACTCGCCATAGGCTGTGTGCTGTTCTTGCTGAACTGGTGGACGCTCGACGCCGATATGCACTACACCTATATAATCACCACCGTCACAGGCTACATCTGCCTGATGATGGGCGGTATATGGGCGGGGCGTATGTTGAAAAACAACATGATGGACGACCGTTTCAACGACGAGAACGAGAGCTTTATGCAGGAAACGGAGCTTATGGACAACGAATATTCCATCAACCTGCCGACCAAATTCTACTTTGAGAAGAAATGGCACAAGGGCTGGATAAATGTAGTCAACCCGTTCCGCGCCACAATCGTGCTTGGCACACCCGGTTCCGGCAAGTCATAGCCGTTATAAACTCCTTCATCAAACAGATGATAGAGAAAGGTTACAGCGGCTATATCTATGACTTCAAAAGCCCGGATTTGAGCGAGATAGCCTACAACCATCTGCTGACGCACAAGGACGGTTACGGCAAAGTCAAGCCGAAATTCTACATGATAAATTTCGACGATCCGGAGCGGAGCCACAGGTGCAACCCGATACACCCCGACTTTATGACCGATATTGCCGACGCATACGAGAGTGCATACACTATAATGCTCAATCTCAATAAGTCGTGGGTGAGCAAGCAGGGCGATTTCTTCGTGGAGTCCCCGATTGTGCTGTTCGCGGCGATAATCTGGTATCTCCGTATCTACAAGAACGGTATCTACTGCACCTTCCCCCATGCCATCGAGTTGCTCAACCGCCGTTATGAAGATTTGTTCCCCATACTCACGAGCTATCCGGAGCTGGAAAACTACCTGTCACCGTTTATGGACGCATGGCAGGGGGGCGCGGCGGAGCAGCTTATGGGACAGATTGCGTCGGCGAAAATCCCGCTGTCGCGTATGATTTCACCGCAGCTTTACTGGGTAATGACCGGCGATGACTTCACGCTCGACATCAACAACCCGAAAGAGCCGAAAATCCTGTGCGTGGGCAACAATCCCGACCGCCAGAACATCTATGGCGCGGCACTCGGACTGTATAACTCCCGTATCGTCAAAATCATAAACAAGAAAGGGATGCTGAAAAGCGGGGTTATCATAGATGAATTGCCCACTATATATTTCAAGGGCCTCGACCAACTGATTGCCACCGCCCGAAGCAACCGTGTCGCCGTCTGCCTCGGCTTTCAGGACTTCTCGCAGCTCAAACGCGACTATGGCGACAAAGAGGCGGCCGTGGTGATGAACACCGTCGGCAACATCTTCTCCGGGCAGGTTGTGGGCGAAACCGCCAAGACACTATCAGAGAGGTTCGGCAAGGTTCTCCAGAAACGGCAGTCAATCTCAATCAACCGTCAGGATGTGAGCCACTCAATAAACACGCAAATGGACAGTCTTATACCGCCGAGCAAGATTTCAACTCTGACACAGGGAATGTTCGTCGGCGCGGTCTGCGACAACATAAACGAGCGCATAGACCAGAAGATTTTTCATGCCGAGATTGTCATTGACAGTGCGAAGGTAAGAGCCGAGACATCGAGATACAAGCCTATACCCGTACTGACCGATTTCAAGGACGACACCCCGGACAAATCCCGGATGAAAGCGATTATCCAGCGTAATTACGAGCAGGTGAAAGCCGATGTGATCCAAATCATCGCCGACGAGAAAGAACGCATAATGTCAGACCCGGCACTGCGACACCTGTTCGACCCCAAATAAAGAATTTCCAACCCACCACTTAATCCACAATCCCCATGTTACAAATCATTGGAGGCCGTTTAGACCTCGACTATTACCGTCTGTATCTTTTGCGATACCTCTCGCAAAACAATTTCGACATCCCGACCGACCACCCGCAGATAGCCGCCAACGCAGACCGCGCCCTTGACATATACGAGGAAATGCGACGCCACGGCGCAAGCGTGCCGGAGGCTGATGAAAAGGCCCGCGCCGTGTTGTTCACCAATATCGGCGAGTCGGAGTTCGACATCGTGGCAGACATCCTTCTTGAGCAGTTCGGCGACACGCTGAATGTTGATTACGAGCCTGCCGCCCACTACTGGGCGCGGTGGGTGCTGGACAATATGCCGCATCTCTTTGACGGCTTCGACCGCACGCAGGTCGGCATAGACCGCGAGGAACTGGACGCAAAACGCGACATACTCATCGGACGTATCACACAGTTCTGCGAGGATCATGGCTTATAACCGTTTGCAAAAATTGCGTGACAACATAGAGGCGATACGCATGGCGTTCCGCCTCAGTGCCGAGCAAAGACCCGCCGACATTGCCGAGTGGGGTACTCTGTCGCGCTATGCCGGGTTCGGAGGACTGAAATGTATTCTTTTCCCCGCCGATGAACTTGCCGACGCAGCGCGCTGGACCAAATCTGACCGTGAGCTTTTTGCCCCTACCGTTGAGCTTCGCAGGCTCATACGCGAATGTTCAAAAGACGAGCGTGAGTTTTCACGTTATATGGATTCTCTGAAGGCTTCCGTGCTGACCGCCTTCTATACACCAAAACACGTTGTGGAGGCTATTTCACAGAGCTTGCAGTATGCCGGTGTGGAGCCGAAACGCTTTCTTGACCCCAGCGCGGGGAGCGGCGCGTTTGTGGATGCCTTCACATGGATAAATCCACCCGGCGAGAGGATTGCGTTTGAGAAAGACGCACTGACGGGACTTATCCTGTCGCAGCTATATCCCCGGACTACCGTGCGCACCGAGGGTTTTGAGAAAATCGGGCATGACTATGACGGCTATTTTGATGTCGTGTCGTCGAATATCCCATTCGGCGACATATCGGTGCCTGATCCTGAATATGCCACGCGCAAGGAACTTGCCTACCGCAAGTCTGTATCGGCTATACACAACTACTTTTTTCTGAAAGGTCTTGACACCGTGCGCGAGGGCGGTATCATGGCGTTTATCACATCCCAGGGCGTGATGAACGGCAAAAGTCCATTTGTGCGCATGGAGCTTATGAAGCAGGCAAATCTCGTGACGGCACTCCGGCTTCCCAACAACACTTTCACCGATTCCGCCAACACCGAGGTCGGCAGTGACCTTATAATCTTGCAGAAACGCTCCGGCAAGACAGGATTCACCCGCGACGAGGAACTTTTCATGCAGGCGTTCACCGATGAAAAGACAGGCATACCCAACAACCGCTATTTTATGGAAAATCCGGGGCAGATTGTATGCACCGGGGTAAAGGAGGACACCGACCCATACGGCAAACCGGCTCTGGTGTATTCGCACAGCGGCGGTGTCGAGGGCATAGGCGACGATATGCGCCAAATCCTTTATGCGGCTTTTGGGCGCAATCTCAATCTTGACCTGTATAACGGCAAAAAAGTATCGGTACATCCGGTTGAACATAAGCCGAAGAATACGACTAAAAAGGTAAAGCCGGAACCCGCCGTGATTGATGTGCAGGCAGAAGAAATCAAGTCGGAGCCATCGTTGTCGTCGGATACTATCGAAATAGAAACCAACGGCTATGTTCCTCCCGTACCCGACAATGCCGACGATTATGACCCGAAGATTATGATGTATAATCTTTTCGGTGAGCTTGTGGAGATACCCGGTGCCAAGAAGAAGCGCAAGAATAATAAACAGGGATTGCCGAAAGCGCAGAAAGCACCTGTAAAGGAAACGCAAAACAAGCAGCCTGATACCCGTAGTGTTCAAACTGAAAAGCCACAAAGCATAAATCGACCGCTCACAGCGGAAGAACTGAAATTGTATGGCTCACTTGACTGGGACGAAAATCCGCCTATCAACGGTTTTTACACCACGATGATGGAGATTGCCCACCGCCAGCTTGCGGAGCAGGAGGCGGAACGCATACGGACGGAGCGCGAGAAAAATCCCGTTACTCCAGACGGCCCGTATATAGAAATGACCGAGGGCGATTTCATTCCCGGCGTACCGTCCGGCGTAAAGAAGCGCACGGTTATACCGATTGAAGAAACACCCAAAGAGCCTGATATGTCGCCGCGACCTTTCTCCGAGGACATTATGTTCTTCCACAAGAACGGCTCAATGGTGTGTGACAGGGGGCAGGTGGGCTTCCTCACAGATGTATCGAAAATCGGTGCCACCTTCACGCCTCTGGCTCTTAACGAGAAACAGATGAAGCGTGCCATGCTCTATATAACCCTGTCGGAAACATACCAGCAGCTCTATCATTACGAGGGTGAAACGCACGAGCCGTCGGAAGAACTGCGCGGGCATCTCAACCAATACTATGACGAGTATGTGCAGAAATACGGACATCTTAACGAGCGCGAGAACGTGAAATTCATAAAGATGGACGCCAACGGCTGTGACGCACTCGCACTGGAGCGCGGCGACAACGGTCTTTTCGTAAAGGCTGACATCTTCGATCGCCCCGTGGCGTTTGCCGTTGACGAGGTGACATCGGTGAACACGCCTCTTGAAGCACTGTCTGCGTCGCTCAATAAATATGGCACGATTGATTTCGGCTATATGGGCGGTCTTGTGGATATGGACGAGGCGCAGCTCGTGGAGAACCTTGAGGGGCGCATATTCTACAACCCGCTTGTAAACGAATACGAGATTTCAGACCGTTTCCTTGCCGGAAATGTCGTGAGGAAAGCGGAGCTTATAGAGCAATGGATAGCCGACACCGACAGCCACGACAAGCGGGTGGAAAATTCTCTCGCCGCTCTGAAAGAGGCTTTCCCACGGCGTATCGAGTACGAGGAACTGGACTTCAATTTCGGCGAGCGTTGGATACCGCCGACGATTTACGGCGAATATATGTCGTATCTCTATGAAACCCAGATTAAAATTGCCTATTCCTCGGCTCTGGACACATATTCGGCCACGGAGTCGCACAGGAACGCGAAGATAAATCACGAATACTGCGTCAAAGGACAGTTCAGGCGTTACGACGGCATGGCACTTTTGCGCCACGCCCTGCACAACACGACCCCGGAAATCAAGAAATCAATCGGCAAGGACGCAAACGACAAAGACATTCTCGTGCCGGATCCGGAGGCGATACAGCTTGCAAGCAACAAGATTGACGAAATCCGCGACGGCTTCACCGCTTGGCTAAACGGGCAGTCCGACGAGTTCAAGGAGCGTTTGGTGGATATGTATAACCGCCGCTTCAACTGTTTCGCACGCCCTCGTTACGACGGGAGCCACCAGACACTGCCCGGACTGAACATGAAATTACTCGGCGACAGGCTGGGTGTGAACGCCATATACCAGTCGCAGAAGGATTGCGTGTGGATGCTCCTGCAGAACGGCGGGGGTATAGCCGACCACGAGGTCGGCACGGGTAAAACGCTGATAATGTGCATGGCGGCGCACGAGATGAAACGCCTCGGATTTGCGCACAAGCCACTTATCATAGGTCTTAAAGCCAATGTGGGAGCAATAGCCGAAACCTACCGCACAGCCTATCCCGATGCCCGGATACTCTATGCCGACGAGAAATCTATTTCTTCATCGGCAAACCGTGTGAAATTCCTGCGCAATATGCAGAACAACGATTACGACTGCATAATAATGTCGCATGACCAGTTCGGCAAAATCCCGCAGTCGCGCGAGTTGCAGGAGGAAATCACACAGGCGGAACTTGACACCGTGGTGGAAAACCTGAACGTGCTGAAAGAACAGGGCAAGGACATATCCGTCGGTATGCTCAAAGGTCTGGAAAAACGCAAACTCACTCTCGAAAGCCGTCTTGATACCATACGCTATAAGATGGAAAAAGAGAAAGATGAGGTGCTGGACTTCAAGAGCATGGGGATAGACCATATATTCATCGACGAGAGCCACTATTTCAAGAACCTCACGTTCAACACCCGTCACGACCGTGTTGCCGGCCTCGGCAACTCCGAGGGCAGTAACCGCGCCCTCAATCTTCTGTATGCCATACGCACCATACAGGAGCGCACAGGGCGCGACCTCGGAGCAACTTTCCTGTCAGGCACAACCATCTCCAACTCTCTGACGGAGCTGTTCCTGCTTTTCAAGTATCTGCGGCCCCATGCGCTCGAATCGCAGGGTATCACCTGTTTCGACGCTTGGGCGGCTATCTTCGCAAAAAAGACGCGCGATTTTGAGTTTACCGTTACCAACACCATAGCCCAGAAAGAGTTTGCAGGGGTAAAAGGATATAATCGGATAGAGGTAAGTATAAAGAATATCAGCGGATTATCCGTTTAGTCGTTTTCTGTGATTTGGCGTGTTTTGCCTTTATTTTCGCTTTTAGTACACAATTAGTACATTTCAGTTGTTAATAGATGTTGAGGGCGATTTTCATAGGAAAATTCCTCTCGTTACCTTTGCGCTTCACAAAGATAATCATTTATGGCTAAAGTAGAAAACAAAAGTAAACAGAACCCCAAACTGCAACAGACCGAACTGAAAGACGGACGAGCCAGCCTATACCTCGAATACTATCTCGGTCGTTCCGAAACCCCTGTTCTTGACGAAGAGGGGAATCAGGTGTACTACACATCCGGGGCAATGGCGGGAAAGCCTAAATACAAGATAAAACACGCCCGCAAGAAAGAAAATCTCAACCTCTATATATGGCTGCACCCCCGCAATCAGCAGGAACGGTTGCAGAACAAGAACACTCTCGCACTTGCTGAAAAAACACGCTTTGAGCGTGAGCAGCGTTTTTTGGAAGACCGGGAGGGTTACAAGTTCAAAAAAGATACTAACATCAATTTCTTCGACTATTTTCAGACGAAAATAGATTTATCCAAACGGGCATATTCATACAAATCCGGAATGAAGATTGCATTGCGCCGTTTTCAGTCTTTCCTTGCCGAATCCCAGCGGTACAGCGTCTATGCCAACTATATCCGCCCTGACCAGCTTACGCCCGAAATGATGTCGGATTTCGCCGACTACCTCAGCGAGCGTGGTGTCGGAGCGGGACCGCAGACCATCCTGTTACGGTTCAAGCGGATTGTCAACATGGCTGTGGACGAGGATATAATCCGCAAGAATCCTTGTCGGGATGTGCATCTCAAAGTTGATAAGAAAGCACTGAAAAAAGCTATACTCTCTCCCGATGAAATTGAGAAGTTGTTGGCGACACATTATCCGCATGAGAATCCCAATATGCAGCGCGCCTTCATTCTGACCCTTTTCTGCGGAATACGTTTCTGCGACATCAAGGCTCTCACATACCGGAATGTCGATTATGTTGGCAGAACACTGAGTTTCGAGCAAAAGAAGACCAAAGGTCGTAGCACTGACAATTTTGTGATAATACCTCTTAATGACACTATCCTCGGTATCATAGGCTACCCGTCGCCGGATACCAACCTTGACAGTCCGTTGCTTGACTTGCCGAGTTATCACACCTGCCTCGCTTCTCTCAAAAAATGGGTCAAAAAAGCAGGAATAAACAAAAGCATAAGCTGGCATTGCGGACGCCACAGTTTCGCCGTTAATCTTTTGAAAGGCGGAGCCAACATTAAGACGGTTCAAGCACTTATGGGGCATAGCTCCATAGAAATGACATCACGTTATTTACACGTTATAGATAACGACAAGAGCGAAGCCATAGACAGCCTCGGCACTATCTCCTATGAAGAAAAATACACCACGACCAAAGGCTACTCACCGGAAGACAGGAAACGAATGTCAGAAAACTGCAAGGGCGGTTCTCGTTTCAAAAGGAATAAAAACGCAGATTCAGCGATAACAGGCTCTGACGAGATTGCCGTATGAATTTTCTTATCGCGCTATCGCACTTTTCGCATTATCGGATTGTTATTCGGTTGTGCAAGTGAGAATAAAAAGCTAACTTTGCATACGGAATCGCAGTCAAAATAATTTTGATTGTGGATTTAGTGGTCGGACATCGGGAGGGATACCCGGTGTCCTTTTTCTTCTCATCGCCCGATTTCGCTCCACATTTGCATAATTCAAAAATTTTTCGTATCTTAATATAGCAATCCGACAAGGGTATCAGTCATTTTCAGTCCGGCGACAGTCAACCGCAGTCGCAAGGTGCTGAAAATTTGGATAATCCGTGTCGGGGTTGTAGTTTCGTTACGCCGAAAGGAGAAATGACCTCCGAAAAGAAAAAGCAGGACGCATGGCGGAATAACGCGGACAAAGCCGGACACTGCGAACCATCGCGGATTTCTCCTTGTTGAAAGTAACGGAGCAATGGCAGCCGACGTGCCGGGCACAATGATTAAAACCGCAATGATGATTACAGCGGCATCAGTGTTCCCCCTCTGCCGACCGCACCCTTGTGAAAGGTGATTATCGCCGATATAATCAGGCATATTCAAGACCGTTATCAACGCAGAGGAATCCGCACGCGATAACAGGCAGCCCCGTTATTGCCTTATATCCCGTGGCAAGAACCGGGCATCAGAGCCGATATTTCAGTGGTTTTCGCCATTTCGCAAGCACACGGACGAGTGTCCGATATTAGTTTAACCGCCGACCTGCCTTATCCCTCCGGGTGTAGTCATGGGCTGGAAGGCACATATTAACCCTATTGACAACACCCCCACATCTGTATGATGACACCGCAAACGTTTTTAATCCTTAAAAGCCCATGCCCGATGCGCTAAACAATTTCCAGACCACTCAAACATCCACAATCCGAATCAACATGACTGACTTTTTGCATCTCCCTTTGGTGGAAGTCCTCAAACTTCTCGTAAGGGGGTCGGTGGAGGAATATCTCGCCGAAAAGGAAGCCAACGCTTCCGCACGCGCCGTTAACACGGCAAACAACGAATGTGAATCACTTGACATGAAGGGTGCTTTGGAGTTCCTCAACTCCAACGGCTACCCGATAAAGAAAGGACAGCTCTACAAGGAAACGAGCGCGGGAACCGTGCCGTTCCAGAAATTCGGCTCCAAGCTGCATTTCAGAAAATCCGAGCTGTTGCAGTGGGCGGAGGCGCGCCTCATCGACGGAAACGCTGTCGGCGTACTCGTACCCGCCACAACAGGGAAAGGAGGTAGGCGATGAAAAAAGAAGAAAAAGCCGCAGAAAAGACCTCCCGCAATCCCTTTCCCCTTGATGTGCTTCCGAGAAAGATGCGTGAAATCATAGACGAGGCGAACACGACCCTCGGATTTCCGAAAGACTATCTCGCCATGTCGATGCTGACGGCGGTTGCCACCGCTGTCGGAAACACACACAACGCCGAACACATGGCAGGCTGGCAGGAATACTGTATTCTTTTCGTCGCCCTCGTAGGTCGTCCGGGAGCCAACAAGAGCCATCCGCTGAGCTTCGCCATGCAGCCGCTCATAGATTTCGACGCGGAGCAGTCTGCAATCTTCTCCGAGGCTATGAAACGCTATCTCGCGGCGATGGAGCTGCCGCCTAAAGAGAGAGCCGCCAACGGCTATGAAACGAACCCGACAGAACCGAGGCGCGTCCGCTTCACAATGCAGGATGTCACGCCGGAGGCGGTACACCGCATCCTCTCGGAAAATCCGAGGGGGCTGTGCCTCTATGCCGACGAGCTTGCCGGGTGGTTCAAGAATTTCAACCGCTACAACAACGGCTCCGAATCTGAGTTCTGGATGTCGGTGTTCAACCACAAGGTAGCCATGTCCGACCGCAAGAGCAGCCAGAGCGGTGTGTTCATCCGCAATCCGTTCCTCTGCGTCATCGGCACGATCCAGCCCAAAGTGCTGGGCGAGCTTGCCGCAGGGAACCGCAACTCAAACGGCTTCACCGAGCGTTTTCTCTATGTGGTGCCGGACGACCAGACAAAGGCGAAATGGAACAGCGAGAGAAAATCGCCTTCATTCGACATCGTTTCGGCGTGGCGTGAGGTTGTCGGCAGACTGACCGGGATTGTTCCTGCGGCTGACAGCGGCGGCGACATACTGCCCGAGGGTGTGCCGTTCTCGCCGGACGCACTCCAACGCCTCTACTCTTGGCAGAACGAATCGACCGAGCGGTGCAACGCCGAGGGGAGCGACACGCTCACGGCGATTGCGAGCAAACTTGAAATCTATGCCGTGCGGTTCTGCCTTCTGCTCGCCCTCTCCGACTGGGCGTGCGGGGCAAAAAAGAAAAAGACGATAGAGGCGGCGACCGTCGAG
>ENA-OPCN01001302-OPCN01001302.1-human-gut-metagenome-genome-assembly--contig:-NODE-1302-length-17570-cov-3.639395_pt1 | contig 17570 bp, 15 predicted proteins | sample MGYA00241567_ERZ501485 | MGnify/ENA primary metagenome ERZ501485 (study PRJEB25962, sample SAMEA2042579) | human gut metagenome | biome: human gut; feature: human-associated habitat; material: faeces...
CTGCAACAAAATTATGCTCGAAAATCCACATATATTTCTTGTGAAGACAGGTTCTAAAAATTGCTTCACCCCCAAAAATCTCCATTTATCTCCATACCACACAAAAAGCCGTACTCTGTCATCAGAGTACGGCTTTTTGATATGGAAAAACAAATTGAGAATGGCATGATATCAATAGAACGTTATTTAACGTTCACTGGGAAGTGCTTCTGCGTGAATCTGCTGACACTTTTTTCTGACAGCACAATCTACGTAAGTCCAGATGCGTCAGCAGACTCCAAGAACGTGAGCGGAACAATCCCACGTTGTGATTTCTCGTGAATTATTTTGCAATCCAGCAGTCCATTTCTGCCTGACCGCTAAACACAAAATACAAATCCTGATTGCCGTTGAGTCCCTGCACCGCAGCCGAAACCTCGGACAGCTTGCCGCCTGCCGGAATCTCGGCATACCCCACAGCCTTTCCCGTAGGAGAACCAGTGCAGATCTTCACTGCACAGCCGGACTTTGAAGATGCTGTCAGAACGATCTGCGATGCACCCTTGGAAAAATCAACACCGCTAACTTTGATCCAGTCGCCCTTATCGATTTCCGTGACAACTGTATCACCCAGTCCACGAACATTGATTCCAGCCTGGTTGGACATCATCTCTGCCGGATTCTTGACATATGGATTCACAGACTTCTGCTGTGCAATTCCTTTCATTGTGCCGGTAACCGTATTGATTTTCGTACCGGTCATTGTGATTTGATCCACCTGCGGACTGCGATAATTGCCCTCGATCCCCATTGCCTTTTCTACGCTGCGGTTGTGATAGAACAAGTACAGCTGTCCATTTACCGCACAGATGGAATGATGATTATTGCCGTACAGTCCGAAAAAATTTCCTTGATTCGGAAACAGTTCTCCGCCATAAGTATACGGACCAAGAGGATTGCTGGCAGTCATATACTCAATGGCAGCGCTGGTCATACCATAGGAATTTCCGGAAGTATTCCAGTTGGAGCAGTAAGTGTAATAGTAGGTATCTCCGATTTTGTTGAGACCAGAATCCTCAAACAGATATGGTGCTTCAATGGTCACCGGTGTTCCGGCAAGACTGATCATATCCTCGCCCAGTTTCACCACACGGGAAGTTCCCGGCATAGCATCTTTTCCGTCCGGCACACCGCCGCCGAAACAGAGATAACCGGTTCCGTCGTCGTCTACCATAACTGCCGGATCAAACAGCCATGTAATATCACCGCAATTGGGCGTTGCTCTGGTAATCAGTGCCTTTCCCAGCGGATCGCTCCACGGACCAGTGGGGCTGTCTGCGGTCAGCACACTGACACCATTTCCGCCATTACAGAAATAGAGGAAAAACTTTTCCTTGCCATTGATGGTCTTGTGTGCTGCACAGGGTGCCCAGGAACAAGTCGCCCATTTGGCGATTCCCTCTGTTCCTGCCACCGGAATTGCACCATGATCGGTCCAGTTTACCATGTCATCAGAGGAGATACAGTTGATCTTGTTGACTTGTGCGTAGGTATTTTCGGTGACATTTCCATTGCTGTCATACTCAATGACATCGTTGGTGGTGTAGACATACACTCTGCCGTTATACTCCATGACACCAGGGTCTGCTCCGAATCGCTGGGTAAACAGCGGGTTATTTTCCCCTTCTGCTTTATAGCTGGCAGTTGGCGTAATTCCGGCAAACAGCTTTTCCATTGCTACTGTATCCACAGTTTTTTCTGCGATCGGAAATGCTGTGATTTTTCCCAGCAGATAATCCTGAATCAGCTGAAGGTCTGTACCGTTTACGCTGCCGCTCTGATCCACATCCGCTGCCAGACTTGCTGCATTGCTGGAGAATGCACCGGAAACGCCCTGCCGTGCCAGTGCCAGATCTATGCCGTTAATGACACCGTCAGCATTGACATCGCCCAGATGAAACGGCTTGGATTCCCCTGCACCGATGATGGACGTTCCGCCCACAGCACCGATCGCCTCGTCCAGATAGAAGTTATTGGTACTTTCTGCGGTTTCTACATACAGCACCATATTCGTGGCATCTTCCGGAATCTGATAGTTTTTGTTGGCAAGCTGTACCCACTCACCCTTGACGGCAGTTCCCTCTGCCACAGTGGCGTACTGTGCCTCGCCGTTGGCATCAGTATATGCCAGTTTCAGGAAAAACTGGTCAGTTGCATCGCCGTCAAAGTATTCCACGTTAACGCTAAAGCTGTATTCTTTTCCCGGCACAAACACCTTGGGATTCAGTGTTCTTCCGGCACCATTCCACGCAGCTGTCCGGTTCTGCACCAACAATGCTTCACTGCCCACATAGGCAGTTCTGCCGCTGGTGAGAACACTGGCAGCACCTCTGCCTGCCCAGCTGTCTGTATCGCCCTCAAATGTGCTTTGGAAATACCAGCCGTATTCATTCGGTTCAATGGGTTTGTCATTGCCGCCGGGATTGCTGCCGTCGCCCCACTCCGACTGGGGAATCATAGAGGTCAGTGTGGTATATGCCAGCTTCGGCTGATGATTGGTATCGTACAGCAGCGGGGTGTTCTCCGTTTTGATCCATGTGTTGGCATCGTTCGGTCCCCAGATGCACACGGCGGTCACTCTGCCGTCTGAGCTGGGATTCTTGTTCCAGTCCATGGCAGCCTGAAAGATCGCCTTGTACTTATCCGCCTGCTGCTGGAGAGTATACTTGCCATTTTCCATGGTGATGTCCAATTCTGTGATCTGCACATTGCAGCCAATGGACAGGAACTTTTTCATTGCCGTGGTGTATGCCGACACACCGGAGAATCCGTCATAATCTGCGTTGATGTGGGACTGCATGCCAATGCCGTCCAGCAAGCCTTTTTCATAGAGGGACTTGCACATACTATAAATAGCATCCCGCTTGTGATCCCAATACTCATTGTAATCGTTATAGTAGAGAGCACAGCTTTCCGGCGCATATTTCCGTGCATAGGTAAAGGCTTTTTCCACAAAGGCATTACTGCCGTAGACCTGTACCCATGGAGATTGTCCGCTGATGTTCTCGCCCGGCTCTCTGGTACCACCGTTGTTGGCGGTACGGTTGCTGTCGTCGCTGATACACTCATTCGCCACGTCGTAGGCATAGAGATTCAGATCCGGATACTGGGTCTTGATTGCCGCAAACATATTTTTGATGTAGCTTTCCATACGCTGATCCATGACTGCCGAGGAAACCCAGTTCCCGCTGGCATTGAAGTTTTCCTTGAAAAACCACAGCGGTGTCTGGCTATGCCAAACCAGTGTGTGTCCACGCATGGCAATATTATTATTGACGCAGAAGTCCATGATGCTGGCAGCATTGTTCAGAGAAACACCGATATTCGTTTCGCTGCACTGGGACTGCACCAGTGTTGCATCCGGCTTGGTTTCGTTCTCGCACTCGATGCTGTTATAATCCTTCAGCACGCTGGCAGTAATGGTGGAGTTCTTTACAGTACCGCCGTTGAGAATATTGCCCACCCGAAAATAGTCGGCGAACTCGTCTTTCAGTCCCTTTTCCGCAGCCGCCGCAGAAACCTCGCTGCTGTCCGACTTTCCTGTTACGGTGACATCATCAAACACAAAATCATTGGTGCTGTCTGTGGTAATGGTCAGCCGGAATTCGCCGCTGTTTTCCGGTGCACGATACGAAGCGGAAAGTTCTGTCCATTTGCCGGCTCTGGTCTGTTTTGCCGTCAGTTCGGTTTCTGTTTCCTGTGCCGTGTCCAGATCTGCACAGGAAAGAGACAGGTGAAAACGCTCCGCAGTTTCACTGTACACCCAAACGCTGTATGTATAGGTTTCTCCGCCGGAAAGATAGAAGCCTTTTTCCGCACTGGCACCGTCAGACGTGCTGGTTCGTCCGGTGACGGACATACCACGGGACGTGTTGTGACCGATGCCGTCTTCTGCTGTCAAAGCTACAGCATCAGCGTTGCCGTACCATCCGCCGTAGTTGACTTCAAAGTCGTTGCTGACCAGCTCTGCCGCAGATACTGTTCCTGAAATTGCAGGAAAACAGAACAGTACACTGGTACAGCATACTGCCGCAGTCAGTCCCGCCAGCCATTTTTGCTTGTTCATATAAAACATCCTCCTTCTGTTGTTTGAGATTATCGTTTCTATCAAACTATCTCTATTGTAGCAGAATCTAAGATATTTGTATAACATATTTGTCATGTAATTTATATATTTGTAAAGCGAATTTTATCCCTGCGATTTTCGAAATTCTGTGGGTGTCATACCGTAAGCTTCTTTGAAAACCCGTGTAAAATGGCTCTGAGACGAGAAACCCAGCAGACTGCTGATCTGGGAGAGATTTTGCTCTGTTTTCAACAGCAGTGTTTCTGCCTCCTGCATTTTTTGCTGCTGGATAAAATCAGACAGCGTCCTGCCAGTTTGTTTTTTGAATTCCGTAGTCAGTCCGCCGCGGCTTTTACCGCAATATGCTGCAATGTCTGCGGTGCGAATGGGTTCTGCCATATGGCTGCGGATGTACTGCAACACATTTCGCACCAATCGGGACTGGCTGCCGCCGCACTGGTTCAGCTTTCGCACCTGATCGGCATAGTCCAGGATCATGTGATACTGCAAGTTCTTGATGCGTTCCATGTCCGGCAGGGATTCGCATCTGGAAATGTAGTGTTCCTCCGTTTCCAAAACTTCTTCGGCAGGCAGACCAGCCTGGATCGCTGCGCGGGAAACAATGGTTTCCAGCCGAATGAAAAAATTCCTGTGATGCCGCAGCAGCTGCTGTGCAAGCTGTCCGGAACGAACTGCCGGAATTTTTGTTGCACCATCGATCAAGCCGTCTACATCCCCCTGCTGCACCTTCCGAATGATGTCCTGTTCGATCGACAGAGAACGCATGTGCCCTTCTGGATTTCTGTTTTCCGGATCGGACAGGATCTCATTTTCTTTCATTTCTGCTGTAATGGTTTTCTGTTCCTTTTGCTGGATCCGCAGATCAGAAATGTCGTACATGGTTCGGTTGACTGTGAAATTGTACAGGATCATTGCCTGCAAAAGGGTGTCCAGGTGCATCCCCGAAAGCGTTTTCATCTCAACTGCAAACGCTGGAATCTGTTCCGGCTGCAAATGCAGCGAACAGCCCAGTTTTTTCAATTCGTGTTCCGAAATTGCCAATTCGCTGACTGGCCCTGCAATAAAACAGTACGACTGATGCCGGACATAGCCATAGTAAAACATATCGTGATAGGCAAAATAGCCCAGTGGTGCAGTTTCCTGTAAAAGTGCATCAATGCAGAGGGTTACAGGATCTGCTGCCAGCTGCACCGGAGAATAGGTGTAGATCTCCCTCTGATGTTGGTAAAGGCGTACCGGCAGTCCAAACATATTGGAAAACTGCCGGCTGAAATAGCAAAGCTGCGGTTTGGTCAAAACGTGCTGCACAGAAGATTGCTCGGACATGGCAAAGATCTCTCCTCTCTCTGTAAAATTCTCACCGGCAAAGTTTTAGCCAATGCAATCATAATTGATAACAATATTATACTACATTTTATAAAATATGTCAATATGCTGAAAATTTGTCGCAAAAGGAAAGCCCGGGGTTCTGCATGAGAATCCCGGGTTTTTATAGGAAATCAGATGAAACAATAAAGTCAAATCAATGTCAGACGATGCACGGAACACATCCGCAAGATGTGTCGTCAGACATTGCCGGAAGATGTCACTGTATGCCGGAGCAGACAAAGGTCGAAACCATTCAGCACACCGTCTGTATACAGATCCCCTGCCTGCCAGTCAGCAAGCTTTGTTTCCGGAATGCCAAGCAGCCACTTTTGCAAAAGCACAACATCTGCCAGATTTACCTTGCCATCTGCATTGATGTCGCCGGTATTTACAGGCAGTTTTTCTGTTATCACTGTCGTGGTTGCCGTTGTCGTCGCCGAAGCAGAAGTTGCGGTGGTCGCCTTTGTGGTCGTTGTCGTTGCCTTTGTAGTCGTTGCCTTTGTGGTGGTAGTAGTAGTCGTTGTGGTAGTGGTCGTTGTGGTAGTTACCACAGGCGGTCCTTCAATCGCAGTTCCTTTCACAGCACCGATTGCCTCATCAATATAGAAATTATCTGTATCGCCTTCCGTTTCCACATAAATTTTAAAATTCTTTCCGCCATCCGGAAGTTTGAAACTGGGATTTGCGAGCTGCACATAGTTTCCCTTTGCTGCGGAAGCAGACGCAATTCTGGCATACTTTGTTTCTCCGGCAGCATCTGTGTACTGTAGAGAAAGTGCAGCATTTTTGGAACTTTCTCCGTCCATGTAATTCAGGCATACGCTGAAACTATATTCTTTTCCAGCCTGAAATGCTTTTGCCGGCAGTGCCTTTTCTGCTCCGTTCCACGCACTGGCACGATTCTGTACCAAGAGTGCATTGGTTCCCTGATACGGTATTCTTCCGCTCAGTGTAATATCTGCTGAGCCGTGTCCCTGCCAGTCGCAGTTGTCCGACTCAAAAGTATCGTGAAAATAATAGCCGTTCTCATCCGGTTCTACCGGCTGGTCTTCCAATGTCACAACAAATGTAGAAACACTTTCCGCAGGGAGCTGTGCCCAGAAGCTGCTGCTGTCATGCTCCATATTTTCTGTTTTTGCCAGATTTTCAGAGGCGGAAGTACGATAACGGTCAACCTCTGTAATTTGTGCATCAGCATCTACAGCGAACTGCTGCGAATAGCTTTCTGTTCCCTTGTTAATGGCAACAATGGTTACCTGATTGTCATCACCCTTATATGCAGACACATAGACATTGTCTGTCGGCTGTTCCGTAGCATCGATCCGTACATCGCCGGGACGAACATATTTGGAGTATTGTGCCATGCAGTACCCACGCTTGCTGATCTTTCCGTCTTCCGTCATCAAACCATAATTCCGGCGGATATACCACCAGGTATATGCACTCATATTGCCCACAACCATGGCATTATGAATATTTTCCGAAACCTGCAGTGCCTCCGGATAACGATTTGCCGAATCCTTGTCGCTGTTGGGAACATAGACTTCTGTCATCCAGATTTCTTTTCCGCTGTTTTCCAAATCCGGAAAATCCATCCACGAACGCTGGGTGCCGTAAAAGTGCGTACCGAACACATCGCAGTTTGCCATTGCCTTGCTGTTATTCAAGATCTTCCGGTAAAATTTCTTGCCGCCGTCCGGCACCCATGAGGCATTTTCCGGTACATACTGAAAAGATTCCGGTGACATCAGGCGGGTGCTTGTGATCTGATCGCCATAGTTGGCAATGAAGTCTGTTGTTTCATCAGTAGACCAATATGTCCACTCGGACGCATAATCCGGTTCATTCTGTACAGAGATAGCGTACAAGTCAACATTATTATTTTTCATGTAAGTGCCAAAATCATTCAGATGCTTTGCATAGGCAGCATAATTGGATTTTGGCAGATGCAGCTTGCCGTTACTTCCGCCGGATTCTGTCAGATTTGCCGGCGGCTCCCACGGTGATGCAAAAACAGTGACACCCATTTGCGTCGCAAACTGTGCAGTAGGGAGTGCCCTGCTCCACTGGCTGCTGTCCGGATTCACAAACACCCGAAGTACCGTCAGCCCCAGTTCATTCTCTCCGTTTCCAAATGCCGTCTGCCGCTGTGTCTGCGTCAGATCTCCTGCCCATTCCGGATGGTTGATTCCGCCGAATCCCCGAATCGTCTGATGTTCTGTGTCTGTATCAATGACACAAACGTCAGCGGCAGAAACTGTTTTCGTCGGAAAAATGGATGCTGTTGTTACAGACAGCAGTGCTGCCGTAAAACCAGCTGCGACTTTTCTCAAATTCATATACATTCCCTCCTGTGAAATGTGCCGTTTTGCTTGTTGTGTCTATTATAGCAATTTCGCATTGCGGTGTATATCATTTTTGTCATGTACTTTTGTATTATTGTCACATTTTTTTCGATTCTGATGGCTGAAAATTCATCAGAATGCCTTTGTCAATAAAAAACTGAGCCACCTCGCTAATAAAAAAGTGAGCCAGTTGTGATAAAAAAATTTTGAGCCACTAATCGTGATTCAAGGTTGAGTCGATGCGGTAAGACGAGCTGCAGTTCATGTTCAGAACAAAGGATCGGAAGGTGACTCTATCTATGAGTGCAGCAAGCAGCATTTCATTTTCAAAAAGCTGTGTCCATTGTGAAAATTCAAGATCTGTACTTATGATAATTAGCGTCTTGCACCATATTATTTTCATTTAATTTTTAATAGTACTAATATATCCATTCAATTTTACAAACATTATATCAATTACAGAGTAATCGCAATTCTCTTATCAATCGGTTTTAATGTAACCCACAGCCACATTTTTTCTTGATTCATATTTGACCATTGCTTAGTTGAAAACATATTTTCATATAGATTATATGCAATCTTCACTGTCGCATTGGAATTTTTATTTACACCACATCCCCAAGCAGCATCATAGTTATTTTCAAAAAAGGGATTGATGCATGCAGTTACCTCATTATCATAAAAAGCATACCAGTTTGTTCCGATAACAGGAAGTCCATAAAAGTTCATTCCATCTTTGTAGTCACCACAATTTGAAACCGTCAATGTCAGTTCCAAATAACGTTCTGAAAGATACTGAAAATCCCCGACGTTCTTTCCCAATTCTTCCAGATAGTCTTTCGCATCAACAATGCGTGCTGCTTCTAATACAATAGAATACCCTGGTGCTTCATAACCACCATATGACATACAATCGTCAAATTCTACAACGTCATACATGGTATAAACTTCTTCCTGATAAATACCGTGAACTGCAAATGTCCCATTTAATGTGTAATAGCGGATACACCATATCACTGCACACGCAATTGCGATTGCCCCAATTATTCGCTTTTTCATTCTGAGTTCGCCTCCGCCTGCATAATTTTTTCGTTTGTAATTTTGCCATGTTCAATCGTATATATTACATCGCATACATCTTCCAAAATTTCTTGATCATGACATGTTATAATAACAAGTGCACTCCGTTCTTTTTCTTCGGCAATAATCTTTTTTGTTATTTCCACGCCGTTTGCATCTAGCGCATTGGTCGGTTCATCTAGAATCACCAAATCCGGCATCTCCATAATGGCGGAAGCGATTCCAAGCCGCTGTTTCATACCAAGCGAATATTTGCGGTACTTCTTTTTGTCCTTTGGATCCAGACCAACGCGAGTGATTGATTTCATTATCATATCATCTGAAATTTTTCCTTGAATGGATGCAAGTAACTTCAAATTATCAAAACCAGTCATTCCGCCTAGAAACGCTGGATTTTCAATGAGAATTCCCATATTCTCAGGAAAATCAATATCTTTTCCCAACATTTTTCCGTCATATACAATTTCTCCACAAGATGGATGGATCAATCCTGCAATCAGTCTCATCAGCATCGTTTTTCCGCATCCATTATATCCACAAAGACCGTATACCATCCCACTACTTAACGTCAGATCTATATGATCAACTACGGTATTTCCTCTGATTTTTTTCGTTACATTCTTTAATGTGATTGTCATGTCAAACCTCATTCCTTATCAGGCAATATATCATATTTTTTGAAATATAACGTGCCTATTAATATCGAAGCCATTATCAAGATCAGACAAATTGCAAGTTCAATTGATATATGGTACCCGTCTTCAAAAAAATAATCACTGAAAGTGATCATTCCACAACGAGAAAATGCCAGTGGAATATCCGTTAGAATACCTAATATCAAAATACCTACTATAAGTAAATATCCATACATTGGCTTTATAAATAGACAGAGTATCATTTGTATCATATTGAAAGTGCAAATAACCAACATAGGTGAAAACAGCATCCATAATTCTTGAAATATGTTCAGTTCTGATATCCCTGTAAATGTATATATAACACTTCTATCTGCAATAATATTGAGTAATTCTGTGCTTCCAGAAAGCGTCAAATCGTATCCATTGATGATGCTGAAAACAATAGCCGTCAACAGAAAAATGATATAGAAGTAAATTCCGGAAGATAAACACCAGAAGCATTTTGAGATCCACCATCTGCTTCGTTTTCTGGTTCTTGAAAGAACCTGTATTCCGAACTGTGTCAGATCATTATGCATATAATCAAATCCGATAAATATGGCAAAAATAAAAATAGCAATCCAGAAGTATGGCAGTTCAATTTTAAGATTGGGATCTGGATTTTTTGTAATTGGGTCACAGCCGTGAAAGATTTCTGCCCAAAGCGCCAAAAAAGTCGGTCTGCTATGGACATCATAATATAATTGATATGAATTTATACTCATATGTGCATACATACATTCAAATATACAAATAAATGGAACTATCGTATATCGCTTATTCTTAAAAATACCTTCCCGTATATCGCATAACCATAACTTAAAGACACTCATATTTTCTTCCTCGTAAAATGTAAATAAGCGTGGATATCATGATAATCAGAGCGATACATAGCAGAATATGTTCCGGAAACGATGTCGTCATAGGAGCTGCATACAACATATCCGTCCAAACAAGACCAATTGATGTTCCTTTTATGGTAATTGTATATCTTTGCATAACATATAATGCAAGTATTTGCTCTGCTGTAAATACAAGAAACGGAACAATGCTTGAGATCACATATTTTTTTATCAGCATGCCAGCTGCCATACTGATACAACTCATCGCCCCGCCCCATAGGAAAGCAATCCCGAACCATATCAGCATAAACAAATATGGATTCTGATAAAATATTTCAGAACAGAAATGAAACGGATCCATGCTGGATGCCAAATCCCCCGGAATGGGAGTATATGCCGGAGAAAATATGGCAAGCAATACATAATCCAAAATCAATGCACCAGCAAAAATTATTCCGCCGCTAATAAAGGTCACCAGAAATTTGGCTGTAAAATATTTTTTGCGGCTGGTTCTCGTGATAATCTGAGAAATATAACCGGAGTTTCGGTCATAACTAACACTCCAGCTATATGCAAACGCAGTTAACAGCGGAAGTGCTATAAAGAAATAAACCCCAGCATTCATTCCACGATTAACACCAAGCCATTTGTAAAAAATACTGGTATCCACATCGATTCCTTGCAAATATAGTAGAAACCACGCTACAACATCTGCAATAATCATCAAAGAGGCTGCTATTGCAGAAATCAAAAATGTTTTACTGTGAATCATACGATTCCATTCAAATTTGAAAATATTCTTCATTTCACACCTCAGCTTAGATTCAGTGCAATAATTGTACCATATTCCGGAGTCGCTGCTGTATTAAATGTTACTTCTTTCAAATCAATTTCCCGCAAATCAACAAGATATCCGGCATCCATTTCTGTACTTTCTCCTGGTTCGAGATGAAAAGCACTGGGATGTGCACTGCATTCTCCCATTTTACTGAAATACATAAGCGGGCCATAAGAACACCCTCCAAGAGCATCCACTCTGAAATCATATTTATCATATTTTTCTGGTTCTTCTGCATAATCACGTGAAATTGCATCAACATTTTCAATCGTAATATGCAGCATTACAAGTACATAATTATCTGTAAATGTATTTTCTGCTGCATTCCAATTGATTCCATCCGCAAATTCGCCTGAAAACATATCATCAAGCTGAAGCCCAGCATCCTGTGCCGTTTTAAAGGCTTCTGCTTTATTAATAGTCCAATAAATCGTACCACTTCCGCCGTTCATTACAAGATTTTCTGCGAAAAGCTTATCTCCGATCGCAGCCCTTTCCGGTATACCAGCCTCAGATCCTGTATCTTCACGATTTTCTGTTGCAGAACTTTCATCCGATCCTACATTTGCACGATTTTCTATGCTAGAACTTTCATCAGAAATTTTTTCAACCTGCACTTCACTTAGAGAACAAGCACTCATTAACAAAAATGAAGGGACAAAAATCACACTTAATAATTTTTTCAAAGATACCGTTCCTTTCAAAAGTATAATATTTTATATATTATTTTTATGGATAGATATATGAAATGCCAGACAGAATGAATTATTCCATCTGATATATCATTAATTGTTAATAAAAGCCAATTGTATCTACTGCATCTACCGATCTACTTAACCTGCGACGATTACGCCGCTTTCATAAGAATAATCAGGACTCCATTTACCAGTAATGGTGGAGGAGTTATACTGATTCGTTGAGCAGAATTTAAGTCCCGCACAAGAATAACCACTCTCATTGATTGTGTTTTTAATCTGATAGCGGTGACCTACAGAAACAGTGACGGAAGTAGTCAGGGAACCATATGCATTGCAAGTACGGTTTTTTCCAGAGGCAGACCATCTTGTATCTGTGAGTCCCCAGGTTTGAACTGATACATTGTAAGTCGATTTTGTGACGTTAAGATATACGCTTGTGTCAGTAGATTTTACTCTAACACCATTTTGAGAAAGAGGCAACGGATTGAAGGTTCCTGCTGCACTCGGCGGTGCAATAAAGTTAGTGATATTAGTGTCAGTATAATCTGCATTCGCACTCATACCACCAATTGCAGAAGTTGTCATCGTTGCTGCAACCATCACAGCCGCAACAATTCTCTTAAACTTGGCCATTTTAATCTCCTTTCTAGTCGGCTGATTTTATATTTAAATCAGCAGTGAATATTCGTATGTATTTCTCAAAGAAGTCACCTTTCTACGCCCTAACCCAAGATCTTGTACGTACATATTCAGAGCAAAAAGAATGATAACCTCAATGTGAAATCTGAAATTACTCTGCTTTACTTCTTCAGATTCTGCAGAGCCTTCGGTTCTTTCGGCTGGTGGTAGCCAAAAGCAGATGCTGAATTGCAACCAATTTTAGCAGATTTCATGCCAATGGCAGCAATCACTTTAAGAATAGATTTTTTATTCATTTTCTCTTTTCCCTCCTTTCCTAGACTTTGTTACAAACATAGAAAATGCAACTGCAAAAAGAGTCGTGTCAATTAGTATGCTGTAACTAGAGCCAAACTTTATTTTCAGTACACATGATATTACAACCAGCATAATTACCATTGTCGTACCAAGAATATGCAATATTTTTTTCTGATTCACAGATAGAGGCTTATTTTCACTTTCAACAGGAGCATAATGAGCAGTCACTAAAATTGAAAATATGATACTACAAATGTGCAATTCTTCAAACTGCTCTAATGGCATAAAGCGAAAAATCCATAAAACAATGGTTGTTACAATTGCAAATGTAAGATTACACTGCCAGTATGTCTTTGCGTGATATCCGCCACATACGGAACGAAGCAACACAAATAAAATAAAGTATACCATTGCTGCTGTCAAACAGTGAAATAAAATTCCAGATGTGATTGTAATTAAAATAGTAAGGACTGATGAAATAAAAATTTCAAATCCATACTGATATACTGAGGTGCTTTGAATATCTATCACTTTATTTCGGATTAAAGCATCAACAATACAAGATGCCATGTTAGAAATCACTCATGTTTCGCCTCCGTTTGATTTCTTGCACTTAGTATAGCATTTTCGCACAAATTCGTCAATAAAAACGGCATAAGTGGTCAAGAAACGGCACAAGTGGTTTTTATATGACAAAAATCAACATCATAATTTGTATATTTTGTCGAAATCGTACTTCAAACTTGAAAAAAAGCTTTTCATTTGCTATAATAAGCAAGGGTGAAAATGATGCGATTTGCGATAGTAGATGATGAGCCAGATGTTCCAGAACAAATTGCGGAAATGCTAAAAAATTACGTGCCAGATATTCAAATAGAAACAAACTGTTTCCATCAGCCATCTGAATTTTTGGAGATGTATTACAATTGTAATTATGATGCTGTATTTTTAGATATTGATATGCCGGCAATCAACGGATTTGATTTGTCGCAACAAATTTATGAGAAAAACAACAGCATTCCCATTGTGTATATCACCAGCCGAGATGACTTGATTATACATGCTTTTCGGTACAAACCTTTAGGTTTTGTCCGAAAGCAGTTTATTGCGTCGGAACTGCCATATGCACTGACAACGATTTTAAAAGAAATCAACCAAAAAAGTCCTTCTATCACTATCACAGAAACGAGATTTGCAGGTGGCAGAACGTATTGCATACAGATTGAAGAAATTACATTTCTGGAATCGGAAAAACACAATGTGAAGATACAACTTCTAACTGGAGAAAGCTATACAGTACGAGAAGCTTTGTCCTATTATCTCAACTTACCGGAATTTAAAGACTTTGTTCTAATCAATTCTGGAACCATGGTCAATCTTGCACATATCAAATTGGTCAGCGATACGATTTCCTTGAAAAATGGTACCATTTTGTATGTTAGCAGAAGGAAATTGCAATCTGTTTTAGATGCCTATTTGAAGTACATAGGGAGAGTTTTGATATGATGTACACAATCTCAGAATACATGGCAACGGCAATTGACAGCATTGTTCTCATATGCTTTTTAGCATATACACTTTCTTTCAAGAAACCAAAACAGAAATTAAACATTGTAACTTCCATTGCCTTTATGTTGCTTTTCTTTTCCTGTGTAACAATATTCAACAATATTACTATTGCAGAGGGTATATACGCAGCATTCTATTTTTTGATATTTTTTATGTATTGCAGGATTTCCTTAAAAGGAAAATGGTGGCAGCAACTTCTGCTGGTTACAATAGAACTGGCAGTATTATTTTTAGTAAACGCTGTGATTACAATTATATCTGCATCCATCTTGAAAAGTGATTATTCCAGTGTACTTCTTATGAGGAATCCGGTAAGAGTCTTCCTGCTGTTTTTATCAAAAATTTCTTTGATTGGATTACTTTTCCCTATCATAAACGGTATTCGAAAACAAAAAATTGTACTCCACTTGTTACAAGCATCGGTTTTCATTATTTTCATGATACTTACTGTAATTATCGGGATCATCATTGAAAAAATTATCCTCGACAACTTGATTCCGATGCAGTATGTATTCGTAATCATGGGCTGTATTTCCGTAATTGCAGTTCTTTTGTTATTTATACTTATTCAATTTTCCATACAGAACCAGAATAAATTGAAACAAATCGTATTGCAAACTCGACTGCATGACAATGAAGTAAAAATGCAAGAGGCAGTTCAGTGGAACCAATCCATGAAAGCTTTGCAGCATGATCTGAACAATCATATTGCTGTCATTGCCAGCTATATCGAAAAGGGCAATTCAGACAAGGCATTGGCATACATGAAAAAAATATCCGGGAAATTAGAAGAATGTCCGAATTATACAGATACAAACAGCCAGATTCTTAATGCAATACTAGATCTCAAGCGGGTCGTATGTAAAAACGAAAATATTTCTTTGAAATGCTATATCCAAAATGATTTGCCAAAGTTTGATGATGTGACATTCAGTACAATTTTCGGGAATCTCATGGATAATGCAATTGAGGCAGAAAGGAAAGAAGATCAGAAGGAAATCCGGCTTGCGATTGAAAGCCTTGGAACATATTTGCATATTACGATCCAAAATAGAATCCAAAATCCAGTTCTCATAAACGGCAGCATGCCAAAAACTAAAAAAAGCGATAAAACGAATCATGGGCTTGGAATTTACAGTATTCACGAGGCAATTGCCCAAAGCAATGGAGTCATTCATTTTTATGAAAAAGAGGGCTGGTTTCTTGCTGATGTTTTAATACCTGTGTAAATGCCATTTCACAAATTGTTTTGTCTGAATTTTTTAGCAAATAAATGGGCAGATTTTACGAAGAAATCTACATTTCATAGAAACAAAATGCCATGCTGAGAAAATGTGCTTTCCCAGCATGGCATTTTTTATGGTTCTAATTTTGATTTTACAACAAAAAAACGATAGCCTCGACCTACCGTTTTATTTTACCCTATCGTTTTTTTGTTGTTTCAGAAACGCAAACAGCCTGCCGGGAAAACGCTCCACAGCAGGCTGTTTTTGCTTGATAAAGCCGAAAAAGTCACGCATTTTCGGCGTTTTTCCAAAAAGAAAGCACTGCACAATTGTATCATTTGTGCAGTGCGGTTATGGTTGCGGGAGCCAGATTTGAACTGACGACCTTCGGGTTATGAGCAGCTCTAACGCAAGTGAAAAATCCCATGCAACACAATCATTTTCAGACTTCATATACCGCTTTTGCCGACGAGATGACGACGCAGATGTCGACTTAAGCAGTGCAATGACAAAATGAGGCACACACTTTCCGCTGTTTCTTGAAAAGTGTTTCTACAAACACGGGAAATATTTTTGAATGAACAGCTTTTGCTATCTAATAACAGCCAGTGAGAAAAGTGATGTGTCTTTGCACAATGCTTTTAAAATATGCCCTATCAATCCCCCACATTCAAAAAAGCCGCAAATCCAGTTGCTTTTTCCGCAAGAACATGATATAATAACAATAACAAGGATTCCGGTAAAATTACAGAAACAAGCAGAGGTGAGAACATGAAACCCTTTTTGCTCTTTGATTTGCATAGAAATATCAATTCTGATGTTGTGAAATTCATCAAAAGTATTCTGAAATGTCCCTCTATAACCGCCATCTGCACACCCAGCCTGAATGGTCGGATACCGATAAAGTGCCTTTTCAAAAGTGTATATGCCACCCTTTGTATCATGAATATTTGCTGCATGGACGCGAATACATAGGAGATTTCCCATCGTATCTGTTACGATGTGCCGTTTTCTTCCTTTCGTTTTTTCCCCCGTCATATCCGTGATTTTCTCCGTAACACGTTGTTTTTACGCTCTGTGAATCGATCAGTGCGTAACTCGGTTCTTCATTCCTTCCTGTTTGTTTTCGTGTTACTCTGACAAGATGTTTCATCATTTTGTCCCATACGCCGTTATTTCTTGCTCGGCGATAAAAACTCCATACAGTATCATGCGGCGGATAGTCATGCGGCAGCATTCTCCATTGGCAGCCTGTCTTTACGATATACAGCACTGCCTCTACCAATGATCTCTTATGATATTTGCTTTTATTTCCGGATGGAAAGAATTCTTTGATTGCTTCCCATTGCTCATCTGTCAAATCACTTTCGTAATTTGTTGCTTCATACTCTTTTTTCATGTCTCCTATTATATCTCTTTTTCGTTATGAACACAAGCTCTCAAGCAGACTGCGACGGCGAATGGGGCGAAATATCATTGGATTTTCAGAACGGCAAGGCAAAGGTCATGCGGCTTGCCGATTGGGATACAGTGAAAACAAACAAATTTGCAAACAGAGCAATAGCCTATCTTCTGAACTGTGAGAACGACAAATTGCCCAAGGAAATAATGGTGGCATTTGAATAACGAGGAAGTGAGATATATGGAGCAATTACTGATTATTGAAGATGATATCGGTTTGAATCAAGGTTTATGCAAAGCACTGAAAGCAGATGCTCGGCAGATCATTTCCTGCCAAGACCTAAAAACGGCGAAGGAACAGCTGCTTTGCGGCGGTGTATCCCTGATCCTGTTGGATATCAATCTGCCGGATGGCAGTGGGCTTGAGTTGCTCCGGGAGGTCAAGGAAAACATACCCGGAGTTC
>ENA-OPCN01001303-OPCN01001303.1-human-gut-metagenome-genome-assembly--contig:-NODE-1303-length-17549-cov-5.348291_pt1 | contig 17549 bp, 25 predicted proteins | sample MGYA00241567_ERZ501485 | MGnify/ENA primary metagenome ERZ501485 (study PRJEB25962, sample SAMEA2042579) | human gut metagenome | biome: human gut; feature: human-associated habitat; material: faeces...
GTCGCAGATGATAATGTCGTCGTCGGTAATGAGAAAGGCGTTTGCCATTTCACGTTTCGCCGCAAAGGATTTACCGCTGCCCGGTGTTCCTAAGATAAGCCCGTTTGGATTTTTGAGCTGCTTTCGGTCGCAGAGTATCATGTTGTTAGACAGGGCATTTAAGCCGTAGTACAACGCTGCACCTGTCTGAAAAAGCTCCTGCGTGATAAAGGGAATAAAAATAGCGGTGCTTGATGTGGTCAGTCCCCGCTGAATGGGGATAAGGTTTTCCCCAAGCGGAATACTGCTCATAAAGCCCGCTTCCTGCATATAGTCAAGGCGGGTCAAAGCGCAGTTGTTTTTCTGTGCAATGCCCGCCGTAGCGAATATGTCATTATCCAGTTTTCTTTTTGTGTCTGCCATGTTCACCACAAGGAACGTCAAGAGAAACATTCGCTCGTTGCGGCTCTGTAAGTCCTGCAAGAGATTTTTCGCTTCGCTGCCGAATGTGGCAAGGTCAGACGGGATTATATCCATGTCGTAGCCGCTGCGTACCGCTTTTTTCTGTTCCTCGATTTTCATTTTATCAAGGTCGGTGATCTTCCTCTTAATGGTCTTGATTGCTTCGGTCTGGTCGATACTGCGGATATGCAGATTTACCATAACGCCGTTTTCCAAGTCCAACACGTCAGATAAGATACGGTCGTTAAGTTCCGGTGCAAGGATTTCAAAGAACGATACCGCACCGATTTTCTGTCCCATGCGGAAATACCGTCCGTCACCGAAACGGAAAGAGGACGGGGCGATAAAGTCCTTTGTGGTAAGCCCGGACGGGATAAGCCAGTCCCAAGAAAAGCAAAACGGCTCGCCCTGTGGGTGGAAAATGCCATGCAGCACTTCCAAGCGTTCATAGCCTGTCATGGGGCGGGCAGACACGCCAAGCACCTTGAAGTTATTGAGTATGTCGGTTTCAATCCGGGCAAGGCGGGATTTTGCTGCGCTCATGCTGTCGGCTTCAATGGAAAATGTGATGTATTTTGCTTTCACAAGTCCGTTATTGCCCTTTGCAAGCTGATTTTTCAGCATATCCGAATACTCGGTACGAATAGAGTTAAAAGCGTCATTCTGTACCGGGATATGGATAGCGTTTTCTGCGTCGCTGCCGCGCCCGCCCTGATTGATGAAAGAGAGCTGCACCTGTACGCTTGCGTCAAAGTAGTTGAGAAAATCGCACCAGTTTTCAAAAATGGCGGTCTTGTCGTCTGCCTGTGCAAGCTGATAGTTGATGTCCTCAAAGGCAACGGTCTTGCTGTACCGCTTGCCGGAAACATGGCAGATACCGTCCGGGTACATCTGCACATAGGGAATGGTCTGCTGTGCGGTGTGGGGCTTTCCGTCGCCCTTTGCTTTCTGTATCACTTCCGCGATCTGTTTCTTTTCAGCACGGGTCAGCTTCCGTTTAGTCTTTCCTGCGGGGCGTTTTGCCTGCGTCTTTTTTTCGGTTGCCTTTTGCAATCGCTGATACCTCCTTTTCCAATTTTGCCTGCCGTTCGATAACGGCATAGAAATTCTGTGTCTGATAGGGGCGTTCCTTTGGTCGGGTGAATTTTGTATTGATGATGTTTCGTATCACCACTTCAAGGGGCTGCCCGTGTTTTTCATACATGGCAAAGAGAAAACACGGGAGCATTACCACAATCATCACCATAGCGGCAAGGCTCGTCCCTGCGCTGTCTTTGAGCAGGAAAAACAGCGGCAAGCCAAGAGCCAACGCCGCCGCAAAGAAAATGAGCTGCCGTTTGGTAAGATTGAACGCTACCTTTGTTTTTACCTTTGTTAGGTCTTTGGGTACGGGTACATACGCCAAGAAAAAACCTCCTTTCGTTAGTGTGCGTTGAAGATTGATTTTGCAAGTGCGCCGGTCTTAAACAGGGAGAAACAGAGGATAACGGTATAGGCGGCGATTGAAAAAATCGCACTGTGTAAGTTGTCCGCTACCGTCAGCGTGTTCACAAGCACCGCATAAATGCCGACACATATCATAATGAGGAAGCCTTGAAAACCAAGTGCGAACAGGGATTTTAGGTAGTTGTTTCCTATCTGTCCCCATTCCCGGTTTGTCATGGTCGCAAACGGGATAGGCGATACCGAACAGTAAAGGTAAATCTCTATCATTCTTCCGTAGAGGATAACGGTTATCAGCACGGACATGATTTTCATGCACAAGCTCACAAGGCTTGTTTCCATGACAAGCAAGAGAAGTTCGGGGATTTCCATAGCGTCAAGCCCGTCCTGCATGGACGACAGGGCGGCGGTCACGTCAATGTTCGTGTTACCGCCGATCACCCCTGCCGCACCGGAAACGACACGCTGTGCCACGTCAAATACCGCCATGGTAATATCAAAGGTGTGGGTGACAAGGTACACCGCCACCCACGCCTTGAAAAACCACTTAAAGAACATGAACGTGTCAACGTCGTGCATATTGTTCTTTTCCGTTACCATGCTGATAAGCTCCACGCATAGGACGTAGGTAATGACAAGCCCCGCAATGGGGATAATCACATTCTCCGATAAGGTCTGTATCATGGAAAATATGCTTGCGTTCCACCCTTGCGGGGTCTTGCCTACCTCGGTAGCTATCGTACCGACTTTTTCGTTTACGTCCCCGAACATAGTTGACAGATTACCGTTTATCGCTCCGATAAGGATTTCCTTTATCCATTCGTTAATCGCGTCAAGTATGCTCTGCATAAGCCTTTACCCGCTTATCTTAACCGAACAGCCCGGAAAGCAGCGGTACAAGGGTCGCACCGATGAGGGCAACACCACCGCCAGCCATGAGCTGCTTCATGCCTTGCGATTTTGCGCCCGGATTGTCGTTGCCGTAGCCCTCAAGCAGATTGATAACACCCCAAATGCCTAAGCCTGCGCCAAGTGCGATAACAAGGGTCTGTAAAACGTCGATTGCAGAATTGAAAAATGCCATATGATATCCTCACTTTCTGCCGCTTTTGCGGCTGTAAAAAATTTTGATTGTTTGGTTTTTGGTATGAAAAAAGCCGCCTGTCAGATTGATAGGCGGCAAGTCCCCGTGCGGCGTTGGTGCTGCGGCACGGCGGTATTCAGTTGTCATTGTCTGCGGCACTTTGCCGCTTTTGCGTCCAAGTAGGGGCGCGTACCATGTAGCCGGTATTTACTGTCTTTATGGGGTCAACCTCCTTTCCCGGATTATCGGGCGTTTGCGTGGGTCAGATAGTATTGCTCAAAGGCTTCTACATAACGCCGTTTGCGTTCTTCCTCCCGGCGTTCCATTTCCTGCGCCAGTTCCACAATTCCCCGTATGGCTGCTATCATCTGCCGTTTTGCGACTTTCTTTTTGATACGTTTATTCATGGTCTGTCCTCCTGTAAATAAATGATGTTTGATTTTGCCCGGTTCTTTTCATACAGGGCTTCGCACCTTGCGATAAACTGTTTTAGTTCCGCCTGCCGCTGCATTTCCTCCCGGTGCAGCTTTGCAGGCTGTTCTGTGACAATCAGCCGCAAATGCGGTCTGTTTTCTGCGTTACTCATGGTCTGTGTCCCCGGTCAAATCGTCTGCGTCGATTTCGTAGTAGTCAAAGGCTTCGTCCGGCTTTACGATAGCGGGGCGGCGTTTGATATGCTTTTCCATGTCAAAGGCGTTCTTCGGGTCAGCGTCGGAAAGATACTTATACTTCGGGTGCTTCGTTATATCGTACTTATCCGAAAAGAACGGACGCACACCGCGTAGCTGCAAGATACATTTTCCTCCGTCCATAACGGCGATCTCGTCTTGTGACATAAGTTCCTTTCCTAATTTCTGATAGTTCAAGCCGTAGGATTTCTGATTGCTGCGGGTTTCGGAAGTGTTGAAGCTGTCAATGGTTTCTTTCCCCAAAAGCTCCGACATTTCTTTGAGCGTCGTTTTTTCCTTGCCGCCCAAGAACAGGGTCGTATCGCAGTTGCCGACTATGGTATCGGCGTTGTCCTTGTAGATTGCCTTTAGCTGTGACTGGCTCTGCAAGATGATAGACGCGGAGATTTCACGGCTTCGGATAGTGGCAATGAGTTTTTCAAACTTCGGTATCTGTCCGATATTCGCAAACTCGTCAAGCAGACAGCGCACATGAACGGGAAGCCTGCCGCCGTATTCGTCGTCGGCTTTATCACACAAGAGATTGAAAAGCTGCGTGTAGAGGATAGACACGACAAAGTTAAAGGTGTCGTCCGTATCAGAAATGATAACGAACAATGCCGTTTTGCGGTCGCCTATGGTATCAAGCTCCATTTCGTCGGTTTCCATTAGCTCGCGCAGTTCCCGTATGTCAAACGGGGCAAGTCTGGCACCGCAGGAAATGAGGATAGAGCTTCTTGTCTTTCCGGCGGACAGCAGGAATTTTTTATACTGCCTTACCGCAAAATGCTCCGGGTCTTTTTCCTCCAAGCGTTCAAACATGAGGTCAACGGGGCTTTGAAATTCCGGGTCGTCCTCGCGGGCTTCCGACGCATTTATCATTTCAAGCAGCGTCGTGAAGTTCTTTTCCGCTTCCGGGGCTTCATACCAGATGTAGCCGATCAGGGCGCAGTAAAAGAGCCGTTCCGACTTCACCCAAAAATCCTCGCCGGATTTTTCCCCGTCGCCTTTGGTGTTGGCGATAATGGTATTTACCAGCTTCAAAATATCCTTTTCGCTGCGGATATAGGCAAAGGGATTGTACCGCATGGATTTCTTGAAGTTTATCGTGTTCAACACCTTTATCCGGTAGCCGCCCCGCTGCAAGAGCTTTCCACACTCGACTAAAACCGTGCCTTTCGGGTCGGTCACAACGTAGGAACTGTGCATTTGCATGAGGTTTGGTTTGACGAAAAAGCGGGTCTTGCCGCTGCCGCTGCCTCCGATAACAAGGATATTTTTATTCCTTGCGTACTTTGGCTGCTTCGGGCGGCTGCTCATCATCAGCCGTTCAGTCTGTGTCAGAAGCACGTTGTTTTCAAATACCGGGTCAATATAGGGCTTGATGTCCTCGGCGTTGCCCCAACGGGCAGAGCCGTATTCTATGCCTTTCCGATATTTCTTTGCGTTCTTTCCTTTGGTGTAAACGATAAGCCGGATAAGGACAGCCCCGGCAATGCCGATAAGAAGATCTGTCCCGTGAAAACTCGGCACAAGGGAATGAAAGGCGGCGGTAAATCCGTCCCCGATACCTAAGAGCTTTGCGGAAAGGTCTGTTCCCGGTGCAAGCCTTACCGCTTGTGCCGCTTTGTCAAAGAGATAGACAAACAAAAGATACGGGAGATTGGGAAGTATCAGCTTTTTCAAGTTTACGTTGTTCATCGCTCAATCCCCCTGTCTTTGTTCTTTACCTGTACCCGCTGTGCGTTCAGAGCTGCCGCCTTTTCCTTGAAGTCGGACAGCACCTTTCGGATAGAGGGCTTTTGTTCCTGCGTCAGCTTCTTTGCGGAAAATTCCTTAAAAGCGGCGGTCAGCACGTCCGCGTCCCTGCCTTTGAAAAACACAAGATACCGGGGCGGTGTTTCCGTCATGTCCTTTTTCAGCGCAAAGTCGATATGATACTTTTTTGCTGTACTCTCAAAGGCTTTGATATTCTCCCCGGTGATCTCAATGTTGGAAACACCTGCGTTCTGTTTCATAAGCTGCTTTAGGGTCTGCTTGCCCTTTGGGGGCTTGCCTTGCTGCCGTTTCATTTCTTCAAGCAGCTTTTTCATAGCCTTTTGCAGCATGACAGCCGTTAGCTTTGCCCCTCGGATAGACAGGGCAACGATTTTTTCATTTACCTGTTCCTGCATTTGTTCCTCCTTTCATGGGGTAGTAGTGGTTTAGGGCGGCACACCGCTTTTCGGTACGTCGCGGGCATGAAAAAAGGGACAGCCGATTTCCCGGTTGCCCCATCGTGTGCCGTGCATTAAATTCTTACCCGCAAGCCGTTCAAGTCCTCGGCTCGGATACCAACAAGGTACCAGTTGTCGCCGTACTCAATCCGGGTCGGCTTCCATTTGCCGCCTGCGAATACCTCCAAGCACTCGCCGCAATGCAAGCCGCCGTAGTAGTCGGCAAGGTCAAAGCGAATGTCGTAGCGGTCGGTCTGTTCGTCAAAAATCAATGCTCCTGTTTTCTGTGCCATAGAAAAATCCTCCTTTGGTTGTATTACAGGCTTTCGCCCGGTTTGCATGAGTAGTCCGGAAAACCGGATTTCGGTTTATTCCATGTGTCGCTTGCCATGTCGTGCGACACAAGGGACGTATAATAATTGCCGATTGTGGACGGTGCATTGAACAACGCCGCCTTTAGGTACTGTTTGATGTTGCGGATTTTCGTTGTGTTCTCCCGCATACAGTCAAGGACAAAACGGATATGTTCGCTGTCCAGTTTCATAAATTTGCTCTTTACAAGCTCTGCCGGGTAGTCGTCCCCGGCAACACGGATCGTACTGCGTTTCGTGCAGACGGTTTCAAGGATAAGGTCAACGATTTCGTTGATACGGTCAGCGTCAAGGTGGTTATCCTGCAAGAGAATGTCATAGCTGATATTGTCCTTGATAATTTCCTCATACACACGGTATGCGTCGTTCTTTTCCGTTCGTTTCCTTTCCGGCACAGCCGCCGTGTCCCCATAAGGCAGGGGATTTAGGGAATGGATAGGAATGGAATGGGTACTTGATAAATCCGTATTTGATTTTTCTTTCTTTGGTAAGTCAGTTCTTTGTATATCTTTATTTAATTGCATTGGATTTTCCAACGTAGGTTTTTCCTGCATAGGTTTTTCCAACGTTGGATTATCCAATGTTGGATTTTCCAATATAGGTAAATCCGATACAGGCTTTTGCGGCTGTTCGTAGATCACATACTCTGCACCCCGCAAGCGTCCTTTCTCGTCACGCTCCCTTGAACGCACGATATATCCGGCTCGTTCCAGTTCCCGGACAGCTTCTCGGATAGCGTCGATTTTCTCCCGGTTGATGTAGGATAGTCCCGCAAGGGTATAGTCCCAATCCTCCGGCAAGGACAGCATTTGCGATAACAGCCCCTTTGCCTTTAGGGACAGCTCCTTGTTGCGTAGGTGGTGGTTGCTCATTACGGTGTAGCCTGTGTTGCGTTCCACTCGGAAAACTGCCATTGTGGTTCACTCCTTTATTTCGGATTTGTTACGCAGTAGAACGACGATTTTGAGGGATAAGGTATAAACCTCTTACCCGTTCGGGAACACGCCCGGAAAGCCTTGCGTGGCAAGGTCTTTTTCGTTCCTACTCCGTAACAGAGGGTATAAAAAAAGCGGCGTTCCTGTTCTCCCGGTTATGGGAAGTAAGAAACGCCGCTTGTGCGGTCTGTATTCGATTGTGTGATGTGCCGTTGCTCATTCATGGGTCAGCTTTAAGAGGTTGCGGTGGCATATCAAAGCCCTTTCCGTTAAAAGTAGTAAATCGGTAGTAAATTCGACTTGCAATCCTCTTAAAATGCTTGTAAATCAAGGCTTTTTCGGGATAACCAATTTATTTATGGATAATTTACAAATGTAATTGTTCAGGTGGAGTGCATTGAATAGGGGCGGTATAGGATGCATCCGATGCCCCAGCCCAGACAGGAGAGCGAGCGATGAGGAAGTCGCTTATATTTTATTATCAGGAGGCAATGTTATGAATCTGAAAAAACTATTTTCATTTCAAGATGGTCTGACATCTTTCACTTACCCGGTGGTAAAGATCGTCATAAGTCTGGCGCTTCTCATTTCTGCCATGCTGTGCGCGCGGGTAGCGGATATTTCAAACCCATTGGCAAATCTTGCATTCAAGGTTCTATATTGCGTCGTTGCAATGGCTTGTATTCTTTGTCTGATCGTTTCCATCCATGAATTTTTCAGCGTGATTTCGAACCGCAAAACCGCTCATGCTTCTCCCCAGGACGGAAAAGCTCTGACCATTCAGGCGGTGATCGACTTGACTTCCCGGTATGATATCATTGATATCGAGGCGTGCCGCGGCAACGAGACGATCCGGCTGGGCTCCAGCGCGGAAAGTGATGATCGGGACGCCCCTCTCAAGAACAAATTGTTCTACATATCAGATGCGGAATATGACACGGCAGAACAGTTTGAGGAAGCACTTTCCACGCTGTTTCCCAATGGGAGCATACGGGTTCGGAAAATTGATGATGTGCCGGTAAAGCACTGGAACCTTGACGCCCCGCCTGCGAAGTAAGGCGGCAAAGTAAAAGGGGTGATGCTCCATGAGCAAAGCTGTAGTTTTGTATGTCGTTCTTTTGGTTCTTTTGGATACGATTGCCATTCGCTCCCTGCGTAGATTTTTATATGATTTTTTAATTGGCGCAGGAAATCGGAAAGCCGCAAGGAAAATCTACAGGCAGCGATCCTTAAAAGATCGTGTTTTCCTGGGTTTTATCAAATCTTTCCTAAAAAGTCACAGATCAGTGTTTGATGGGTATCATTGGATCTATTTGGTGGAGTTGGTATCACTTGTCCCTCAATATGCAATCTTGCTTGCAGTTTATGTGCTGTATGGCGTGCAAAACAACATCCTCTTTTTTTCCCTGATTGCAGTAAAAGGTCTGCTCTGTCTGATGGTCCGTTTTCAGCTTGATTCTCTGATGAGATCAAGATACAGGAATGGAAAATAACGATACGCACAGCACCCCTTAACAGACAGCATTTTGGAGATAATGGGGGCAAAATGTCCCCCTGATGATGATAAGGAGAACGCTATGAGAAATTCATATTTGAAGGAAATGGACGCATTCATGGCCCAGAACTGGAAAGACACGCTGGAACGGCAAGGCTTCTTTCCTCTCCGCGACTGCACAGAATTTGTCCGCCTGACGGGTGACGGCATCATGCAGATCATCATCTGTTCCGGCTTTGTTTATCCGGAAATCCAGTTCTATTCCCAGACCTTATCCGAGTATCTCTGGTGCAATTACCGCAGCCAGACAGATATGACGTCTTATGCATTAAATCATTATATCCACCCCTCCTGGCTCATAGGAGAGCCCTTTACACAGGAAGCCCTCGATATGAACCGGCAGATGGAGGTCACATTGAAGCTGTTGGATTCGATTCATACGGCAAAGGATATCCTGACCATCCCCCGCGAAAGAGAGCTTACCTGGCCTGAGCGACCCTGCCTCTGGTACGACATCGGCGATGCTGAGGGAATCTGGAAAGCCCTCGAGCACTCGACCTGTGCCAGATCCGCTTATTATCCGGAGGATGATGTCCGGCCGGAAAAATTGACGCGGGATTACTGGCGTTCCTGGAAGCCTATGATGGCCTTTGTGGCCCGGGAATGCCTGGCCAAGGAGGATCTGCAGCCCCTGGCGGACTTTGCGGAGGAATCCAGGGCGTTTAACCTCAAGTACCTAAAACGCTATATGCCGTGGCTGCTCGATTGAGAGTACCGGCTCGGCTTGGAGGAGACTGAAGAAATCCTCCGACTTTTCCCCTGAGATTCTGAAGGAGGCCGCATATGCTTAACGAAATCCGGGCCAATATTTGCGAACAGTGGATTCAACCTGTGAGCGGTAAGTGGTGGGAAATCATTATATTTGTGCCATCCGAACGAAGAAGATACCGGTTCAAATAGGGGCAGCTTATCGGATAGAGAAAAATCCGAAAATACAGAACACCCCGCCGGAAATCAGCCGGCAGATCAGAAAATGCTGCTCCACCGTGCCGGCCTATAAAGCGGGCCGATAGCAGTGCGCGCAGACAGCAAAACGCAGTCCCGTTTCAGACGGGACTGCGTTTTGGCCTGGGAAACGGCAGTTCATCGTACATGGCGTCAAACAGCCCGGCGAGGAACTCTTTGCTGTCAACCTCATCCACCCGCAGCATTTCTTTCGCCCCGTCATACGGAAAATCGCAAATTGCCGCAGGCATAAGCTCCGAAGCGGACTTGGTTTTCTTTACAAGCAATCGGTCATCATAGATTCCGCCAACGATTTTACCGCGATAACAGAGAATGTATTCTCCCATCATGGGCCGGTAGGAAATATCGTCCGTATCAGATAACTGTTCCAGGATGAACCGAAGGTATTCTTTGCCGGATGCCATTCAGAACAACTGCCCCGGCAGCTTCAGCTTTTCCTTTTTCGGGAAAGTCGCTTCAAACCGCTCAAAGCCCTCCGGGTCTTTCTCGCAGACAAAATAACCCTCCGGGTCCTTGTAGCTGCCGGAGATGCCGTCCAGGAAGCCCGGCGTCAGCTGGCAGATCAGGAAATAGTCCGCCTCCGGGTCGTCGGCGTAGCGGACGCCCTTGGTTCTGGCGGGGACAAAGCCGGACTTTCCGTAAAAGTCGATATTCCCGGTGATGGCCAGGGCGCCTGCGCCCATGGCTTTGGCCTTTTCCATGGAATAGTCCAGCAGGAGCTTGCCGTAGCCCTGCCGCTTATACTCCGGCGCAATGCCGATGGGGCCGAAGGTCATGATGGACACCTTCCGCCCGTCGTCGCAGTCGATTTCCGAGCGGACGTAGATGACCTGGCCGATCAATTTACCGTCCAGCTCCATCACCAGGTCCAGCTCCGGCACAAAGGCCGGGTCGTCCCGATAGCAGTGCAGCACATAGTGCTCCATGCAGCCAGGGCGGTAGACATTCCAGAACGCCTCCCGGGTCAGGTTTTCAACGGCCCTGTAATCGTCCTTGGTTTCGGGACGAATGGTAATTTTCTTTTCTGCCATTGCAGTTTCTCCTTATTTTTTATCCATAATTCTGTCAATGCGTCCGAGGCCCCAGGGAGCCGCCGCATGCTTCGTCCGCCGCAATCCAATCGTCCAGGAACCGCATCTGCTCCGGCGTATGGAACCAGTGCTCGCCGCCGGGCATAACGGTGAGGTTCGCGTGATGGCGCCGGGCGAACGCCGATACGGTTTCCAGGGAGGTCAGATTGTCGTGCTCGCCGTACAGGATCCGCGTCGGGACATTCCATGCTATCGGGTGTTGCCGCACATAGCGCAGATAGCGCCAGGACAGTGTTTCTCCGAAGTCCGTGGGGACCTCTCCCCTTTGGGCCAGCTCCTGCTCCGTCACATTTGCCCACTGCATCATATTGCCGATGAGGCTTTCCATATCCACCACCGGGGAGATGAAGCAGGCCCGGTCCGCCAGCGTCTCATCCAATGCGGACATGGCGAAGAACGCGCCGATGCTGTTGGCGATCAATGTAAGGCGGTCACAGCCCTGCCGCTGCCCCGCGAAAAAGGCCGGAAATTCCTTCCGGGCCTCCCAGGGCGTCCGGGAACGATAGTCGAAGCCGATGACCTCGCAATCCGGAAAGAGGGGCTTGTAGTGCTCGGCTTCCTCCGCCGCGCCGCCCTTTCCGTGAATGTAGAGAATGGATTCCTTCATTTTCTTGTCTCTCTTTCTCATACTGATTCTTGATTAAAAAATTTAATCAAGAATCCCGTGCGCTGTGCGCACGCACAGCGTGTGAAAACACGCTGTGACGTCTCATACAAAACCTGACGCACCTTCGGTGCTATAAAAAGCTTTTCAAGCTTTTTAACAGGTTTTGGTATCAGAACAGTGGAATCTCACCGTCAAAATGCTTTGCTCTTTCCCAAAGCGGCCCTTTTGCGCCCATGGTGAAGGCAATATCGCTGCTGCGGATGGAGCGGAGCCGCATTTGCGGCATGGGATAACGCTCACTCCCCGGATGTTATTCCTGCGCTCTGTACCAATCCAGCGCAGAACGCAGGTTCTCCACGCGCACCCGCTGGCCGCCGTGGAGCATCATGTCCAGCATATCGTCCTCCTCCGGTGTGCGGTCGTCCTTTTTCGATAGCCCTTTTCCTGCGGTTCTGACCATAAGCTCCATCATGGGACGGTAAATGCCGTGCAGCTTTTTGATATCAAAATTGCCCTGTAGCGTAAAGAGCGGGATGCTTGCGGGAATGCGGTTCTTTTTCCGCACCTCATCTGTCTGCGTCCCGGTTTGTCCCATGCCGACTGCGCAGACGGCCCGCACCTGATAGCGCTTGGCCGCATCGGCATAGCCCTTGACGGAGCCTGCCATGATCCAGCCCAGATAGATGATCTCCGCGCCGGAGGGGACCTTCTTTTTCGCCTCCGCCAGAGAGCAGGCAGGAAGCCCTGTTTCCTGCGACAGCAGTCGGGCATAGCGCTCTGCGCTGCCGGTATTGGTGGTGTAAATGATTGTTTTCACAAAATCCTCTTTATAACGCCAGCTTGTCAGATTCAATTTTGACAAGCTCTGTAGTCTGATTCGATTTTGGCAATAAAGCGGTCAATGTGCGCGCTGAGCATGGGTGCAACGCTGTCCTTGCCGCCTGCGCCGTCGTAAACGCTGTAAAGCAAAAACATGGGGCCGTAAAACTCCAGCGCCAGCTGCATGGCGGCCTCATCGGAATCCGTCAGCTTTCGGAAAATCGCCGCCATATACCCGGTGGGGCCGGTGGCCAGATAGTCATGATACAGCCGCCCCAGTTTCGGGTCGCGGTACTGCTCCAGGGTCAGCATTTTGCGGAAATTGGAGGAAAACGGTTCCTTGGTCCAATGGTCGAACTGCGCCATGGCGTAAGCGCGGATCTTCTCGATGGGCGTGTGCAGATAGGCTTCCGCGAAGCCGTCCGGCTGTGTCTCCGGCATTTCGTATTCCTGGGCACGTTCGTAGTTCATTTGGTTCATCCGCTCCACAATGCTGTCCAGAATCTCCTGCTTGCCGGTGTAGTGCTTGTACAAAGCCCCTTTGGTAATTCCCAGCCTGTTTGCAATGTCGCTCATGGAAGTGCCCAGGTATCCCTTCTCCGCAAACAGTTCCAGCGCAATTTTCAGAATGCGCTCCTTGGTATCTCCTGCCATCATTTCACCCCTTCATCAGTTGTAACCGTTCGGTTGCCTTTATTATAGTAACCGAACGGTTTCCTGTCAAGGTTTTTTTGGAGGAAATTCTGAGCCCCCTTATTTTCTGCCCAGATACCGGAACACCTGGCGGCAATACGCCTGATACGGCGCGCCGAAGGCATGCACGAGATACCGCTCCTCCTGCAGGATCTGCAGGTGCAGCATGACCATGGCAAACACGGAAAAGCCCAGGGTCAGCAGTTCCGTACAGCAGCAGAACGCCGGCATACATGAGGTCAAAGCCCAGAAACGCTGGGTTGCGGCTATAGCGATAAATGCCGTAGAATACCGCCAGCACAAGAAGTGCCGGCAGGGCATAGGGGAGGCGTTCCTCCCAGAGATCACTCATGTTTCGTCCGTCCTTTCCGCTGCCTGTGGCGTCCAATACCGGGCGCCCCAATGGGCAAAGTCCCACTCCTGCATATAGGCATTGCACTCGTAGTCGATGTAGTAGAGCGTTCCGCCGCAGGGGACAAAGTTGGTGGGATAGTAGTCGATGTTCAGCCCTGCCGGGTACAGGCGGCCGCACATGGCCTGCACCTGTCTGAGCCAGCCGGGGTCCATCCGTCCCGCTTTAAGCAGCTCCGCCACCGTCTGCCCGGCGATGTATTCCTTCAGAATGCGCTCCTGCCGGGTGTCCACCTCCAGAAGCCGGGGCATGGGAATGCCCAGCTTCCGCAGCGTCTCATAGTCCCGCAGCTCGGAGCGCAGCTTGTCGCCGAAGGTGTAGCAGGCGCAGGGCTCGTGGTGGATCTGTTTCAGAACATATTGCGCCGTTCCGTCCGTCACAAGGTAGGAATAGCCGCCTTTTCCCTTCCCCAGGAGCCTGATCACGCGGTATTCCGCGTCGTTTACCGTCATTGTGTCAGGCCATACCGGCGGCATATGCCTCCGCCGTTATCTTTTTCCGGCAGCGTTCTGGTGAGGATCAGGGTGTAGGCCACCGCAATCACGATCAGGATACCGAGATGCAGCAGGCGCGTTTCCGTGGGAAGGCTCGCGTCATTGGCAAACGTGCCCAGGGTATTGATGGCCGAGTGGGCGAGGATGCAGGGGATCAGACTGCCGCCGCGATAAAAGATCGTGACCAGCAGGAAGCCCACCGCAATGGCAAACACGATCTGGCACAGATTGCTGACCAGGTCCATACCGCTGCCGTTGAACAGGTTGATGATATGCCCGATGCCGAAGGTCACGCTGGAAATGATGACGGCGGACTTCACATTGTCCCTTGCAATGGCCACGAACAGCAGGCCTCGGAAGATCACCTCCTCCAGAAATCCGACGCAGAGCATACACACGATCCGGCAGACCGTTTCCGCCGGGACGTAATGCAGCGCCGCGCCGTTCCAGAGGTTTCCCGATGCCAGAACGACCAGCGGCAGATAGCAGAGAAACCGCCGCGCAGGGACGGGGGATTTACAAAGCCCGTATCGCTTCAGCAGGCCGTTCTTCCGGATAAAGGCAAAAAGAGCGAGCGCCTGTAGGATGCAGAACCCGGCGCTGGCAGCGTATTCGACGCCAATGGCTTTGTTCAGTGGATTCGCCAAAGATTGCAGAACGCAGTAAACCACGATCCACACCAGCGCAAAGGTCAGCTGGTTTTTTTCATACAACGTTTTCATTTCACTTTCTCCCGTGCGGTCAGATGCAAAGCAGCCCAAAACAAGAGACGCAGTACAAGCCGATTTTCCCGGGCTGCACTGCGTCTAAGCGTCTGGCATTTTGATTTCTTCCATTTTTCCGTTCCTGAATCGGATCACGCAGGCGTATCTGCACTTCGGGCAGAACAGAGGGAAATCCTCCAGCACCGTGTGCGCCCGTATCTGCGTTCGCGTTTTCCCGCCGCAGCGGGGACAGTGAAGCCACTCCAGCAGCCCGTCTTTTCTGTCCGGCTGTTTCATGTCGTTTCCTCCTGCGCCGCCAATATAGCGCCCCGATACGCCCGCTCCAGCTGAGAATGGATCAGCTCCTCGTCATATTTCAGCGCATTGTTGGCGATGATGCTGGCATACCCGTGGGCAAACAGGAAAACCGTCAGGAAAACCTTTTTCGTTTGCTCCAGACGCATATCCAGGGCTCTCTGCATCGCGGAAAGGACCGGGAGCAGCTCCTGGGCGTCGATCAGCTCCAGCAGGGTCTTTCCGCTGAAATAATCCGACTGAAACAGGAATCGGAACAAATGCGGTTCTTCGATGGCAAAGCGGATATAGTTCATACCGATCCCAAGGGCAGCACCCCTTGGCGGCTTTTTCATATTCATCAGATATTCCGAATGATATACGTCTGCCCTGGCATAAACCGTCCGTTTCAGCTCCTCGATGGTGGCAAAGTGATACATGACGGGCTGCGTGGAGCAGTGCAGTCTTTCCGAAACGGTCCTTGCGTTGATGTTTTCCGCTCCTGCCTGGCGGGCAATCGAAAAGGCTGCGTCGACGATCATTTCTTTTGTGACCTTTGCTTTTGCGGGCATACCCACGCCTCCATATATAATCCAGATTATTTATAATCCTAATTATACGTCAGAAACGGGATTTGTCAATCGGTTCGGAGGAAAATTTATAAATCGCCGTTTTCTGCCGTTATTCCGTTCCGCCGGTATAGTGCACGGTCAGGCGGCTGCGGAGGTTTCTGGACTCCTCATCGAAGCCGAAGGCGCATTCGGACACCTCCGTCCCGGCGGGGACGGTCAGCGACAGCAGATGGCTGCAGCCGCGCAGGGAAAGGCACCCGAAGGCCGCGCCGGACGCGCTGACGATCCGGGGAATATCCCCCCGGAACGCGGAGCTTTCGATCCGTTCCAGGCCCTCCGGCAGACGGATGGCCCGGAGGCCGGAGCCGTGGAACGCCTCCGTTTCGATGGTCCTGACGCTTTCCGGCAGGTTGATCCGCCGCAGGGAGCGGCAGTTCATAAACGCCCCGGAGCGGATGGCCCGGATTCCCTGCGGAAGCCGGACCGATTCAACGTCACAGCGCCAGAACGCCCCCTCGCCGATCTCCCGGACGCCCTCCGGCACGATCACATCCACGTCCTTCCCCTGATACTCCGTCAGAACGCCGTTTTCGATTTCAAAATCTTCCATCTGTCATATCCTCCTGTGGTTTTCCGCCCATCCATGGGGCGCGAAGCCCGGGACCGTTACGGTTATCGTAGCAGGGATTCCGAAAAAGTGCAGCCCGAATCCCTGCCGCCGATTTCCGGAACCGGCGCTTGACATCCTACCGCTCGGTAGGTATAATGGAGAAAATTCGGAACGCAGGAGGAGCAAGCCATGACGGCAAAGGGAAACACCAGGCAGGAAATACTGGACGCCGCGCTGGAGCTGTTTTCGGTGCAGGGCTTCGAGGCTACATCCATCTCCCAGCTGGCGGAGGCGGTGGGGATCCGCAAGGCCTCGCTGTACAGCCACTTTGGGAACAAGCAGGCCATTCTGGACACGCTGCTGGAAACCACCCTGGAGGAGTATGACAAGCACTCCATCTTCGCCCGGGCGGACTGGGACGACCCGGACTTCACCCGGAACAAGGAGGACATGACCCCGGAGGCGGCGGAGCGGCTGTGCCTGGGCCAGGTGCGCTATATCCTCCACGATCCCCGGATCAGCCGGGCGAGAAAAATGCTGACCATCGAGCAGTTTCGGAACCCCCGGATGGCCCGGCTGCAGACCCGGCAGAATTACACGGGGGTGATGGGCTATTTCACCGGACTGATGGGGTTCCTCATCCGCCAAGGGAAGCTGACGGCCCACGACCCGGAGGTCATGGCGGCCCAGTTCTGCCTGCCCATCTCCGTGTGGATCAACCTCTGCGACCGGGAGCCGGACCGGGAGGCGGAAGTGATGGACCGGATCGGGCGGCACATCCGGCAGTTTTTCGCCCTGTATGCCTGCCGGCCGGAAACCGGAAAAATAACAGAAAATCGGGAGGAATCAACATGAACACACCGTTTGTCATCGTGCGGGCCCAGGCGGAGGACGCCGCCGCCCTGCTGGAATACCTGAAGATCATCGGCGGAGAGACGGATAACCTGAGCTTCGGCCCGGAGGGGGTGCCTTTGAGCGTGGAGCAGGAGGCGTCCTATCTGGGGATGCAGGCCGCTTCCACGGACCATGTGCAGTATCTGGCCAAGGTGGACGGCCAGATCATCGGCACGGCCAGCCTGAACCGCAAGCCCAACCGGATGCGCCACCGGGGAGAGTTCGGCATCAGCCTGAAAAAGGCGTACTGGGGCTGCGGCGCGGCCTCGGCCCTGACGGAGGCCGTTCTGGCCTTTGCCCGGGACAACGACTTTGCCCAGCTGAACCTGGAGGTCCGCAGCAGCAATGCCCGTGCCATTCACCTGTATGAGAAATACGGCTTCCGGAAGCTGTGCACCTTCCCGGCGTTTTTCCGGCTGGAGGGGCAGGACGTGGACTTCGACCTGATGAACCTGGACCTGCGGCAGAGCCGGGAGGCAGACCCGTGCAGATAACGGTGCGGGACGCCCGGCGGGAGCTGGACGTGTGGTCCTTCAACCGGGGCGCCCAGGCGTTTTATGAGGCCATGGGCTTTCAGGAGTACCGGCGGCATATGGAGCTGCGGCTGTGACGCCCCGGCAGACCGCAAGCCTTTTCTGACAAGCTGAGGGACCCGGCGTTTGCCGGGTCCCCGCTTTGTT
>ENA-OPCN01001313-OPCN01001313.1-human-gut-metagenome-genome-assembly--contig:-NODE-1313-length-17433-cov-3.860283_pt1 | contig 17433 bp, 17 predicted proteins | sample MGYA00241567_ERZ501485 | MGnify/ENA primary metagenome ERZ501485 (study PRJEB25962, sample SAMEA2042579) | human gut metagenome | biome: human gut; feature: human-associated habitat; material: faeces...
TGGGGATGGGGAACGGAATCCCCATCAAGATTGCCGGGAATGAAAAATCACGAAAGTGAGTTTTGAGTTACCATAGGCGAATCTTGCTCTAAGACAGGAAAACCCTGGTGTTGCAGTATAGGCCTTGCCATCAGAAAAAGAAGTGCTTCTATAAATAGGAATCCGCAGCCTTTATTTGGAATACACTTTCCAGATTTTTTTGAATTTCTTTCAAAAACTGTATTCCAAAATGCCCTTCTGGATTCCTATTAGTAAAGGGGGATTGATCCGATGAAGCAGAAAGAGCGACTGGACGAAAAAGTGAAGCAGGAGCGAACGGAGCCTGACCATCACAGAAAAATCATTATTAAGGGCATCACCGTGTATGAATCGTTCCGACCAGAAGGCAGTGAACTGTGGGACTGCCTCTTGCAGAGTATGGGGAAACACTGAAAAAAAGATTTTTTAAAATTGTGCGCTACAGCTTGATTTTCGTGCCGCAGCTTGGTAGAATACAGACGGGTTAAGTAAATATGTGCAATCAAAAGCCATTGACTTTCTGGATTTTACCATGCAAATTGCGTGGAGACAGGAGGTTTAATGGCTTTGTTTTTTTATAAGGAAAAGAATAAGGACATACGAGCAGCAGCCTATCTGAGGTTGTCTATCGAGGACGGAGATAAGGCTGAAAGCAACAGCATCGGAAACCAGAGAGAACTGATTCGGGATTTCGTTGCAGAACGACCAGAACTGCATTTGGTAGGAGAATATGCAGATGATGGTTACACGGGAACCAATTTTGAGCGACCAGGCTTTACGCAGATGATGGAGGACATCAAAACCAGCAAAATCAACTGCATCATAGTCAAGGACTTGTCTCGACTTGGTCGTAACTACATTGAGATGGGAAAGTATCTGGAACAGATTTTCCCAATGATGGGGATTCGGTTCATCGCCATCAATGATAACTATGATAACGCAAATACTGAGAGCAGTGATTCGGATAGCATCGTGGTTCCCTTCAAAAATCTGCTGAAGAACATAAGCTGTTTGGGAAGGGTGTTCTGCTGAATCACTCTTTTTCGACAAAGCGATGCGGTTCAATCGCAAACCGTTTTCATAGAATGTTGTCAGGTGTAGGCCCGGACTGCGGATGCAGCCGGGTCTTTTCTTTTTCCCATTATACCACACCAACGAAGCGGTAAAAGATTTTAATGTCCTGGTGACGCTGACCGTCTATGATGGAGCGTTCCCCGATCTCGATGTGGTCAATCAGTTCCTCAACGATTTCCCGGTCAAGCTCCTGCACATCCAGATAGCGGCGGACGATGCCTGCCCACTGCCGGATATTTTCAACTTCCTGCCGGGCTTTCCGTTCCTCTGAAAGAAGTGCGTCCAGGCGGTCTGCCTTTTGGATGCGTTCCTGCTCGCTTTTTTTAATCAGGACAGCAAAGGTGTCGCCATTGATGGCACCGCTGACTTTATCCTCATAGAGCTTGGCGGTCATGTGTTCCAGCTCTCCGATACGCCGCCGCAGTCGGCTGATTTCCAGCTTGGAATCCTCCTGCTTCGCCGCGCTTTCGGAAAGTATCTGCTGTTTCAGCTTGTCCAGCACCGCGTTTTCATCCTGCGCCACCGCCTGGCTGTGCGCCCTGATTTCATTCAGCACCAGCGTTTTCAGCGAGATTTCATAAATCCGATGCCAAGAACAGGCGCTGTGTCCGGTGGTGGAAAAGTGGGAGCAGATATAGGAAACATATCGCCTGGCTGTCCCGTTTTTTCTGCGCCGGGTCTCGCGGGTGGCTACCAAAGGATGCCCGCAATCGGCACAGACCAGCTTGCCGGTGAACAGGGCGGGCAGCGGGGCGGCATGGTTTGCCACCTGTTGTTTGACTGCCCGGTTCTTTTCCTGAACAGCTTCCCACACTTCCCGGTCAACGATTGCTTCGTGGGCATCTTCGTGGCAAATCCATTCCGTTTCCGGCTTCTGTATCATGGTCTTGTCCTTGTAGGAACGGGAGCCGGTGCGGTTCTGTGTGACTATGCCGAGATAAACCGCATCGTTCAGAATGTTTTTCACCGTGGCACAAGCCCAAAGTTTGGAGTATTTGCAGCTGCCCTTTTTTCCGTAGTGCAGCTCCCAATGCCAGCGGGGAGAAAGGATGCCTTTCTTGTTCAGCGCCGCCGCAATTTTGCCGTAGGCCATGCCGGAGCAGCGCATCCGGTAGATTTCCTGCACCACAGCGGCGGCTTCTTCATCCACCACCAGCCGGTGTTTATCTTCATCACTCTTGCGGTATCCGTAGGGAGCATAGGCGGTCAGGTATTGGCCGCTTTTCTTTTTGGCATACAGCACCGATTTGATTTTCCCCGACAGGTCTTTCAGATGGTAGTCGTTCATCAGACTGCGGAAGTGCAGCATATCGGTGTTGTCACCCTCGCTGTCCAGACAGTCCAGCACAGACACAAACCGACAGCCAAGGGACGGAAAAATCACATCCGTATAGCGGCCTACCTCTACAAAGTCACGCCCCAGGCGGGACAGGTCTTTGACCAGGATCAGGTTAATCAGGCCGTGACGGGCATCCTCCAACATTTCCAAAAATCCGGGCCGCTGAAAATTTCCGCCGCTGTACCCATCGTCCCGATAAGTCTTGACCTCGATCCAGCCGTTGAGCATGACAAATTTGGAGAGGATTTCGTGCTGGTTTTCTATGCTGGCGGATTCATCACCGGGGATATAGTTTTTTGCCTTTGCGGAATTGGAGGCATCGTCTACACTCAGGCGGCAGTAGATGCCGACCTTATATTGCTTCTTCAAGTGGCTGCCTCCCTTCTTCCTGCACCAGCGCCGCGTCCACATTTCCGACATAGCGGTAGTAGACGCGGAGGTCACAAACCCGCTGTCCATTGATTTTTTGGGTTTCTCCCACCTCAATGCGGTCTACCAGTTCAAAGAGAATGGATTCATCCAGCTCCGTGATCTCTGTGTACCGACGGATCATGGTAAGCCAGCGGTTTGCATCCGTGCGGTTTTCCAGATAGCTTTTGACTTTGCGTTCCAGCTCCGGGATTGCTTCGGACTTTTCTGCCCGTTCCGCTTCGTACTTGTGCATTAAGGTCTGAAAAACAGTCTGTGGGATGGTTCCGGCGCATTTATCCTCGTAAAGATTCTGCATCAGCCGTTCCAGCTCGGAAAGCCGCGCCGTATATGTTTTCAGCTCCTGTTCACAGGAGGAAAGGCGGCTTTTGGCTTCTTTATCCTTTAAGCGGATAATCTGCCGGACCAGCTGCTCCGGGTCATATTCCGCAAAACGGGCCTTTTCCCGAATGTCCTCCAACACCAGCTGGGTCAGCACATTCTCATAGATGGTGTGGATGGTGCAGGCCCCCTTGCCGCTGCGGGAATAGTTGCCGCAAATAAAGGAGCTGTACCGCCCAGGCGTTCCGTCTTTATAGGTGAACCGCTCCACATGATTCCGCATTTTGAAGCCGCAGTCCGCACAGTACACAAGGCCGGTGAAGATACTCTTATAACCGTCAGCGGCAGAAGATTTCCGCACCTTCTTTTTGTCAATGCTGGCTACGGTATCCCACAGCTCCCGTGAGATAATCGGTTCGTGGGTTCCTTCCACACGAATCCATTCTTCCTCCGGCTTACTCACGAGCTTACGGGATTTATACGACAGCGTTCCGGTCTTTCCCTGAACCATGTTGCCGATATAAACCTCGCTGCGGACGATATTCTTCACCGTCTGGTCTGCCCATTTGTGGTTGACCCGGCGCGGATCGCTCTGCCCCTTGCGCTGGTAGTACAGCACACCGGGGGATGGGATGCCTTCTTCGTTCAGTGTGACGGCGATGGCGTGAAACCCTGTTCCGGCTGCCCGCATCTCGAAGATACGGCGCACAATCGGGGCGGTGTCCTCGTCGATCACCAGATGGTGCTTATCCGCCGGGTCCCGCTTGTAGCCATAGGCGGGGTAGGTTCCCATGAATTTGCCGTTTTCTGCACAGGCTTTTTTGACTGCCTTGACCTTCTTGCTGGTATCGCGGCTATAAAATTCATTAAATAAGTTCAAAAAGCACATGACATCGGTGCTGCCATTGGTGCTTTCTGTGTCAATGCCGTTGTTCAGAGCGATAAACCGACAGCCCAGGGATGGGAACAGGTAGTCTGTGTACTGTCCAAATTCGATGTAGTTACGGCCAAAACGGGACAGGTCCTTGACCAGAATCACATTGATCCGCTTGGCCTTGGCGTCCTCAATCAGCCGCTTGACCCCAGGACGGTCAAAATTCGTGCCTGAATATCCATCGTCGATATAGGTATCAATTTCATTCCAGCCCCGTTGCCGTACATAGTTCTGAAGCAGCAGCTTCTGGTTTTCGATGCTGACGGATTCCCCGTCGCGTTCATCGTCGTTACTTAAACGGCAGTAGATGCCGACGTTGTATGTTTTTGTAGTCATCTTTATTTTTCCTCCCGACAATCCAGATTCCATACCTCGTGCGGCGTGATGGCTCCACAGGGAATATCCCTGTATGAACATCGTAACGGAAAATCCATCGCCGCGCAAGTATGCGGCAAAGCCGGGAGGATGGTGTGACTATGTAGCTGTGTGTGCGGAGCAGCTGGCAGGTGTGGAAACCTCCGACATGGCGCGCCGGACAGCCAGCTGCTCCAAAGTCTTTCCCAGCTCCTTTTCGCCCGAAAAAAAGCTGGTCACACGGTAAATGGTTTTTCCTATTTGAACCTCTTTATAGGAGGTCGTAGGGATAATCTTCTGATCCATATTGACGTACCTCCAGTCAAAAACTGTTCCCTCATAAGGTATGAGGAAACAGATTGTCTCAATTCATATAAAAGGCGGCCACACTTACTTATATGGGCCATTGAAAATGTCCAATTTCAATGCAGCCGCCCTTTTATCTCTTTCATTTCGTCATATTTGCCACGCACCCTGACGATGGGGACATTATCCGTGCCCTGGTCTCTGCTGGCAGCAGCTGTCATAACTCCGCAGCGTCGTTTTACTCGTGCGCCGCAGGGTGTCCCCCCAAGTCTTTAGGAGGCCGTGAGGAAGTATCATTATTCCCCCATATAGTCATCGCGTCCAAAGCGCCACTTTTGGGTTACAGGCTGACGTTGATCGCTCAAAACAGCTGCGTTTCACCCCCTTAGCTGTTTATCTTCGCGGCGTGCCTGCTTCGCTCGTATATGAGTTATGTACCGATAATGCCGTATATTCAGTTGTCAAGCTGCGCGAAGGGAAATACCCCTTCACTTATTTCCTCGCTAACGGGGCTGTTCTGGTCTACGCTTATCCCATGTTTTCCAAAAAAAATTTTAATTTCTGAAGCAGCTTGACTTTGCGATGATGCAGGGCGGTTTTGGAAATCCCAAGCTCCATACTGACAATGCGTTCAGTTTTTCCTTCAAAGTAAAGTTTATGGATCATAACCTTTTCGTCCTCAGACAAGCATTGGAACAATCTTTCCAGCCAGACCGAAGAAATCGCCAGTTCCTCCACCGACAGATCCGGGCTGGCAAACTGCCGGTCCTTTTCCAGCAGGCGGTCATAGGAATCCTCTCTGCTGGGCAGGAATGTCGCGGTCTCTTTCTGGAACTTTTCCTTTTTCAGATCGCTGGTAAAGTATTCCTCTTTACGCTCATAATGCTGATAGACCCGGTAAACTTGTTCGCTCACCGGCACAGCCTGCCCTTCTATGTAAAGATAGTAATTCGCTCCTTCTTCCTGATTTTTCCTCATAGCCGTTACCTCCGAGAATTTGAAAGTGAATGAGTTTCAAATCCCCAGAAGGCGGGGAACGGCAGTGATACAAAAAAACTTCTCCCATCGCGGCATTTCTCCTTGCCGCTGATGAGAGAAGTTTTTGGTGTTCTTATATTTTCAGTGTTTCAGGAAGGTGCTTCCGCAACCGTTCCATGAAAAAGCGGTCTGCTCATCAGCGGTTTTTTTCTTTCTGCCGCTGGGCAGACATTAAAAAGTATGAAATCTATGTATTTAATTTTACTCAGAGCAGCCTCTGCTGTCTTTAAAACGAACCGGTTTCCTTCTTCGAAAATTGTAATTAGTTTTTCGATATTTGCTTTCATCCTTTCGATTTTTGTCATATAATAGAACTTGTAGAAATCCATTTTAGAAAGGGGATCATAAAAATGGCTGCGACTTCAAAAAAAATACCAAAAACGGAAACATCCGAACTTCCTAAAGAGCCAAAAGCAAGAAGACCGAAAACCACAGAGAAGTTAGAGCAGATAAGCGCCATAAAAAACCGGCTAATTGCAGAATATTCAAAATTTCTGGACGTAGGCGGAAAGATGAATACTCTCTTAGATTTACTGAACACGAAATATGGATTTAACTTGTGTTATGACACGTTAAACAAAACTTTATCCACGGGAAATACAACACTGGACTTTTTCTGCGTTCTGGCCCTTTGCCGCTACTGGAAACTGGATATATCGTATATCCTGTCACCGCCAGATAGCACAGAACAGCCAATGCCAGCTATTGAAACTATGATGGATTCTATTAAATTCAAAGTGTTGGATGATCCGGCATACCTCGGAACTTATTATGGCTTTTTATCATCCAATCAAGATAACAATTCTGAGCTTTGTAAGATGTGCTTGAAGATTGAAATTTCTCCGTCAAAAAGTTTCACCGCTTCGCTGGGAATCGGCAGAAGTGTGGCTGGCAGTGATGAATGTAATGAGAAAGATACGAAACAGTTATGGGGTACTCCTATTGTTTCATCTACCAATCACAATCTATCTATTTTGTTTACTGATAATGTTGGAAACCTGGTTTTCTTGTATATGCAATACATTCAGCATAAGTCATATAAAATGTATTATCGGAAGGGGATTGCTGTAACGACCAACTCCAGCTCGGCCAGAGAACCCGTTATGCAGAGTTTTGTCCTCTTTAACAAGCCGGTTCCAGAAGAAAAACTTTTTTACATCCCTGGTCTGCTGCTACCACCGCAAAAAACATTCGCAGTTACAGAAAAAAATGCAAAGACATTATTGGCAGAAAATCCACTGTTAGAGCAGTTTTTTGACGAGTTCGAGTATTTGCTGGAGCATGGCAAGGACAGCGTATACCGTATCAACGAAAAAACAATTTTATCAGAGGAATCCCAAATGACCATCGAGGATCGGATTCGTGCGCTTCTGCTGCTAAAAGAAAAATCAATATCCACGGGAAAATTTATCTATTCCCAAAATGATGTTTACTCTAACTTTGGCAGGGACTATCTTCATCGTTCGGAATAGTTGAAGCAGTCGGGGTGTCTGCCATGACATTATGTCTATGCCTATGATGAACCGATACAGGTAAGTTCCAATGGTTGGCACGATTGTACCAACCGTTATATGCCGCCAATATAACACTGCTTTGGGAGATATTGAGAGGTGAGAAGATGAAAACAGAATATATCAAAGTGGACAACCTTAACGATGCTTTTCGAGTGATCTTCTCTGGGGAAAATGTGAAAGCGATTGATTTGATAACCGTTTTGAAGGAACTGGATGAATCAACCGGTCTGGGATGGCAGCCCAGGAATTCCCTGATCTACCCGAAACTCTGGGCAAGGAAAGGAGCATTTTCTTCTTCTGCCGAAACGTTTGTAGACGCATTTGACCATACCGCTTATAAAGAAACCGTTTGGAATTTCTCGGAAGCAAGAGAAGAAAATTCGATAGACGGTTTAGAACTTCATGGATGGGGAGCATGGCCCGATCCCGCAAGCTGGAACGATGTGATTCCCTTGCAAAAAGCAGCAGAACTAAAGCAGCTGCTGGCTACTGTTCCAAAAGATACGCCTGTTTTTTCTCCCAGTGACAATTTTGAATTGGACGGGCGCTTAAAGAACATTGTCAATTTCTATTCCATAAAAGATTTAAGCGGAAAAGCCTGGCTGATACTTAAAACAAAGTAGACGATAGGACTATCCGCAAAAAAGGACTGCGTTTTCGTAGATAACCTCTATGAAACCGCAGTCCTTTTATACCTGTTTGTTGTTCCGATTGTAGATTACAGAGCCACTCCGTTTTCCTAAAAGCCTAATCCCAGAAGAAGAACAGCAGATAGGAGAAAAAATGCTTTTCCTTCACCCAATCTAAAAAGTCTTGATGATCCTGCTGCATACCGTTGATGATGCCTCCGACGATAGCCAGAGGCACGGACAGAATCGGCATCACCAGTTCATAAAGCGGCAGCCACATAAATATCCAGAAATACACCATGGGAATGGTGGAGATGAAGAACTTAATAATTAACACCGGGATCAGCAGCAACAGATTGGAATCCCCCAGGTCGGTAATAAACATGAGCAGCGCGTTAAGATAGGTCCCCAAAATAATACAGCCCAGTGTATGTATCCAAAATCGCAGCAGCCCGAAAATCCGCAGCCGTACCAGATAACCGATTGTAACTCCCACAAACCGCATCAACAGCATGGCCAGTACCAGCTGATGTGCTTCTTGCAGCTCCCGAAACTGGAAGAAGAATGTTTCCGTCGGTTCCAGCAGAGAGATTGACGTAAATGGGGAGAGCAACAGGAACATATACACCAGCATGGGGTAATAAAAAGCCTTAATGAAAATCTTATAGTAACCAATCCATGCGCCATCGTCTTTCTCCAACCAGGCATATTGCTTGTCCGGGTGCCTTTTCCAGTAGGGATCGTGGACAAACAGCAGCCCCACCCCCAGAACAAGCACTAAAAAACTTCCAAGCATAAGAAACATATCGTGAGAATAGGCCAGACTATTCCAGCGGGGGATGACTTGAATACCGATCCAGCGATAAGCTATGGAAAATTGTTCTGCCGCCCAAATAAAAAAGTTTTCAATGTATTCCATTTCAGTTTTCCTCTAAATATACGGACAGCGGCAGGTATTCATAGGTTGTTTTGTTAAACACATCCGTCTTTTTGCACACATTTCCGTACTCATCGTACTCATACTGATACCACTCATATTTGTGCCCGCCTTCAACGCTTTCCTGCCATTCCTCTATCACACGGCCTTCTCCGTCATATTCGTATTGCCACTGGCATACAACGGCTTTTATCATTTCCTCGCCCGCAGAGTTATAATTATGCTTTACGGTCTGCTTGCCATTCTCGTCATACTCATAAGTCCAATACTGGTTCACTTCCCCCTCAAAATCGTACTGTGTTTCCTTTATCAAATTCCCGGCGTCATCATATTCATAACTCATTGCCAGAGAGGTAACGCCGGGTCCTGTTTTTCCTTCACTTTGAGAGATTAGGTTCCCATTTTCATCATACTCGTAGATGATCTCTCCCTGATACTCTCCGTTCCCCTTGAATCCTGTTTTTCGGATCAAAAGCCCATCGGGATTATATTCATACTCATAAGTTTCCTCAAAAACGGCTTCGCCTGTTGCTTCAAGAATATCCTGAGACTCCGATACAATTTTACTTCCATCTTCTTGGTATTGCGTGGTATATTCCTTGTAATGCGTTTCATCTGGTTTTTCTTTATAAGAATATGTTTCTTTTGTTTTGTCTCCACGTTCATCATAATCATAATCAATTACCATGCCGTTCCTCTGAACGCTTTCCCGGACCAAAACATAAGGTTCATCTAAACCAACCTTGTTTTCCTCCTCAGCCGAACTTTCTTCCTGCGTTTCTGTCTGATGGGAGGATTCCTGCTGGGATTCTGCGCTGGAAACAGCCTGCTCCGATACCTGTTGCTCTGAACTGCCGCAGCCGCTCAGAAGAGCGGAAGCCATCATCATTCCAGTTAATAAGATTGCCACTTGTTTTTTCATTTTAATCAACCTCTCTTTTTATAGATTTTTTCCTATGATTATGCTACCATGCAAAATATCCACCGCTGCCTGCTTCGGGGCGGCTGTCTAGTGTTTCCGCTTGTCCGGTTTCCAAGTCGAGCTTCATCAGTAGGCACTGGTTACCGCCGGATTGGCTGGCGCTGAAATAGATTTCCTGCGGTGTCACCATCTCGATTTTAATTGACCGCAACGCAGCATTCTCATACACCACCGTTTCGCTTTCTTCTTCCTCACTGGCAAAGTATATTTTATTTCCCTTCAATCCAGCCCGGATATTTATTTCGCCCCGATAGTACAGTCCGTCCTGTGCATATACCACCGAAGCCCGCCTGTGATCGACCAACCGGTTGGCTGCATCCAAATCTTCTCCCGTGTCAGCGTCTCCCATTTCACCAGTCTCCAAATCGACATATTGTTCTCCGTAATATCCATAGTAAAGTTTCCCAGATTGTATCAGGAAGGAGGTACAGTCTGCCTTTCCAGAACCAAGAGGGCAATCCGCCAAAAGTTTTTGATCGCTTCCGTCGAGATTGCAAGAGTAAATGGCGGAACTGATTTCGCTGGTGCCTGCGGTTTTGCAGGAATAGTACAGGCGATCCTTATAAAAAGCGATACCGCAGATATAGTCATAAGCGGCAGGCTTTAAGGAAAAGCTGGTAAGTCCTGGAACGCTTCGACTATTTAGGACATAAACGGTTCCTTGAAACTCCGCAATATTAGAGGAAAAGACCGGCAGCTCCTTTATTTTCACATATTCCGGCGGAATTTTTTCCCGATGCGCGCCTTCTGTTTCGCTGTATAGATTGTTCATGTCCCCGTAGAGAAGCAGGCTAGGATCATACTGAGAAGTTTCCTCGAACCGTGTAATACTGGTCTGGCTTTGGATCAGCTTATCAGCAAGCACATCCATGGAGATGGTTTCCCCGGCGTTCTGGCGGATTTCCTCATCACTGGCATCCGAGTGTCCGGCAAGGTACATATTTTTCCAGGCAGAGTAGAGAGCATCATGGCTGTGTGCAGAGGCTTCCATCATCAGGGAACCGATGAAGCGCAGCTGGGCCACATCTTCAATACTGTTCACCGTTCCCATTTGACCAACACGGATAAATTCAGCCGCATACTGCGCCCGCATCAGGACAGCCAGATCATTCAGCCGCATCGCAGCAGACGCATTATCTCCGGCCTGCTGCGCAGTTTTGGCTGCCGGAATATATGCCTCCACAAAGGCGTGGGCCAGGTCATAGGATGAAAAAACAAGCCCCGCCGGAGTCTTATTCAGAAGCGTGCCTCCCAGCTTTGAGAACACAAGCTCCAGACTTTCCTTCACTACGTTATCCGTAAAATTTCCGTATTCTTTGGCAAGAGACCCGGCCACTTTGTTTAAATCCTTACAGTATTCGGCATATTTATCGTTTTTCACCTGGGACAGATATTCCAACTGGCTGCGATAGCTTTCTCCCCAGTTTTCATACCGTCCCGCCGTGGCGATGGCCTTCGCCATTTGTGCCGCAAAACCGGCGGTGGAAAAAGTTTTGGAAACCCCCTCTGGTATCTTCACATCCGACCAGGCGGTGACAGACTTCGTGAGCTTATTTGCCACGGAAACGGCTCCGCCGCCCAGAGAGGAAATATCGCCGACCAGCCCGCTGATGTCGCTGACGAATTTGTTACTGTCATTTTGGGCTTCTTCCTGGAGGCTCCCCATGATATTTTCACAGGGGACAGCCAAAGTCAGCAATGCTTCCTCCATTTTCTGCTGGCTCCAGTAATCATCCCCGACAATGGGAAGCAGATATTCCGGGGCCACCTCATCCGCAAAGGCCAACAGCCCGTACTTAAAGGAATTGCCCCATTTTTTCAGCACCGTATCCCCCAGAATTTCAGCTGGGGAGGGAAGGACTTTATCCATCTCTCCCAGGTCGCCCACCACGTTCCAGAGGGTTTCCGGCGGGTTATAGATATACGCGCAGTCTTCCGCGCAGAGCCATTGGGCATTCAGAAGGTAAAGCATCTGCTCCAGAGAAATCGCAGGCGTTTTCTCCTTGCCGAATTGGACGGTCTGAACCTCCTGCAAAGTGAATTGTTCATTATCATATAATCTGCCATTCAATACCCCCTCGGCATAAAGGCCAATGTCAATTTTCCCCGTGTTCGTATCCACCTGCACTACGTAGTGATCCCGCCAAAACTCAAATTGTCCGTTTCCCCCGTCAACCAGCTCCGCGTCCGCCAGATCAGCGACTGTCTGTGGGGACACCAGAATCATGGTTTCTTCGTATAGCGCCGCGTCTACCTTATGTACGCCCTGTTCCTGGGTGTAAACGCACAGTTCCCCCACAAGGGTTTCCGGGGTTCCTTCGCTTGTGGAAGATTCTGCCGCCAAAACAGGAAAGCCTGCTTGCAAAGCTATTGTTACCGCAATGAGCAGAGAAGCAGCGGCACGTTCCTTCCATTTCATGGGTCCACCTCCTTCGCCGCTTCCTCCAAAATCGAGTAGTATCCTCCTAACAATGCATCCGCCAATTCCGGTGTCATTTCTACCGCCCACGCCTCATCCTTCTGTACCAGGTTCACATCAACCTCGAAGGTTTTTGTGGGAACATCCTCCGCGCTCAGTGCGGCAATCAGGGCTTCTTTGGCAGATTCTACACTGTCTATCGTTTCCGGCAGGGTTTCCAGTACTTTTTGAAGGTCAACCGCCGTAATGACGGTGGATACTACCATCGTATCGCCCTGGCTTTTGACCTTTCCTGTTTCAAATTGCAGATGCTCCGCCATCCCGCGCTGTATATCGGTAAAGGGGGCGGAGGTAGCCAGCCCGTCCATAGAATCTGCCAGCGTCTGGCTGTCGCAGGAGCTGTATGCCTGGAAAAAATCTTCACAGGCAGCTTGGGCTTCCTCTTTGTTCTTTCCGCCGCAGGCCGTACAGGAAACAGCCAGAAGCAGGCAAAGAAGCGCCCCAAGAATCTTCCGCTTCATCCTTTGCTTTTTCACAGTCATCCTCCTCATTCTTTTGTCCTATTGAGCAGTTACAGCACAGGGCAGGCGGACACCTGTCCTGTACTTTTTTCACAAAAGCCGTTATTTGCTCAGGTTCAAGGGGAAATGGAAAGTTTCGCCGTCCGCATTGGTGTATTCCATATAGGGGTCTTTTTCAACCAGCTTGTCCAGCGCTGCCTCAGCATCCGTTTCCTCCGGCAGTCCGAACCAAACCTTCAGTGTACTGCCGGTCATAAAGCACTCGTCAATCTCTTGCCCCAGACTCTGCGCAAGGGGCGTACCATCGGCGGCGTAGAACTGGAACACTTGCGCCGCATTTTCTAAAGTAGTTTCCGGGTTTCCATACTCTGGACCAATCAACCCTAGCCCTACCATAAAACCATATTGGTCAGAGTTCTTGGCGGTTCTGCCTTCGCCTGCAATCGTCAGATGTCCCTCAACTTCATAAAGTCCAACTGTCTGCAATTCCTCCTTGCTCATGGGTTCTCCCCAATCGCTGAGCAGAACAGTTTTTCCATCAGATGTGCTGTGATCGGTGACGCTGAGCGACACATCCTCCGTTGTCACTCCGCTGGGCAGTTCTTCGCAGGTAACCACCCGCCATCCGCTGTCCATGTGGTTGATGGTCAGCCACGCATCCGCTATTTCAGATGTGTTGCCCTCCAGGTGGAAACCGGCGTCTGCCGGGCCCAATAGTGCGAAGGCCAGATAAGTAAACTGCTCGCCATCGTTCTCAAACTGGTGGCAGTCGATCAACCGCAGCTGGCAGTCCTCTATATTATTAACTGAATTTTGAGACTGTCCCGGCGTGCTGCTGGCAGAAGCGCTGTCAGACTGCGTTTTGACCCATAAAGAAGGGCGCACAGTACGGCTGTTTTTCTGAGCAGCATATCCGCTGAGGCTCACTCCAGCGGGGCGGTAATCCACATACGCTGCGCAGAATCCACCGTCGTTGTGATCGCCGGGTGATCGCAGCCACCAAGGAGAATCACCATTATCTGCCACAAACGCCCCCTGTTCCACAGCATAAGGGGTGGCCTGTGCCCAAAGCATCTCGTTCCGGTCTGAAAAATAGGCTTCTGCCTCATCAATACTCAGGAGGAATACGGTATCATTCGTATCATTGCCGCCTGATGTACCCCATTTTTCGTTATCGGGATTCACATTGGTAACCGGGGTAATTACCTCCTTTTCAGCTTCGCTGAAAGCAGTTTTATAAAAGGTATCATTCAGCCATTGCCGCAAGCCGCTGTTTTCCCAGGTAACGGCTTCATCACTGCTGTTATATGCCTGTGCATCCAATCCATATTTGCTGAGAAGGAGGACATTTTCTCCTTCGGCATCCAGCACAATCCATTCTATTGTTTCCGTTCCATTCTCCGTATTATTATCCTGCTCATAACTGCCAAAGGAAATGGTATCTCCAATATTGCAGGAACTGATTCCGGCAAATTCTTCGCTTTCCTCCGTGCGTTCTGTTAAAAGATCAGAACTTACTTCCGTTTCTGATTGACCGGAGCTGGTACTTTGTGTGCTGCTTTCTTTTGTTGTCCCGGCATTACATCCATTTAAAAGCAGTGCCATAACCAAAAGTCCGGCCAGTATCCCTCTTTTTCTCAATCTTTTTTCCTCCTTATATTCCCGCATCAAAAAACCGATTCTGTGGATTTTTGCTTTTCCATTCCTCCGGCAGTTGTTCAAAGATATTCACAAGTCCAAAATCCTCTCCATCAACTTCTGCCGAAAGGTAAAGATAACGGTATGTCCCGTATTCCGAGACATCAAAAGAATATGTTTCTCCTGCCGTCCAGCCAGAAATCTCATTTTGTTCCTCCAGAAAATAAACAACCGTGTTTTTTTCATCTGGAAGGCCGATAACGGTAATTTCCAAATTTTCCGGCAGTCCGTCTGGAACGGTGAAAGAGCAGATAGCGCCATTCATGGAAAAACTGTTTTTTAGAGTTCGCAGCGAATCGCCGTATTCTTCAATCACTGATTTTCGCCGTTCTGCGCCAATCTGTTTGTTAATCCAATCCCCTCCCAAATCCTCTTCTTCATTTTGAGCCTGATAGCAGGCAACTTTTCCGTCCGTTTCTACGCGCATCAGATCAGGCCCTTCTTGCTGTGGGAAAAAAGCAAACTGGACTGTTTTCCCGTTTTCCAGCACCGCATCCACGCAGTACCATGTCCGGCTGTCGTCAAATGCCAGATTGCGGCTTTGTTCCAGAAGATCTTCTTTTACAGCCAGTCCTTCCATCATTGTTTGAAACTCAGAAAGCGTTTCTCCTTCCAGGCGAAGGCCGTCGCCCTGATGACGGTAGGCAGTGGCTTCGGTGATGGTTTGCAGTTCTTCTACGGAGACGGGCGCTTTGACCGTATTGCCTGTGATGGCAGCCGGAATGACACAGGCTGCTATACAGGCTGCGAAACAGAACAGCAGCCTGCCGCCTTTTTTCCAGTTCCTCGCCAGAAACAACGAAACTGCCAGCGCGAGAATCACCCAAATCAGACAGCGCCGGACGAAAAGGGTTCCCAGCTGTGTCAAAAGTTCCAGATTGTAAATTGCAAGCAACGCCAAGCCAACCAACGGAATAAAAATCAGCCAATAATTGTTGAAATTGATTGCCAGCCGAAACAGCATAATCGCAGCAACCAATCCCAGTAGTATGATCAATCCTGCCATAGCCACCCCCGTTGAATTTTCCAACTTTTTTCATCGAGGCCAATATTTCAAAACTGCGGCCCCGGTAACCATCGCTCAATCATCCGCTTCTACATAGGTGTCATCCTCTTTCATCCGATACTTTTTACCGGTTTTCGGATCAAAAAACCTGGCATCCAACTCATCCCGGCCAAAGCGGGCCAGTTCGAGGAGATACTGCTGGCGTTCGTTGATCTTATCCTGCCGTTCCTGAGCTTTCAGCTTCACAAAGCGGGCAGCTATATCCCGTTCAGCCTTGTTTCTGCTTTTCAGCAGCTTTTCAATTTCTTCCTCACCTTGGCGGCGGCGCGTCTTATAGAACACACCGCCCAACATTTCCTCATACTTCCAACGGTCAACGCCGTAATTATTATCATCGCTGCGCTCCGCAGACTGCTGAGGATTATTTGCGATCAAATCATACAGAGTCAGCTTATCTTCCAGCGTCTTGCAGTACCGATCCACCCAGCCCATCCGATAAACATAATAAGCTACGGTATAATTATTGTGCCATTTACTGCGTATCAGCTGTTCCCGCTCCGGTCCGTCAGGCAGTAATCCAACCAGATACAATCGGAGTTCCTCTCCGGGATCACTCCACACCTTGCCAAAACGCGACCGCATCTTTTTTACATTTTTAGGGTCTGCTCCGGCACGGCAAAGGGCAATGGCCTTTTCGTGGTCAATTAGCTCCGGGAAATGATAAAGATGCCATTTGCAATCACCCTTTTCCGCATAACGATAGCTGAATTCTCCCGTAAGATAAACATCCAAAACTTTTGGATAGAATCTGCTGGGCCATTTAGCCGCATCCGCTTCTTCTTTTTGGAACTGTTTCCGCGCAGCCTTTTCTGTATCTTTTGGAAACAAACTATCCAACAATCCCATAACAAATCCTCCTGTTCCTTGTTTCACAAATTCCAGTGTCAATACTCGAACAACAAAACTTCTTCGCTCCGAAAACCGTTCAGCAAAGCTATCTGCTAACTCTTTCGTTTTGTTTGAATATCGCATTAGTAATCAGAATAATTATACATCTACTAATGCGTTACAGTCAAGCCTACCATTACTTAAACTAATGGTAGGAGGTTGAGTAAATGCAGGAGAAAAAGCAAATCAATGTGGAAATCGGTGCACGGATCAAAGAAGAACGGGAAAAAGCAGGATTAACCCAGGAACGCTTCTCAGAGCTGATTGGCCTGGGCACAAAGAGCGTGTCTGCTTTTGAACGCGGAACCGTGGGGATTTCCTTTACTACGCTCAAAAAGATCTGTCAGGTTCTATCTGTTTCCAGCGACCAAATTCTGTTCGGACAACGGGAGCAAAACGAAAATGATCTGTCTGAGCTAAGTAAACGGCTGGAACGGCTTTCCCCCAGGCAATATGCCATCGCGGAAGAAGTAGTTTTGAAACTTCTGGAGGCTTTTTCATTGGAGGAATAAGGAAAAGAAGCAAAGGCTCCTATCGCCCTTGCTTCTTGCTTTATACTCCATCATTTCGCAGCCTGGCCATGTAAAAATCATGCACATTCTTTAACTCTGCCGATACTTTTCCGTCCGATTGGAGCGCGTCTTTAGACAGCCGGTATTCCCGTTCAGCAAGCACATGGTCCAGCAGCACCTCAAACAATTCTTCCGGTGTCCGGCACAGCGTGGCATCAAAGCTGTCACGATAAGGTTCCTCATAGTACAGCCGTACATATCCCCACTTCGTCGGAAGCACTTCCATGCAGGATTCACTCAGCAAATAGTCTTGAAAAATTTCCAGTACCTTCACAAATGTCGTCATAAGTATCATCCCCTTTCCTTGTCTGAGAATATTTTATCTGCATCAAGTACCTTTCCGCAAGGATACGGCGTTGTCAATTCGGGGGAAAAGTGGCAAGCAATGCCGGTG
>ENA-OPCN01001321-OPCN01001321.1-human-gut-metagenome-genome-assembly--contig:-NODE-1321-length-17382-cov-4.350724_pt1 | contig 17382 bp, 21 predicted proteins | sample MGYA00241567_ERZ501485 | MGnify/ENA primary metagenome ERZ501485 (study PRJEB25962, sample SAMEA2042579) | human gut metagenome | biome: human gut; feature: human-associated habitat; material: faeces...
TGGTAATGACTTAATACCATTTGATGAAGTAAGTTATAACAAATGGCTTAGTTTAGGAATTAAAAAAGAAAGAATTGCTAAAACTGCTTTAGATAATTTCTGGATTGCGGGAACATCTGGTCCATGTGGTCCTGATACAGAAATATTTTATTTTAGAAGTAATGAAGAAGCTCCAGAAACTTTTGATCCTGAAGATGATAGATGGGTTGAAATATGGAATAATGTCTTTATGCAATATTATAAAGATGAAAACGGAACCGTTACAGAACTTCCAAAGAAAAATGTCGACACTGGCATGGGTGTTGAAAGAATCACAACTGTACTTGAAGGTGTTGATGATAATTATAAATCAAGTATCTGGAGTGATGTTATTGATTTAATAAGCAGTATTACGGGACTTCCATATGAAGGCAATGAAAAAAGTATGAGAATTATCGCTGATCATATTAGAACCGCAGTTTTTATAAGTAGTGACCCAGCTGGAATTAAACCAAGTAATACTGATCAAGGTTACATATTAAGAAGACTTATTCGAAGAGCTATAAGACATGCTAAAAAACTAGGTATTGATATAAGTATTAATTGGGAAGAACAAATAGCAAATCTAATAATTTCCAAATATGAAAGCTATTATAGTGAACTTAAAGAAAATAAACAAGTTGTGCTTGATGTACTAAAAAACGAAAAAGAAAAATTTAATAGAACCCTTGAAAAAGGTTTAAGAGAATTTAATAAAGTAAGTAATAAAGACATTGATGGAGATGTAGCATTCCATTTATATGATACATATGGTTTTCCAATTGAACTTACTGAAGAACTTGCTAAAGATGCAGGAATTTCAGTAGATATAAAAGGATTTAATGAAAAGTTTAAGGCTCATCAAGAACTTTCAAGAACGTCTTCAGCTGGTAAATTTAAGGGTGGTCTTGCAGGTAATAGTGAAATAGAAACTAAATATCATACAGCAACACATTTACTTAATGCTGCTTTAAAACAAGTGGTAGGTCCAGATGTTCATCAAAAGGGTAGTAACATAACAGATGAAAGAATGCGTTTCGACTTTAGTTGTGATCATAAATTAAGTGATGAAGAAAAACAAAAGGCAGAAGATTTAGTGAATAGCTGGATACAAGAAGGCTTAGATGTACGAGTAGAAGAAATGTCTAAAGAAGATGCTATCAAAAGTGGAGCAGAATGCATGTTTATTGAAAAATATCCAGATATTGTTACAGTTTATACAATAGGTGATAATGTTTCTAAAGAACTATGTGGTGGTCCACATGTTAAAAATACTAGCGAACTTGGACACTTTAAAATTACAAAAGAAGAAGCATCTAGTGCAGGTGTTAGAAGAATTAAAGCCATTTTAGAACAAAAATAATAATTTCTACCTGCAAAAACAAAAATAATTTGATATGTTTGTCGTAAGGCGAAAGGGAAAAAATAAAATTAAAGTCATTTTATTATAGTGGTATCAAAATAAAAATGGCTTTTTTTGCGTGTTATGGAGGTGTATATGAATGTAATTGAAGTTAGTAACCTTTCAAAAAAATATAAGGTTGCTATAAGAGAGAGTGGGCTAAAAAATGCTTTAAAGTCTTTTTTTAAAAAAGAAATACAAAGAAGTTAAGGCAGTAGATAATATCTCTTTTAAAATTAAGAAGGGAGAAATTGTTGGTTATATTGGGCCAAATGGAGCTGTAAAAGTACAACTATAAAGATGCTTACTGGCATACTTAAACCTGATGAGGGAAAAATTGTTTCGTTGGAAATGGATCCAAATATTGAAGGTACAGTTATTGCTACAGTTTGTAATAAACTAAATATGAAATACTTTACTTTCTATTATGCTGGAGATAATTTAGATGGAACTGTCTGGGATAAAAGAAGTTTAAATGGATTAGTAAATATAGATAAAAAGAAGGAAGTATTGCTATTAGCATTAGAGCTTGCTTTAGTAATATGAAAAAAGGGGGTTAAATACAATATGTATAGTGGACTTTTAATATATTTATATGTTATAATAATTGTAAATTCAAGTAAATGTTGGGTGGTTATATGAATAATTTTAATTTTAATTTATTTAAAAATTTTTATTACATTGTTGTTTATAAAGGTGTTACAAATGCTTCAAAAAATTTAAATGTCGCACAACCATCTCTTAGCTTAAGTATTAAAAATTTGGAGTTACAATTAAATAAGGTTTTAATAAATCGTAGTACTAAGCAGTTTCAGCTAACTCAAGAAGGATTAAGATTGTTTGAAACTTTGCAACCTATGTTTGAGAGTTTAGAAAAAAATATGGAGTGTTTTAATGATCAAAAATGCTATACTGAATTAAATATTGGAATAAGATATAGTTATGCTAAATCAATATTATTAAAATTTATTCAAGAATTTAAAAATAAATATAATAATGTAAAATTGAATGTTGATTTATATTCAAAATTAAGTATAGACAAAGTTACTAATAAAGAATATGATATTGTTATTGATGAAGAAGGATATATTCATAAATTAAACGATGTTTCAACCGAACTATTATGTGAATTAAATAACTATTTTGTATGTGGAAATGAACTGTTTAGTTTATATCAAAATATTAATAGTATAAAACAATTAGACGATGTACCTTTTATCTCTTACAGACCATCCTTGAAATCAGGAAAAATTAAAAAAATGTGTTTTCTAAATGATATTAGTTTTATGGATGTGATAAATATTAATGAATCAAACTTATATTTTTGTTTATTAGAAAACAATTTTGGAATTGGACTATCTAATGAATTGCTACTTAAAGAGTATTTAGAACATGATTCTTTACAAATCATCGATGTTCAAGAAGAAATATTTAGTGATAAAGTATTAATAGCTTATACAAAAACTAATCAAATTGTTATTGATTTTATAAATTTGTTAAAGAAATTTGTTGATGAGGAGCTGCAATAATGGAAATTTGGGATTTATATGACGAAAATTTAAATAGAACTGGCGATGTTGTTATTAAAGGAAATGAGATACCTAATGGTTTTTATCATTTAGCTTTAGAGATTTGGATAATTAATTCAAAAAAAGAGATTTTGCTGATTAAGAATGCTTTAGATTATTCAAAACGATATGCTGGTAGTTGGTGTTGTGTAGGTGGTAGTTTTATTTCCGGGGAGAATCAAGAAACTGCTTTAATTAGATTGTTAAATAAAAAAATTGGGATAGTTACAACGATAGAAAAAACAAAACCAATATTTTTAAAACCAGTAAAAAGAAGTTTATTCAAATATGCATATATTACATGTATTTTGTCTGCAGATTTTGATTTAAATAATATTAAATTTAATGATAATGAATCAACAGAAGCAATGTATGTTGATAAGAATGAACTCATTAATATGTGCAATAACGGAGAAATTGCCTATTATTTAATTGATAGAATTGAAAATGAAGTTAGTAAATATTTTTAAAGTAAAGGCCAAATGTAAAAGTTGGCTTTTAATATTAAAAAATATTATATTTAATATTAAAAAAAAGTATTTTTCTTTTATTAAATCATGTCATATAATAATTTCAATTGAGGTGATAATATGCAAGAAGAATATTGTGAATCATTAAAAAGATTGTTTGAAAATAATTCTTTATTGAAAAATAAAGTAAGAGGTTTACCAAATTTAGGGACAAGAAATGATGGTAAAAACTTTTCTTTTGAGGTGAAAAAAATAGCTGATGCCTTTTCTATTTATGGCAACGAATTGTATCAATTAGAAAATGAAAGAATAAAAGGTTTAGAAACTAGATCACTAGGTGGTGGAAGCCCAATGGAGACTGAAACATTTCCATTATGTACTGCCAAGTTGATTGATACTATTTTGCATAGTAATATGTCTGAATATCCATTAGCAGCAGGCGATGAAGTATCTAGGCAAGAAATCATTAAATATTTAGAAAGAGAAGGGTTTGAAAGTCCAAAGGGAATAAATGCTGATAACGTAATTTTTACTGTATCAACTACTCAAGCATTTAATATGATTATGAAAGTTATTGCTAGACCTTATGATGTTGTATTAATGACTGGTCCAAACTATGGTTTATTTACTTTTACTCCTGAACGTGTAGCTGGTGCTGTAGTAGAGATACTTCCTTTATCTGAGGAAGATAATTGGTATGTAAATCCAGTAAAATTGGAAAAAAGAATAGATGAATTAAATGAGAACTTAAAAAAAATGGAACCAGAATTAAAATATGTTCCACGAGTAGTAGCATTTTTAAATGAAAATCCACATAATCCTTTAGGAAAAGTCATGAATAAAAAAAATTCAGATATTCTGGATAAAATTGGTGATGTTTGTCTTAGAAAAGGTGTGTTTGTTATTGACGATATTATTTATAGAGATTTAACATTTGATAGAGATAATTTATCTTTGCCTATGGCTTGCAATAAAAAATATTTTAATAATACTATTACAATGACTGGTTTATCAAAAAGTTATGGATTAGCATCTTTGCGAGCTGGGATGATAGTTGCCCATGAATCCATTATTAGAGGAGTTAGAAATTATATTTTTCAGACTATGGATTCATCTCCGGTAATGCAAGGTAAAGCTTTAGCTGGTGCTTTTAATGCATCAGATTTACGATATCAAGTATATAGAGAATATTTTAATCCAATTGTTGGTGAGTATATGTATCGATTAGAGTTGTTAAAAGCAATGGTTGAAGGCATAGAGTCAGTTAATGATTTAAATATACGGAAAAATATCGAAGAAGATATTAGAAAATTAGCATCAAATGAATTTAATATTAATCATTTATTAGAAGGGATCCCTGATGTTCATTTTGTAAACAACTCAATGCCAGAGTCAGGTTTCTTTGCTTTACTCGATTATACAAATTTGAAAAATAAAGAGGCAGATGGAAGAGTTATAAAAAATGAAATTGAATTGCTTAAATATATGTATGAACAAGAAAAGATAAAAATAATATTAGGTCAGTCTATTTCATTTCCAAATAGCGAACAGTTAATTGGAAGAGTGACAACTGCACTTCCAAGAGAGGATATAATAGATCATATGAGTGCCATGAATAGATGTTTAAGAAGGCTTAGATAAGATGAAAAGAGTAGGTATTGTATCTTGTGATAAATGGGCTGATAAGATTAGTGAGGATTTAAAATTAAGAGATGCTTTGAATGAATTAGGTGTTGAGTCGGAAATTGTTTCTTGGCAACAACCTTTAGATAAAAATTTTGACTTACTTATTCTGCGTTCGGTATGGGGTTATCAAGATGATTTTAATAACTTTAGAAAATGGCTTTTAACGTTAGATGAAAAAGGCGTGCCTTTATTGAATGATATTAATATGATTTTAGAAAATATACAAAAGGAAAAACAATTCAACTTGCTGAAAAAGAATAAAATTGAAACAATTAAAACATACTTTTTGAAAAATTTTGAAGCTAGTGAGAAAAACATAATAAGAATTTTAGAAAGTAGATTTGGAAATGAACCTTGTGTAATTAAACCAACCATTTCTGGAAGTGGCAAAAATACATATGCTGTAAATTGTAATGATGAAATTCCAAATAGTGTTTTATTTAATGAAATTTATGGTAATTTTGAAAAAATTTTAGAAAATAATCCTTATTGTGGTTTAATGTTTCAACCATTTATTCCCGAAATAATTAATGGGGAATATTCATGCATCTTTATTGATGGAGTTTTAACTCATACTATGCTAAGGTTTCCAGCAATATTTCATAAAAAAATAAAAACTCAGTTAGTGACTAATGTTCCACCTCAAATTTTAGATTTAGCTAAGAGAGTTGAAAGCATTAATGAATATAGTGGATATTTATATATGAGAGTTGATATGGTTTTGATTAATGGAGAAACAAAAATTATGGAAGTGGAATTAGCAGAACCGGATTTATTAACAAAATATATTGATGATAAAAAAATACAAAATAGTGTGGTTAGAACTTTATCAAAAAGAATTAAAGAAAGAGCTGATAGATTATAAATACATGTAAAATAGTTTTTGTAGGAGGTCCATGTGGTGGTAAATCAGCATCTTTAGATTATTTTCAAAAAAATTTTCTTAAAGATGGAATAAATGCAATCTTTATTAGTGAAACAGCAAACTATCTTTTAAATAATGGGTTTGAGATAAATCGAAATATATCTATTTTTGATTTTCAAAATTTATTATTTAAAATTCAATTTTTAAAAGAATATTTAAGGGAAGACAGAAGTGAAGTTCTTGTATGTGATAGGGGATTACTTGATGGTAAAGTCTATATAGGAGAGAAAGCTTATAGCGAAATTTTAAAACTTAATAGAGTTACTGAAGATGTGATTAAAAATACATATGATGTAGCAGCTTATTTTAAAAGTATTGCATATGAGTATCCTGATGAGTTTGCAAAGAAAAGAATTTATGAAACGCCAGAATGTGGAATAAAAAGAGATATTGAAAGTTTAAATGTGTGGAAAGGTTTAGTTCTTCCATTAGATTATAAAAATGAAGATGGTTTTATTTTAAAAAGAGAAAAAATATATTTATGCATTCTTGAATATATTTTGAAAAACAAGGATAAATATAAAAAAAATTTAAATAGTTATTATGATTTTTCCTATGTTAGATTTATGTTAAATGGAATTGATACAATTTTAGAAAGCAATCATTTAACTGAAGAAACTAAAATGAATGTAAGGAGGTTGGTTCGATGAAGAGACTTTTATATTTTGAAGAATATGAAAACAATTTATCTCATTCATTATTTAAAAGAGAGGATATAGATGTAATAATTATTAGAACAAGTAAAAATATGAAATTTTTTAGTGATAGTTATTTAAAATATACATCGAAATTTAAATGCTATACAATTGATTTTAATAATGATATAGATGAAGAAATAAAAAAATTTAAAAATTGGTTAAAAAAAAATAATATAGAAAAAATAGATTGTTTTTTAAGCGATTCAGAATATTATTTAGCGTTTGCTAATAGATTTGCAAGAAAGTTGGGACTAGAAGTTTTAAATGAAGAGCAAATAAAATGGGTTAGAGATAAAGTTTATATGAAAGAAAAATTTAGAGATATCGGAATTGATACTGTTGATTTTCAAGCTATAAATAGTAAAGAAGAATTAAAAAATTTTTTTCTTGAAAATGGTAGCAAAAGGATTGTGTTTAAACCTAGACGAGGAATGAATAGCATTAAAACTTATATAATTAATTCTATTAAAGATATTGATGATTTAGATGTAATAATTGAACCTGGAAAATATATGGCTGAAAATTTTTGTTATGATCATGAATGGTCGATAGAAAGTTTAGTTCAAAATGGTATTGTGTTAGATTCTTATGTTACGTATATTCCTAATCCTACATTATGGGCCACAATTAATAATGAGCTGAACTGTCATATGACAGTACCAAAAATTCCAAATTTCTTTAAATTTATACCTAAAGAATTTATTCAACAAATAGTTACTGGAATGCAACTAGAAAATGGAGCCATGACTATAGAGGTGTTTATTAGTGAAGATGGCTACGTTAAGGCAAGTGAATTAGGATGGAGACTTCCTGGTTGTCAGGCAACTTTAAATCATAGTTATTCTTATGGAATTGATATATATAATATATTAATTGATATTGCTTTGCGAACTCCTGTTACGTTAAAATATAGAAACAGAATTTTAAGTGTTGGAGATTTATATTTGCCTAATAAGGAAGGACTTGTAGAGAAAATAACTCCTTTAGATGAACTATTGAATATGGATGGAGTTATAGCGGGCGAAATGTTTGCCAAAGCTGGTGAATATCAAAAAAAACGAAGAGTTGGTAATGATGCTTCAGGATGGGTTCAAGTGGTTGGTATTGATGAAAAAGAAACTTTGAAGAAGATGAAAATGGTGTTTAATAATTTTGAGATTGAAACAAAGAAAGAAACGAGGGATTTAAAACATGTTAGAGAAAAAAAGTAAATTAATTCTATTGGGTATTTTAATATTCACTGTTGCTGGTTGTTCTAAAGAAATGCAATCTATTAATTCCTTAAAAGATTTAGAATTTAGTAAAATTGGTATTTATACTGGTTCCGAATATGATTCTTTACTTGAACAAAAATTGCCAAATTCAGAAGCTACATATTTTAATAGTTATAGTGATCAAATATCTGCTTTAAAAGCAGGAAAGATAGATGGTTTTTTGACTGATGAACCTTTAAGTAAAGAAATAATTAAAAATAATTCTAATTTAAAAATTTTAAAGGAAAAATTAAGTGTAGATAGCTACGCGTTTGCAATAAGTCCTAAAAGTAAGTGGCTAGAAGAAAAAGTTAATAACGAATTGTTAAAAATGAATAGTAATGGCAAATTAAAAGAAATGGAATCAAAATGGATGAGTGATAAAGAAGAAAATAAAATATTAGAAAAGTATACTTATGATGATTCTAAGGGTGTAATAACATTTGCAACAGTTTCCGGTTCGGCACCATTTTCATATATGAAAGATAATGAAATAGTTGGATACGATATTGATATTATAAATTATATTTGTATGAAATTAGGTTATAAATTAAAAATTGTGGAAATGTCATTTGATGGAATAATACCAGCACTAAAAAGTGGTAAAATAGATATGGCAGGTTGTTCTATAATTGTAACAGAAGAAAGAAAAAAATCAGTATTGTTTTCAGTTCCTAATTATACAGGCGGAATTGTAATGATTGTTAGAGGATAGTATGAAAAAAATTATTTATTATTTAATATTAGTTGTTGTTATTGGAACTATTATTTTTCTAAATTTTGACAACTTAGTTGATTTTGGAAATAAGTTTGTATTGAGTTTTAATAGAACCTTGATTGAAGAAAAAAGGTACCTTTTAATATTAAATGGGCTTAAGAGTACTCTAATAATATCTTTCTTTGCTATTTTTTTAGGCACAATATTAGGAATTGTAATTTTTCTTATAAAAAGAATTAAAATTGAAGTTGTAAGAAATATTACAAATTTCGTGGTATCTTTAATACAAGGAACCCCGATTACAGTTTTATTACTTATATTTTACTATGTAATATTTGAAAATATTAATATAAATCCATTGATAGTTGCTATTATAGTTTTTGCCATTTATTTTGCTGCATATGTTTCTCAGATTTTGGTAGGTGCTTACAATTCTATAAATAAATCACAGATAAATTCAGCCTATTCTTTGGGTTTTACAAAAATTCAAACTTTAAGATATATTTTATTACCTCAAATACTATCTTATGTTATACCTGTTTATAAAAATGAATGTGTATCATTAATTAAGCTTACTTCAATAGCCGGTTACATATCTATAATGGAACTTACAAAGGCTAGTGATATTATAAGAAATAGGACATATGAAGCATTTTTCCCTTTAATATTGATAGCAATTATGTATTTCATAATTTGTTTATTAGTTAGTAAAATGTTAAATGTGTTTTATAGAAAAGTTAATCACAGGGCGGTGAAAAAAATATGAGCACTATTTTGGAAATAAAAAATGTAACCAAGACATTTGGTGATGAAATAATATTTAAAAATGTAAATTTGATAGTAAAAAAAGGAGAAGTTATTTCTATAATTGGAAAAAGTGGCTCAGGTAAAAGCACTTTTCTAAAATGCTTAAATAGATTGGAAGAAATTAATGGTGGAGAAATACTTTTTGATAATAAAAATATAAACAATTATCCAATTTCGATTTTGAGACAGAAAATAGGATTGGTTTTTCAAGATTATAATTTATTTGAACATTTAACTGTATTTGAAAATTTAATTATTGGATTAATTAAGATTAAAAATTATTCACAAACCAAGAGTGAAAAAATGACGTTAGATATTTTGAAAAAAATTGATTTATTAGATAAAAAGGATAAATTTCCTGATGAATTATCTGGTGGGCAAAAGCAACGAGTAGCTATAGCTAGAACTATGTTAATGAAACCAGATATTATACTGCTTGATGAACCAACAAGTGCTTTAGATAAGGAATTTAAAGAAAGTGTATTAAATTTGATTGCAGAATTAATTGAAGAAAATATGACTCTTATAATTGTTTCACATGAGGAAGAGTTTGTAAAAAAAGTGTCTGACAGAGTAATTGAACTTAAAAATAATAAACTAAAGGAGGTTATTAAATGAGTTTAAGTATTGATGAATATAATAAGCAAGAATGTAAAGGAAAAATAATGCTATCAAATAGATTTATCAGAGCATTTAAACCAAAATTATTTGAAGCTGGTGGTTTTCCAACAACTGTTCAAGTGGAAGAAGAACTTATAAGATATATAGATAGTATGCATGCTTATAGTTTTGATACCCACTATAATAAATTGTGTGGAGGTATAACTTGTGAGGAATTTGAGTTGTTAAAAAAATGTACTTATGATATTTATGAACTTACTAAAAAGACTTATCGGGGAGAATTTTTAGTTAAAGCTCCAATGATTGCTTCAATTTGTGAAAAAAGAATTATTGAAGCAGCACTTGGAACCATCGAAAATAAAAGAGTATTTGAAATAGGTGGTGGTTCTGGAACTTTAGGCTGTTTGCTTCTTGAAGATGGAATAAAATATGCTGCTACAGATGTAACCCAAGCATTTTATTTGATACAAAATCGTTTGTTTAATCATATTTGCCGAAATAGTATAAATGAGTTAGTTAATGAAGAATTAAATAATAATTCTAGATGTATTCATATTCCTTATTGGAAATTGTGGGAAATGAGAAATAGTCCTATTGAAACAGACTTAGTCGTTTCCAATCACGCTTTGTTAGAAATGAGTCCAAATTCTTTAAGATTTTATTTGAATTTTTGTAGAAAGGCATTAGAAAAGTCTGAAGAAGGTATTTTTGTTTTTCAAGGTGGTGGTTGGAGAATTGATCAAAACTTAATCGATTTAATTAACCTTTTTGAAGAATATGGATATTACTTAAAATACTTTGATCATAGTAAAGAAATTGCTGGTTTTTCCTTGCAACCAGGTTCAATAAAACAAGATGTTGTTAAAGCTTTAAAAAATTTACTAAATGGAGATGTAAAAATAGAAAAAATATATGCTTTGGGTAATCATATACTTGAAAGGCTTGGTAGTGAAGAAATATATTTTACTGATACTTTGGGCAAAATGATGAATGATAAATTTGAAAAAATTAAAAAAATGGAGAAAATTGATATTGAAACGGTTAAGTCATTTTATAGTCAATTTGGAAATTTAAAAATGAGCCCCGATGATGAATTTGGTGAATATATTTTAAGTAGAAAAAAATAATGGTGATATTTATATGAGATATGCTATTATGTCAGATGGTAAGGAAACTAGATAGAATAATTACATGGATACTACTAAACAAACTATTTCAATAAATGAAGAAAATTTATTGCAAAGAACTATTAGATTGTTACATGAAAATGAAATATATGATATACTGATATTGTCACATGATAGAAGACATTGGATAAATGGCATTAAACATGTAGAATCTAGTTTTTCAAAACCATTAGGAAAAATGTTTGCTTTTGATTATTTAGAAGAACCTACAACTTTTCTTTATGGTGATACATTTTATTCTGATGATGCGTTAAAGAAAATAATAAATACTGATACTAAAGATATTTGTTTTTTTGGGAACTGAAAAAGCTTTAATGGCAGTAAAAGTTGTTGATGTTAACTTATTTAAGACTCGTCTAATGAATATTAATGAAGAAAATTGCAATATTTATCATTTGTTTGCTGATGATAAATCTAGATTTGTTTATGTAGAATCGGAATTTTATAATATTAATACCCCAAATGATTACCATATTTTATTAAAAAAAATTAAAAAGGAGACTGACAATGGAAAAAATAATTGTAAATTTTGATAATCTTAGAACGGAAGATATAAATGAAAAAATATATAGACCTAGGGCTATAATGATTAATTCTGACAAAGAAATTTTGCTTGGCTTTTGTGATAATACCTTTCAATTCCCAGGAGGGTTTTTAGAACAAAATGAGACCTTAATTGAAGGATTAAGAAGGGAAATATTAGAAGAAACTGGAATATCTTTAGATAATGGAGAAATTATAAAACTTTTTTGTACAATTCAATATTTAAATAAAGATTATCCAAAGAAGAAAATTAATAGATTAACAGAATTCGATTACTATTATGTTAAAACTGATAAGAAGATAAATCCTGATAATACAAATTATGATAAGTGGGAAAAAGAGAAAAATTTTCAACTTAAATACGTTCCTATTAATGATTTTGAACAAGTATTATTAGATACTATAAATGATAATTTGATGAATAAAATGATTTATAAAGACATGATAAAAGTATTTAATTTAATAAAGGAAGAATTATAGAGATGAATATATTAATTTTAGTAGGAGGACCTACAGCTTGTGGGAAAAGTACTTTTGTAAAAGAATTAAGTATGACTTTGGAAGAAAGTAAAATTTATCGAAGAGTACAAGGCTTTTTTGATATAGGTCACATGAGAGGAATAGATAACAAAGATATTTTTGATAAGGTTACATCTGAAGATGTAGATGATCGGTTTGTAAAGTATTGTGAAGACAATAAAGTAGTTATTTCTGATGTACATTATGCTGTTCAAATGAACAGAAATGAATTAATACAAAAAGAAAATGATGATATTAATGAAAATTATCTTCCAACAATATCAAAAGATTTATTAACTAAATTAGACTTAGCAAATATAGTTGTTGTGGCAGTATGGTTAGAATGTAATCCTGAAACTTGCTACAAAAGAGCAATTCAAAGATTTGAAAAGAGTGAAAAAGTTTTAAGAACAAAGTCTATTGAAGATGCCCAGCTAGAGAGTTTTTCGGAGAAAAAATCATGGCTGGAAATTTTGAAAAATAACAATGTTAGTGGTATTATATTAGATTCTCAATATATGTCACCTACAGAAATGGCTAAAATTTGTTATGCACAAATTCAGTCAATAAAAGAAACTAATAATTGCATGATTTTATCAAAAAAAATGGAATGTAAATAGATTATATAGTATAATTAAATAAAATATGGAGGTTAATTTATGAAAGAAATAATTTATAATTATGATTTTTTGAAAGAAAGTGAAGTAACTGAAACTGTTATTAGAACAAAAGCTATATTAGTAACTGAGTCTGGTATTGTTATTGGTAATGAAAATAGTATTTTTCAGTTTCCAGGTGGGCATTTAGAAGAAAATGAATCTTTTGAGGATTGTTTGAAAAGAGAAATATTAGAGGAAACTGGCATTGAAATAACTGATGAAAAAATTGACAAACCTTTTATGAAAGTTACTTATTTAAGTAAGGATTGGCCAGAAGAAGGAAAAAATAGAAAAGCAGAAATTTATTATTATGCAATAGAAACTTTGAAAAAACCAGATATATCCAAGGTTAATTATACTGAACATGAAAAAGAAGAAAATTTTAAGATAGAAGTTTTTCCTCTAGAAGAGGCTATATCAATTATTAAAAATAATATTCCTAATAATAAAATGAATAAGATTATTGCTCCAGATATGATTTTGGCAATAGAAGAATACTTAAATGTATGTGAGGAATAAATATGGAAGACTATGATATTTTAGAAATGGAAAATCTAAAAAGTAAAAAGATAGCGTTGGTAGTTGAGGATGATGAGAATTTTGTTTTAGATATAATCAATAATGATGAATTTATTGTTATTCCAATTAGATTTTCTTATAATTTGAGTAAATTCTCCGATGAGTATGTAAACAAAACTAAAGAATTATTTAGTTTTTATTATAATAAAAATAATGCTTTAAATAATGAATTTGTAAGAATGAAAAAACATTTTGTTCATTATCAAAGACACCCTATTATTGCATATGTTCCGTGTAAAAATGAATATAAAGATTTAATTAAAATTCTAAATAAATTAAATATTGAATGTCTAAGAAATAAAATTAAGTTTTTAAAAAAAATGAATAATAAAAAACAACTTATATTAATTGATTATGATGAAACTTTAACAAAGTCTGATGATACTGTTTCAAATAGAGTTAAAAAAGCAATTTCTAAACATATAAAAATTGGAAATGAAGTTGTAATATGTACGGCTAGACCTAGATATCAAACAATAGATATAAGTAAAAATATTAATGCTTCTAATATCGTTGTATCATCTAATGGAGCTGAAATATATGATTATCATAATAATAAGGTCTTAAAATCATTTTATATAGATAAAGATTTAGTTTATAAAATGATAGAGTATGCTTATTATTATGATGTTAGATTAATTCTTGCAGTAGATGATTGTGATTATATTACTAAAAATCCTTATAATTCAAAACAAATATTATTAAGTCATGGTAACTATAAGAATATTCTAAAAAATAAAAAAGTTAAACAATGTATGTATATTGATGAAAATGAAAAGGATGTTTTAAAAATTAAACATATTATGAAAAATATAGATAGAGTAATGATTGTAAATGAAATAAGTAAAGAAGATACTTATTATGAAAAGTGGTTTTCTTTGGTAAACAACGACGCATCCAAAGGAAATGCACTATGTTTCTTAGCAGATTATTTTAACATTCCTATTAAAAATACAATTGCAATAGGCAATGATTATAATGACATTTCAATGTTTAATAAAAGCGGTTATAGTGTTTGTGTAGCTAATGCTTCTGAAGAAATTAAAAACATGGTGGATTATGTTACATCATCAAATGATGATGATGGTGTTGCAATCTTCCTAGAAAGTATCCTAAAAAAGTAAAATCATTAGAAATGATCATCACAAAATATATGTTAGAATATGCGTTATTAATACAAAAAGGTAAAAAGTAAAAAAAGTAAAGAACGTAAGTTATTTATTCTTTACTTTTTCTATTTTAATAGTATATCCAATTGGTCCAAGAATTTTAAGTAAACTAAGTACAGAAGGAGAACACACTCCACATTCAATTCTAGCAATTTTTTCTCTAGAAACTCCAGAATACTTAGAAAATAAATCTTGTGTTAAGTTATTTTCTTTTCTAAAACTTATAAATTCTTTAATGAAAATTTCATTTAATTCTTCTGGATTATAAGCAACTTCAATATAATTGTTATCATAGTCCATATGTTCTCACCAGTAAAATTGTATCAAATATGATACCAAAAGTCAACGTAAGTATTGTTAAATTGTATTAAATTTTGTATAATCAAGACAAGGTGAGGAAAATATGGAAAAATTTTATGATTACTATACGAAAGAAATGAAAGAAGACACTTTACCAGAAGGTAATGAATATGATTTTTTACTTGAAAGAAATAAAAATCATATGAATGATACTGCTTTATCATTTGATACTAAAAAATATCATATGAAGAATTACATGAAAGAATTGATGAATTTGCTCGTGCACTATACAAAAGAGGGATACACAAAGATACTAAAGTAGGTGTTGTACTTGTGAATACTCCAGAGTCGGTATACCTACTTTATGCACTAAAAAAACTTGGAGCTCAAGTTATTGGATTAAGCCCACTTAATAATGAGTATAAGATGCAAAGAGATATAGAAATGACAAAGCCTGAATTTATTATTTCTGTTGACATGATGTATGGAAATTTTAAAAATCCTGCAAAAAGTTTAAATATTACACCAATTTTATATTCTCCATTAGAGTCTTTAGATAAAAATGGTTTAAAATTTCTTTATAATGCCAAACAATTATTAGCTGGTAATAAAATTTTAAAGAAAGGTAACAATTTAATGAGTATTGTTGTAGATGGTAAGGATTATATTGATGTAGAATATCCAAAACATGTAAAAGGAACTACTACTGATATTATGTTTACTGGTGGATCTAGTGGTGTTCATAAAGGCGTTGACTTAGATGGTGGTGCTTTAAATAGTGTTGTAAAAGCACTAGATTATGTATTAATATTAGAACCTGGTATGGTTCATTTAGGAAATATTCCTTTTGGTCATATGTGTTTTGGAAGATTGGTTCTACACTATGCTTTATGTAAAAATTTAGAATATGCTTTAACATTAAAAGCTTTACCAAAAGATTTTTATAGTGAACTTGTAAGAACTCATGCAAATGGTGCTATGGGAGGACCTGTTCACTGGGAAATATTAGCCCAAGATCCTAGTTTAAAACCATGGACTTTGGAAAACTTAATTCAACCTTTGTCAGGTGGTGAAATGTTTAAACCTCAAAAACTTAAGGAAGCAAATAAAGCATTAGAATATGCTGGTTGCATAACACCAATTGGAAATGGTTTAGGATTAACAGAAATGTGGGCTCCGACGCATGTATGTCTAGGTGGAAAAAATACCCCAGGAACAATAGGATATCCAATTCCATTTGTAAATTCAAAAATTGCTGATCCCAAAACATTTGAAGACATGCCTTTGGAAACTCCGGGAGTTTTACTAGTAAATGGTCCTGGAATGATGCTTAGATATCATGAAAATGAAGCCGAAACCAATGCTGTATTTGTATATGATGAAAATGGTGTTAAATGGTATAATACAAAAGATGTTGCCATTAAACACGAAAATGGTGAATATGAATTTGTAGGTCGAGTTAAAAGAAACTTTGTTTCTGGTGTAGATAATATTTATCCTGAACAAATTGAACAAATACTTCTTCAAATCCCAGAAATAAGAGAAGTAATAGTTACATCAATTCCAGATGATAAGGAACAATTTTTACCAAGTTATCATGTAAGTTTAAATAATTTTAACTGTGATAGAAAAGTACTAGAAGACAAAATATTTACTTTAATAGAAAAAACTTTAGGTACTAGTGCACTTCCTGGATATATTGAATATTATGAAGAAGCGCTACCAAGAACTGATAATGGAAAACTTGATCCAAAAGTTATGGAAGCTAAAGACAAAGAAAAACAAGAAAACAAAAATTTAGTTAGAACTAAAGTAAGATAATCTACTTAAATGTAGATTTCTTTTTTTCTTGAAATGGAATATATTTTATGATATTATTATTATGGTAGGATGTGGTAGTGATGGGATTATATTTCTCAATAAGTGCATTAATTACAATAATTCTTTTTACATATAATTTTTTATCTAAAGAAAGAGTAAATAATATAGAAACAAGAATTTATAAGTATTTATTACTTTTAACTATCTTTGGATTATCTATGGATATAACAACATGTCTATTATATAAGTATGGTTATGATATTAATGGTTTAATGTATTCTCTAGCATCTAAATTTGTTTTTGTTTATTTTGTGTTATGGCTTTTATTATTTTCTTATTATATTAAATGTATAAGTTTACCTAATAGCGAAAATTATAAAAGTAAAATGATGAATACTTTTTATACTGAAGTTGTAAAATAAATGTAGACATAAAAAAA
>ENA-OPCN01001338-OPCN01001338.1-human-gut-metagenome-genome-assembly--contig:-NODE-1338-length-17204-cov-2.832410_pt1 | contig 17204 bp, 10 predicted proteins | sample MGYA00241567_ERZ501485 | MGnify/ENA primary metagenome ERZ501485 (study PRJEB25962, sample SAMEA2042579) | human gut metagenome | biome: human gut; feature: human-associated habitat; material: faeces...
CCTGTCATAAGAACCGAACCGATGGTAAGCACACCGCACATTGCGATTGCAGTTATTTTTTTAATCATATTTTTCATTTTTTATCCTCCGTTTTTATTGTTTATCTGTCCGAACCGACAACATATTTCTGCAAAACAGTTGCATCTTCACCGTGATGCAGTCTGCTGTAAATTATGACGCACGCTCACATATTACATAGTAACGGTCAAAACCGCCGTTGCCGTCACTTATGCAGGTAAACATCGTGAGCAAATCTCTGTCCTTCTGCAAATAGCAGTCGCCTGATTCGCTCGGCTTATTGACTTTGGTTTCAACGACCTTGTAATTGAGTGTATCCCAATAATTTGTGATTGAAACCCTGTCACCGATTTTGAGGTTGCGGAGGTTGTCAAAGAATATTCGACCGATGTATCCCGTGTGACCTGCAAGGACTGCGTTTGTATTCTTACCGCCAATCGGCAATGAGGTTGCACTCATATGTGCCGCACCGTAGCTCATATTTGAGCTGTTCGCACCGAGGTAAATCGGCAGACGCATATTTATTGTTTCGGCGGTAACATAGCCGTAAATGCCGTCCGTTATGCCGTAATCTTCAAGATTGACGGCAGCCTGTGAATAGGTATCGTTGCGGAGCATTTCATACTGGTTTGTTTCAAGTTTTTTGTTGTAGGCAACGCTGTCATTGAAAAGTCTGTCGAGATCAGCCTTGAAAACGACGGGCTGTTTGGAGGTACGCTTGCCGTCCCTATCAATTTTGTAGCCCTCTTCGTCAACCTTGCCGTCCTTGACCGCCTGTTCAAAAGAGCCGTCCTCAGCTTCTTCAACACGGGTATCAAAGCCGTCAGCCTCACCGTTTGAAATCTGTGTTCCGATAAAATTTGATATAGTGGGGAATGCGACAAGACCTATTCCGACAACGAGCATTGCTATTGCCACACCCGTAAGTATTTTTTTAATCATCGGAATCACCGCCCAAATCATTCTGATTTTCGTCAGCCGAGTCATCTCTCAGCCGTTTTGCATCGTTTGACTTCTTCTTTTTACGCTTGAGCAGAAATACAACCACAAACACAACAAGTGCAACAAAGCCGACAATTATGCCGATTGCGACTGCATAAGGGATTTTGTAACCGAGAAAGAATATGTAACCGTTGTCAAACTTTGCAAGTGACACACCTGTTTCAACATATTTAGTATCATCGTATGCAACATGCTTGCCACGCACAAGAAGTCTGTGAGTATTAACGCCGTATGGGGTACAGGTGAGGAGCGTTACAAGGTCTTCGCCGTCAACAATCCGCAAGGAATTGATTTCCGAGGGAAGAACAACTTCGATTTGATCAACCTCATATTTCAGCGTTCTGTCGAGAATATGAACATAAAATTCATCGCCTACTTTCATATCAGTGAGATAATCAAAGAAAGTTTCTCCCGGAAAACCCGAATGGGCAGAAATTACGGAATGTGTGCTTGCACCGCCGACAGGCAGGGAAGTGTTTTGAAGATGCCCTGCACCTTTAGAAAGAATCTCTTCGCTTGTGCCATGATAAATCGGCAGATAAACATTGATTTTCGGCACATCAATATAGCCGATAAGACCGTTATCATCAACATTGAGAGTTTTCTCATAATTTGCACCGATTTTCTGAAAAGCCTTTTCGTCGAACGGGTCGGTAATTATCATATTATTTGAAAGGCTGTTATTGTACTTTGTCGCCTCTTCAAACATTTTTTGAGTTTTCTCACTCGGCATCTGAGCAACCCTGTCGGTGTACTCCTTAACCATGCTTCGACTGACATAGTTATTAATTGCGGAGCTGACAAGCGGATAGCTCATTATGCCGATTCCTGCAACGAATATTAAAACTATTAGTAAAATTGACAGCTTTCGTTTCATAAAATTTTCCTTTTCTGCGTGTTTTTGTTCCGTTGTTATTATACTACATTTTGCCGTGCAGGGCAATACACGGCGAGCCGCCGTATGGACAGATATTATCCGCATATACGGCTCTTGTGTAAATAGAATGGGGATGCGTTGCCGCATCCCCTGAAAATTACATATATCATATCACAGATTTTAAGATAAAGATATTCGATTAATTATTTAGCTGCTTTCTTTCTCTTAAGAACAAAGAGAAGAACGCCTGCACAAGCGATAAGTGCTGCACCGCCAACATAGAACATCATTGTACCCATACCACCTGTCTGAGGAACAGTTACAGGGTAATCCTTAACTACTGTAGCACCGTTTTCAACTGTACCAACTGCTGTGTATGCCTTTGCAACAGCTTTTACTGTAAATACTGTAGCGTTGAGGTTGTAGTTAGCAGGAGCCTTTGTTTCCTTTACATAATATGTAACATCCGGTGTAAAGTAGAACTCGTGTGTGCCATAGTAGAACTTATCGTTGCCGTTAGTTGTTGTTGTTGCCTTAACAGTTACGCCATCAACTGTAATTGCCTCGGTGCATGCTGAATCCTTATAAAGTGTGAATTCAGCGCCTGCAAGCTTTGTTGATGTTGCGTTACCGTCAACCTTTGTTACATCAAGACCTGCAGTTGCAACATTTACAGTATTATTACCTGGCTTGTATGTGAAGTTGCCTTCATTACCATAGTAAAGACCGTCTGTGTTGGGGAGGTCTGTAGTAACTTTTTCAGCGATATCAGCATTTACCTTAGCAGAGAATGTTACCTTGACTGTATCATAACTGTAGAACTTGTCACCCTGAAGGAGTGCCTCTGATGCAACGACTGCGAATGTAGCTGTTGCATCATTGCCAGTGGCATCTTTATAAGCATAATTAGGTTCTACTGTGAAGTCGCCGTCCTCTGCAGGTGTTTCAACGCCGTCTTTGACAAAGTAAACCTTTACAGTACTGTCAATGAGTGAAAGAGCGTTGTCCATGTTATCAACAATTGCATATGTGCCAACCTTGTTAGTTGTTGAACCTGCTGTTGAAGCTGTAAGTGTGTACTCAGCGTTCTTCTGTGTACCAACTTTGTTGTCTGCAACTGTCTTTGTAACTGTGATACCAGATACATTAATCTTTGAAGCAAGGTTTACTGTTTCATAATCGTATTTCCAGTCTGTGCCATCGAAGTAAGGAAGTGAGATGAGTGAACCCTGTACAGACTTAACTGTACCAGGCTTCTTAGAGCAGTATACATAATAGATACCGTCTGCAAGGTCTGTAATCTCCTGTGTAGAAACATCTGCTGAACCGTCATATTTGAATGTAACAGTCTTATCAGCTGTACCTGTCCATGACATACCATCACAAATTGTGATGATGTCCTGGCTCTTGTCTGTATCTGTTGAGTTGAGAGCGTTCACAAGGTCAGTGTTGCTTGCATAAGCATCTTCAACTGTTACTGTACCTGTTGTAGTATCAACCGTTGCGAGCTTGAAGAATTTGTACTCATAGGTACCAACATAGTCGGCTTTATCACCTGTTGTACCGGCATTAGGGTTGCATGTTACTGTAAGTGTTGTAGCAGCGCTTGCTGAGAATGGGATCATGAGAGCAATCATCATTACTGCAAGAACAGCTGCAAAGATTTTCTTTGTAGTTTTCATTTTTCTTTCTCCTTTGTGTTTGATTTAATATATGTAATTATATTCTAACCGAATGGTTAAACTGAATTTGGGTGGCTGCATGTCGGACACCGGCTAACAACGGTGCCCGTAGCAGTCAAAGAGGTTTTTTATGAAAGAAACATATGATTAAAAAATCACCTGTTCTAACAAGTTAAATCATATTGGGTTACTTTCTGCGTCCTGCTCTGCGTTTTTTACGAACTTTTCCGTAATAGATTGCGTAACCCGTGAACATTGTCACCGCAAGACCTGCAACCGACAAACCGAGAACAACATAGCCGTTCATACCGTCACCGCTTGCCGAAGGCATTGTAATTGCACCGTCAACATAATTATATGTAACATCGTAATTACCCTCAACAGGAAGTGTGAAGTAGGAAAGTGTGTAGTTCGGGGTGTAACCCTCTGACGGTTTGTACTCAAACAGACAGTATGTTTGATATTTTGAAGTACCTGTTATATAATTGTCGGAACTTTCGTTCCATACAACTTTACCGTTTGTTTTTGTAAACTCGCCCTGACCGTCCTTGAAGATTGTCAGTTTGTCAAACACAGCCTGACCGTTGCTGTCTGTCGTTTTAGAAACCATATGAGTTTTCATTGTGGCATCTTTAATGATTGTATTGATATCATCTGCAGTAAAGATACCCTCACCGGATACCTTCATCACCGCAAATTCCGTATCACTTACATTACCGCCTGTCTGATTCTTCTTGTTTACTGTTGCGCTTCCGTGTGTGGTTTTATTTTCAAACTCGGCTTTATCAACAGAAGTAGAATTGTTGAAGTATTCTGCAAGCTCAGCATCGGTTTTGTCTTTAATAGCTGAGCTACTAACCTTAATATACTTAGGCGCTGTTACTTTACCGTTTTCAGAAAGTTCAATCTCGGCAAGCCAGGTGTTTGTATCCATTTTATAATCGGATGCATTTTCACCCTCGGCAAGAGCCTCGGTAATCTTAAATCTGTAAACACCCGCAGTGACTAATTTGAGGTTTTTGAATTCAACCTTACCGTTTTTGTCAGGTGTTTTCAAATTCGTGGAAATTGTTTTTGCGCTGTTTGTCTTGATAATATTGCCGTCGGCATCCTGTTTTGCTGTATCCATTGATTCAAGACCTGTCAATGTATAAACGAACTTGCTGCCGCTGTAAGCCTGACCGTCAAGAGTCTTATTTACCGAAATGGCAATGTTTGTAGGATTAACCTTATTGATAAATTTAAGCGCATTTCCTGCTTCGGCGAGAGTACCGACAAATGTACCGTTGAAGTCCTGATTGCCTACTTTATAAGGAACATAACCTATAACATTTTTCTCTGTAATCTTATAGGTTGCACCTACAGGAATATTGAGGAGCTTAATGCTTTCGCCCTTTTTGATTGTGAACGAACCGTCCAAGGGTGTACGGTAAGCTGTGTTTGAATAACCACTTGCGCCCTTCTCTTTGAGCTGATATTCAAGAGGATAGGTCTTGTAATCATAGGTTGAATCGTCGCCGTCAAAGTCGAGAGCAATTGCAAATGTAAACTGCTGATTTGTATCGTAATCGGTTTTACCGTCTTCACCAACAACATTCTTTGAAATTTCAAGAGGTGCTGTCACTATCTTGTTGGTATAGTCGAGCTGGAGCTGTGCATAAGCACTGTCATCCTTGTCATCTACAAGCTTGAATTCCGAGTTCGTAGTTGAACCGCTATCGATTGTTGAACCGACTCTGTTGTTAACGAGCTCCCAGTTTGTTGTGTATGTAAGCTTACTGCTGTTTGTTGACTCGTTAACCTTCATTTTATTGCCGGTCTTGAATGAGTTGTCAAAGTCAGCTATATAATTATCTTTAAGTGTGAAACCGCTGTTTGAAAGAGTTTCATTGCTTATGTTTTCGTCTGATTTTGTAAGCTTGTAGCCTTTACCGGAGGTATCGTTGCCGTTCTCATTGATTGTATAATCAAAAGCTTCATTAGCTTTGAGGTCATCTGAAATTTCAGAAACAACATCGCCTGTATCAAGTGCCTTTGTAACCTTGAGGTCATTGTTGGCAGGTGTCATTGTGAAGTTTACTGAGAAGTTAGACTCAGCCTCACCACGCTCCATATAGAATACTACCATATGGTATGTCTTGTTAGGATCAAGCTGAACACCATTGTTGATTGTCTTTGTAACGGTGCCAAGGTTTGTAGGATGTGACGAACCGTCTGCAGAATACTGAGTGCCGTTACCGTTCCACATTTTACCGTAAAGATTTGAAAGTGTAAGGTCACCTGAAAGTTTATCGTTACTTACATTCTTCTGCTTACAGAAAATAGCACCTGTGTTGCTTCCAAACTGTGACTGCTTAAACTTGTAGAAACCGTCTGATACTTTATACGGTTGAACATACTTAGTTTCCGAACCCCATGTATAAACGCAGAAGCTAGCATAATCACCTATCTTAACCCAAAACTCACCATCCGGAACTGTAGCTTTTGTCGACGATGATGAAGGTGAGTAGTCGGCAAATACATCGTCAGCTGTTGCGGTCATTGAATTAAAGTCAATTGAACCGCTTGCCTCTTTATGGTCACCGCCGAGGTCGAGAGCAAGCTCTGCATCAGCACCTGTTGAATCCTCACCGATATAAACCCAAAGGTCATCGTCACCGCTGAAGTTAAAGGTTGCAGGTTCGTTGTCTGCAAGTAAACCGTTCTTCGGAACTCTGAAGTCTATATCAAGTCTGATACCGAAACCATAGTTATGGTTGTAACTTGTACCCTTGCCGGCTGAAGTATCAATAGTATTGAGTGTATCGTTCTTTTGTGCGTCACTGCCTTTACCCGTTGTGTTATTAAATGGGAAAATACCATAACCATTGGTGCCGCCGAAGCTACCCAGGTCATCGAGAATTCCATACTTCTTATCCGCACCGTAGTTAATTTTGGTAGGTGTGAGGTCGTTCCATGTGAAGTAGATGTTATCGGTTGCATCTTTTGAAGTGAATGCATAAGTAGTAACACCATCAGGGGCAGTAGTTGCACGGAACGGGAAAGATGACTTATAAACATTGGCAACTTTTGCATCATTAACTTTTGCATCATTATATTTAGCGGTTGAAAGTGCCTCAGCATCAAAGTAAGGAGCCTTGACACCATTTGCAACCTGAAGATTGCCCTTGCTGTCAAGCCTGTTGTACATAAGACCCTGTAAGGACTGGTTATAATTACCGTTGCCCCATGCCATACCGTTGGAGTTGTTTACTGCATAGTAATAGTTATCATTATAATCGTTGATGTTTGTAAGTCCTTCTGCGTGGGTCTTAAATGTACTGTACCATTTATCATCACCCTTGAACATATTACCGAAGTAGAGAGGATACTTCCAGTCAGACTTTCAGTTTGAAGCAATGTTGCTTATGTAGCTGTTGAAGTTATCAAACTGATACCAGTAATTTTCAATATCACCATCGTTTTTCTTACCCTGACACTGAAGATACCCTTTCTCCTGCTCCATATCAGACCAGTAGTCAAAGTATGTTGCGTCAACGCCTACGATGTCAGGATTATCTTTGAATGAATTTTCAACGACAGCACCATAGTTTACATTGTCTATTTCCGAGAATTTTGTCCAGCCTTCGCCTCTGGCTGTCTTAACATATGTAGCCGTGTTATCGTTGTAGCCCGAACCATCATATCCCGAATCTGTCGGATATGATGTTGCAGAAGATGCACCGTTGAGGTTATGTTCGTTCGGATGGAATCTTAAAAGCGCACCCGCCGGAATTCTACCGCTGAACACCACAGAACCGCTTACCTTGGTGTCTTCGGTGTCTTTTGTAAGCTCAACTGTTCCTTCATAGGCATCGTTGTAGTCAAAAGTTGCATAAACCTTTGTAAGCGACTTCCAGTCATCGTTTGAAACATAAACTGTTTTATATTCTGCTTTCGACTGTTTGTCGGGAGCTTGAACAGAAAGGTATTTACTTTCTTTGAACGAGCCGTCAGTTGTAAGATAAAATTCTGTGTCACCCGAAGCACCCGAAATGTCAAGGGTCTTGATGAACGGATTAGTCCACTGACTTTTTGAAGCATCATAAAGAGCATTATCGGCACTGTATGAGTCGTTAATACCGAGGTCGCTTGTTTGTGTTTCGCCCTTGTTGCTGAAGATTACATTTTTATAGGATGACTTAACATCTACATAGTAGTAACCGCTGTCTGAAGATGTCTTAGTCATTGCAACACCCGGCCACTCTGCGTTGGAGTCAGTATCGTTTACCCAAGAATATGCATAAGCTTCATTATAGGTATTATTGCTGTTATAAAGATAGATACGGCGAAAATCTTTTGCAACAGTCTTATCGGGAAGAGTAAATTTAACCCCGGAAGAAAGCTCAATTCTTGTTGCACCGGATGGTGCAGTGGCTTCAAAAACTCCCGACGAAGGATCTTTGCTTACCTGTTCTGTTTTAAGAACCATGCCGTCATCCTGAGCAAAACGACATGTAACAGAAGAAAAACCCTTCCATTCCTTATTCTTGTTCAGGTTAATGTAAATCTTCTGATCCAAAGATGTTGCCGCAAACACATTAAGCGACATACCCGACACGGCACATATCGAAAGCATGAGGGTAAGTGCAAGCACAAGAGAAAAGCTTTTCTTTGCGGTTATGCAAAGCTTTTTACCTAATTTCATAATTTTTTCTTCTCCTTCATTGCCGATTACTTTGTTTTGGCAGTCAAAGTACAATTAAACAGAACTGCATAGGACAGTCCAATATATCTGCCAACTAATTATGAAACGCAATTTTTTGAATTTGTTCTTCTTTTTTACTTGTATACAATTATATAATATTTTATTGCATATTTGTAGTGGCAATACAGCCAAACCTTGGGTAATATTTTTGGTTATTTTGCATATCTGCAAGCACGATTTAATATTTTTGACCATAATGTGATTTTATTACTTATTTATCGCCATTTTTTGTGTTTAAGATAAAATATACCCATTATACAACCTTAACAGGCAGTTAAAAAGTCAATTTCAGCACTAAATTTGTTGATTTTTAATTCTTTTTCAAAAATATCAAAAATTTTTATGCAGGTTTACTCCATGCTGTGCGTGCGAAAATATGTATTATTTTGCGATTGCTGCTTTTAAAATGCCCCAAAACCTACATTTTACTGAAATTTTCAGATATATTTTTATAATCAGTTTCTATATCCGATAAAATTAATCACCGAATACCTTGAAAATTCGGCACAAATAAAGGGCAGAGTATTGCTCTCTGCCCCTCAAAATGTAATTCACTTAAACTGCAATTATACAAACCGCTTTATGCAAACATATTAAAGATCTCTGCCGCAGCACTTCTTGTACTTTTTACCGCTGCCGCACGGACAGGGATCGTTTCTGCCGATTTTCTTGCCCTTACGGATAGTCTTGTTGACAGAATCCGTACCGTCTGCAGAAGTTTCTGTAGGCTGAGCAACCTGCTCACGGTGAAGCGCCTGCTTTACGGCGTCCGACTGTTCAACAGCTTCTTCATCATCGGATGCAGACTGTGCCGCTGCGGCAGCCCTCTGAGCTGCTCTCTTTGCCGCTGCAATTGCATCCTGTCTTTTCTGAATCTCATAAACACGCTTTGGCATAATGAGCATCATCTTGACAGTATCTTCACGAATGCTTTCAATCATCTCATCAAACATATCGAAGCCTTCAACTCTGTACTCAACAACAGGATCGTGCTGACCGTATGAACGAAGTCTGATACCGCTCTTGAGCTGATCCATATTGTCGATGTGATCCATCCAATGTGTATCAACATTCTTGAGGAGGTAAACACGCTCCATCTCACGGATTGTTTCCTCGGGAAGAAGCTCTTCGTTTTCCTTGTAGATTTCGAGAGCATCATCAACGAGCATCTTCTGAATCTCTTCGGGTTCCATATTTTCAAGATCCTCAAGACTGAAATCGTACTTAGAATCATCTCTTATAAGCCAGCCTGCATAGTAATCCTTAAGACTCTGGAAGTTCCAATGCTCTGCAGGACCTTCGGGGAGGTACTGCTTGATTGAAGTTGCGATTGTATCCTCAACCATTTTGAGGATTGTTTCGTGGAGATCCTCACCGTTAAGAACCTGATCACGCTGACCATAGATGATTTCACGCTGTTTGTTCATAACATCGTCGTACTGGAGGACATCCTTACGAATGCCGAAGTTACGAAGCTCAACCTTTTCCTGTGAGCCTTCGATAATACTTGTGAGCATTTTGTTCTCAATAGGCATATCTTCGGCAACATTCATACGCTCCATCATCATTTTCATTCTGTCACCGCCGAACAGACGCATAAGGTCATCCTCGGTTGAGAGGAAGAAACGGCTGACACCCGGATCGCCCTGACGACCTGCACGACCACGGAGCTGGTTATCAATACGGCGTGACTCGTGTCTTTCCGTACCCATAATGTAAAGACCGCCGGCCTCTCTTACCTTTTCAGCCTCGCCCTTAATTTCTTCCTTATACTTGTCATTCAGTTCTCTGAATGTATTTCTTGCATTGATGATTTCTTCATCATCGGTTTCCGCATAACCTGTAGCTTCTTCAATAAGCTCCTCTGTAAAGCCCTGCTTACGCATTGCGGCTTTTGCCATATACTCTGCGTTACCGCCGAGGATGATATCGGTACCACGACCTGCCATGTTGGTTGCGATTGTTACCGCACCGAGTTTACCTGCCTGAGCAACAATTTCAGCCTCTTTTTCATGCTGTTTTGCGTTGAGGACATTGTGCTTGATGCCTCTCTTTTTGAGCATTTTTGAAAGGAGCTCCGACTTCTCAATTGAAATTGTACCGACAAGGACAGGCTGTCCCTTTTCGTGAGCCTCAACAATTGCGTCAATAACAGCGTGGAACTTGCCGTTTTCTGTCTTATAAACCGAATCGGGGAGGTCTTTTCTTAAAACAGGCTTGTTTGTAGGAATCTCAACAACATCAAGCTTGTAGATTTCCTGGAATTCTTCCGACTCTGTCTGAGCAGTACCTGTCATACCAGAAAGCTTTTTGTAAAGACGGAAGTAGTTCTGGAATGTGATTGTAGCAAGAGTCTTGCTTTCGCTCTGAACCTTTACGCCCTCTTTAGCCTCAATAGCCTGGTGAAGACCTTCGTTAAAACGACGGCCGTACATAAGACGACCTGTAAACTCGTCAACGATGATAACTTCGCCGTCCTTAACAACATAGTCAACATCAAGCTTCATAACGCCGTTGGCCTTGATAGCCTGATTTACATGGTGCTGAATTGTAAGGTTATCGGGATCGGTAAGGTTTTCAATACCGAAAAATTCTTCGGCTTTCTTAACACCACTCTGTGTGAGGGTTGCTGTTTTCTGCTTTTCATCAACAACATAATCAATGTCGTTTTCCTTGTAATATTCCTCCATATCCTCTTTTGCATCAAGTTCTGCAAAACGCTGAACTTTAAGAGTTTTTGCAAAAGCGTCAGCCTTTGCATAAAGGTCTGTTGACTTGTCGCCCTTACCCGAAATAATAAGAGGAGTTCTCGCCTCATCAATGAGGATTGAGTCAACCTCATCGACAATCGCAAATGCGTGCGGACGCTGAACCTTGTTTTCCTTGTAAACTACCATGTTGTCACGGAGGTAGTCAAAACCGAGTTCGTTGTTTGTTCCGTATGTAATATCTGCGGCATAAGCCTTTTTTCTGCCCTCGTTATCGAGATCGTGGCAGATAAGACCAACCGAAAGACCGAGGTATCTGTAAAGCTTGCCCATCCACTCTGAGTCACGGCGGGCAAGGTAATCGTTGACTGTTACAATGTGAACACCTTCGCCTGTAAGAGCGTTGAGGTATGCAGGGAGGGTAGCAACCAAGGTTTTACCTTCACCGGTTTTCATCTCGGCGATTCTGCCCTGGTGAAGAACGATACCGCCGATAATCTGAACGGGGAAGTGCTTCATACCAAGCACTCTCCAGCCTGCCTCACGACAGGTTGCAAATGCTTCGGGGAGAATATCGTCTGTTGTTTCGCCGTTGGCAAGTCTTTCTTTAAGAATTGTTGTCTGGTTCTTGAGTTCACTTTCGCTCATAGCCGCATATTTATCTTCGAGTGCAAGCACCTTGTCACAGATTGGTTGCACACGCTTAACTTCACGCTTGCTGTAGTTGCCGAACATAGCCTTTAAAAAATTCATCAGGGTTCTTCCTTTCAATGTACCGAAAAATCGGTCAAACTGTATTTTCAATAATATAATTTTAATTTACTGCACCGCAGACGCTCCAAGGCTTTTTGCAGCCTGAATCATTGCGGCCTCAACCACGGGACCGGCATATTGGAAACCGAAACCCGAATCCTGTACAACACAGGCAAAGGCGAGAGGGCAGTCCTCATCTTTTGAGTAGCCGACCATCCAGCCGTTAGGGTTCTTATCATCGCCGACTTCACCCGTACCTGTTTTGGCACAGACTGTAAGTCCGCCAAAAAGGTTGTCACCGTAGTAATCCGAAACGGTATATCTCATAACATCATCAAGCTTTGTCGCCGTATCGGATGAAAAAAGCTCCTGTCCGCTGCTCTTGTAGTTTATGCCGAGTGCGGAGAGTATGGACTCATCTTTGATAAGGGTAGGGTTTGTAGCCTTACCGCCGTTTGCGATTGCACCGCAGATAATTGCCATCTGCATCGGGTTTACCTTGTCATTATACTGACCTACGCCCGACCAGCCAAGCTGATTTTCATTGGCATCGCTGACATCATATGAACCTTTTGCGGTTTTAATTCCGTCAACATCAAAGGAGCTGTTAATGCCGATTTTCTCGGCAGTTTTTGTCATTGTGTCACTTCCGAGTTCAACGGCAAGCTTTGCAAAAACAATATTGCAGGAATGTGCCATTGCCTCTTTATATGTCAGCGTTCCGTGAGTTTCCGTACAGGTAACTTCACTTCCGCCTATGTTCTCACTTCCGTTACAAACCCAAGTGCGGTCATAAAGGTCGGGAATATTCTCGATTGCCGCCGCAGATGTAACGATTTTGAAGATTGAACCCGGAGTAAAGGTTGACGAAAGCACATTATCAAGGTAAACGCCCTCGTATTCGCTTTCGTTGTCCTCGGTAATTTCGGGAGGAGCCTGCGGATCGTAAGCCATGGTGCTTATGGAACAGATAACCTCGCCTGTTTTGTAGTTATATATTACACATGCACCTTTTTTGTTATAAGCTGCAAGAACATCATAAGCAGCCGCACAGGTTGCGGAATCGACCGTCAGCTTTATATCGTGAGAGGCACGCAATGATTCCGGCATATTAAGTCCGAAAACAAGGTTATAGCCTATCAGCTGAGAACGATACATACTTTGAACAGCCGTTGAAATGTTAAGGCTGTCATCACCGACAACATGAAGCAGAGATTTTCTTACGCTCTCGCTTTCGTTATAAACTCTTTTACCGTCAACCGTCTGTGCAAGAGCCGTGCCGTTGCGGTCATAAATCGCTCCTGCCTGTGCAAGGCCGCCGTCACCTGCTATATGCGCATTATATGCCTGATCAACCCAGTCGTCTGCCCCTGTTACAAGCTCAAAGGCAAGATAGCCGAGTCCGCCGATAAACGCAAGCGCAACTATATATATGAGTGTACTTCTGCGAAGTATTTTTTTCAAACCTTACACCACCCTGTGTATCAAGTGAACAATCGAAAAATTAAAGAAAATGCGGCTTTGCTTGCAAAGCACTATGAATACGGTCGGGAGATAGAGCATTTTATTTTGCTGTTTTTCCTCTCGACAACAATTTTCCATTTTCAATTTTTCATTTTCAATTTACCAAACTTATCTTTTTACCGAATAAGTTCTCTCGTCTGCGGCTTTGATGAATGCAACAAGTCCCCAACAAGACATAATACTTGAACCGCCGGCAGACACAAACGGAAATGTTACGCCTGTGAGCGGAAGAACATCGGTTGCACCGAAAACATTGAGAGAAAGCTGAACGACAAAAAGTCCTGCCGCACAGCACGCTGAAATTGAATAAAAGGTACTTCTGCTTCGGGTTGTAATTGCCCTTGCATAAATAAACATTGCACCTACTGCCACGGCAAGTGTGAACGCAACGATAACTCCCATTTCTTCCGAAACAAGTCCGAAAACAAGGTCACTTTCGGATGCGGCAACCTGCTTTAAAAAACCGTTGCCGATACCTACGCCGAAAAGTCCGCCGCTTGCCATATATGTGAGAACTCTTGCCTGCTGATAACCAAGGTTGTCCTGAGTATGTTCCCACACATGACGCCAGCCCGAAAAACGGTCGGCAACATACGGTTTAAACTTGAGGACAAAGGTTACGCCGAAAATTGCGGCGGCAACAGCAAGAATAATCGTCTTGAAATCACCCGAGCGCATAAACGCTGTGAGCAAAAATGTTACAAAGAAGATGAGCGCAGTACCGAAGTCACCCATAAGAGCCAAAAGGCCGACGCATACTGCCGAGAAGATAATGTACTCAAGCAGGTTCTTCTTTGTCATCAACACATCAAGCGAACTTGCGCCGATAAAGATGAAAATAATCTTTGCAAGCTCTGACGGCTGAAATGAAAACGAGCCGATATAAATCCAGTTGGCAGCGCCGTTTGTAATCTTACCGAATACAATTGTTACACCCAAAAGACCGACCGCACAAATCATTGCCGGAAGTCTGAGTTTATTTACCTTGTCGGGATCTTCAATCAGCTTGATAATTATGCAGAAGAAAATCATACCTATTGCGGCGGCAACAAGCTGAACATAAGCCGAGCGTTCCGACTGTCTGATAAGCATCATTACGCCTATGCCCGTCAAAAACAGGGCAAGCGATTCAAGCTCGAAATTTACTCTGCGGATTACAAAATAGGAGATAAAGAAGAATCCCCATTCAACAGCCGCAAGAGCGCCGAACAGCACGAGCGGAGCCATTGTATTTGTGCCGTCATTCCAGAACATTGCCTGAACGCACATAAAGAAGTGAAAAAATGTAATAAGAAGCATGAGCTTCCACGATTTCATTGCAGGCTTATCGCTGACCTTTGAGAAAAACCAGCTCGACTGCAACGGCTGTTGGAACTCCTCGCCTCTTTTTACTATAAGGCTTGTACCGCCTATTGTTATTGTATCGTCAATAAGCACCTTTGCTCTGCCTCTTGTTCTTTTGCCGTTGAGCATTGTGCCGCTCTTTGAGTCGGTATCGCTTACATACCAACCGTCTTTACGGCGAAGGAGTACGCAATGATTTCTTGAAACCGTCGGGTCATCAACGGTTACATCACTGCTTTTACTTCTGCCGATTGAATTTTCCCAGAAAAGCACGGGGAGCATCTCGCCCGTTGCAGGGTTCAAAAGTGAAATCAAAGGAGTTTCGGGACGGCGGCGACGGCGCATTGCGGCAAAGCACTGGTACACAATTATTATTGCATAAACAGGCATAAGAAAACGCAGTGCAACAACACCCATATCGAAAATTATCGAAAGATCCGGCACTTTTTTCAACTCCTTCACAAATCATCTGTCCTAAAAATAAGCATACTTAAAGTTATACAGTTTAAATAATAATCCAATTTCCTCCAAAAGTCAATATTTTCATTCGTGAAGATAGTTTTTTAAGTCAAATACTTTAATGCCCGAGCGTTATTTTCTATATTAAGGTAACTTTGTAGCCGGGTGCCTCGGCAGTCAATTCGTGAAGATAGTTTGTACAATAGAAAACTAAAAATGCCCGAGCGTAAAATTGTTATTGTCTGTACCAACCTGTAGGGGCGTTCATCGGACGCCCGCAGGTAACGGCAGAATTTTCATAACAGATTAAATTTTATAAATGCCGCAAAACAATTGTTATATTGTAGGGGCAAACCGTGTGCAATGCACACGGTTTGCACGCAATGCGTGCAAATTCGATACACAACATTTATCACATCAAAACATATGTGACTAAACAAAATGTTTCATCAAGGCGGGCGTCCAATGAACGCCCCTACAACACAAATTGCAAAAACAATTACAAATATTTGCTCGGGCAAAATATGTTTTAAAATATACAAACTGTCTGCACAAACAGGGAACGGCGGCTCGCCGTAAACAAAAGACCTCACGAAATTCGTGAGGCCTTTTATCATGATATATCTATGAGGATTAATGAAGACTTTTCATTTTATCGGCTTTATCACGGCATATATGCGACCATTTGCAGTCGCCGCACACCTGTGAAAGCCTGTCTTTTAAAATTATATTTTCCCTTGCAATTCTCGAAAGCTCTTTCCAATCGGCAGTATCGCCGATTTTCATTCCGAGTAAATCAAGACATCTTTTGTCATAGCATGACGCCTTGCCCGTAACATCGCAGCTGCCGTTGTCACGGTTCGGACACGATGAACAAATTTCGTCACAACCGCCCGTAAGTGTAAGGTTTGCGTTGTTATTTTCAAGAACCGACACTATTTTTGCCATTCCGCAGACAAATTCATCGCTGTAACCCTTGCCTTCAAAAAACTGCACACAAAGGCTGTGATGCGGTCTGAACTTAAAGCTTAACGATTTTGTCAAGACGATTCACCAAAACTGTTGCAACAACAATCTTTGCAGCATCTGCAAGAAGGAACGGAACAACGCAGGTAAGAAGTGCGGCAACAAAGTCTGTGTGCATTGCAATCATAAACCAAATTGTGCCGAAAAGATAGCATACTGCAAGGCCTGCAACCATTGAAACCGCAAGCACCCAAAGCTTTCTGCCGAGAAAATCAGTCATAAGTCCAACAATAAGTGCCGTAAAGAGGAAACCGATGATATAACCGCCTGTCGGACCGCCGAGAACACCGATTCCGCCTGAGAATCCTGCAAACACGGGAACACCGATTGCACCGAGGAGAACATAAACCGCAACGCTGATGAGTCCTCTTTTCCAACCGAGCATAGCCGCAGCCATAAAGATGCCGAGAGTCTGAAGTGTGAACGGAACTGTCATCGGAATCTGAATCTGTGCGCACACCGTGATGATTGCAACGAACATCGCCATATACACAAGGCTTAATACATTACTTTTTGATTTACTGTTTGTTTTTGCTTCTGTCATAAAATTACCTCTCCTTTGCAAAACCGCTTCTTTTGTTTTGCAGATTGTCAACCAAATTGTTTTATCGGTTGACAATTATTATAGTACCGATTGTCACATTTGTCAACCCGATTTATGTTTTAAAGTGACAATTACAATCCGTTTTAATGTAACAATTGACTTTACAACCGTCTTATAATACAACTGAGTTAACCAAACAGAACATAAAAAACAGGGACAGCGTTTTGCTGTCCCTGAAATTTTTGTAAAGATTAAGTTTGCGTGCTTACAATTAAGCCTTGTTAACCGAACCGAAGAGTTCCATCTTTTCCTTAACAGTAGCCTTGATAGCCTCTGCACCGGGAGCGAGGAGCTTTCTTGGATCGAAGCCCTTGCCTTCGAGATCCTTGCCCTCTTCAATGTACTTTCTTGTAGCTGCTGCAAATGCGAGCTGGCACTCTGTGTTAACATTGATCTTGGAAACTCCAAGGTCGATAGCTTTCTTGATCATGTCTGTAGGAATACCTGTACCACCGTGAAG
>ENA-OPCN01001339-OPCN01001339.1-human-gut-metagenome-genome-assembly--contig:-NODE-1339-length-17203-cov-7.407394_pt1 | contig 17203 bp, 12 predicted proteins | sample MGYA00241567_ERZ501485 | MGnify/ENA primary metagenome ERZ501485 (study PRJEB25962, sample SAMEA2042579) | human gut metagenome | biome: human gut; feature: human-associated habitat; material: faeces...
AATGAAAAATTCGCGGCGCATCTTGGCGCATTCTTATCTGGAAATAGTATAACACAAAGAAGGACGAAGCATTCCCGCCTCGTCCTTCTTGCTATTATCCTTTTTTCTCCGGCAGTCGCTTCGCCGCCCACGAAACCGCCGCCATCACCAGCGCGGCAAGGACAATCAGCCCTGCCAGCGCGCCGTACTGCGCCAGCGTCAGGTGCTCAAAATAGAAAATCTGCTTGAAATAGCACACCGCCAGCACGAATCCGGCGGTCATGACGGTGCACACCGCCGCGCGCAGCTTCGTCAGCGGGACGGAGACGGAATAGAGCATCATCAGCCCGACCGCGCCCGCGCACAGCGCCGCCAGCGTCTTGCAGTCCGCCATATCCCAGCCGAAATTCAAGCCTGCCATTGCCGCCATGGCACAGACGCACACCGCCGCCGCGCCGGGAATCGCCCGCGTCAGCACCGTGCGCAGGAAACTGCCCTGTATGCGCTCCTGATTCGGTTCGAGCGTCAGCAGGAACGCCGGAAGACCAATTGTCAGCGAGGAAATGAGCGTCAGCTGAATCGGCTGGAAGGGGTATTCGACCGGGAACAGCAGCGTCAGCAGCGCCAAGGCGAAGGAATACAGCGTCTTGACGAGGAAGAGCGACGCCGCGCGCGTGATGTTGCCCACGACACGCCGCCCCTCCGCGACAATCAGCGGCATGTTCGCGAAATTCGCGTCCAGGAGCGTCAGCTGCGCCGCCTGTTTTGTGGCATCCGCGCCGCCCGCCATGGCAATGGAGCAGTCCGCCGCCTTGAGTGCGGGAATGTCGTTCACGCCGTCGCCGGTCATGGCAACGTGATGCCCTTTCGCCTTGAGCGCCTCGACCAGCGCCTTTTTCCGCGTCGGGGTCACGCGCCCGAATACGGCGTAGCGCTCGCAAGCATCGGGGAGTTCGTTGTCCGCTAAGGTGGAGGCATCCACCGCGCCGCCCGACAAGCCGACCTTGCGGGCAATCGCCGCGACCGTCTTTTCGTCGTCGCCGCTGATAATTTTCAGCGCAACACCCTGCGTATGGAAGTAATGCAGCGTCTCCTGCGCCGCGGGGCGAATCTCGTCGGTCAGCAGGCACAGGCCAATCACGCGGGTGACGGCGGGCGCGTCAGTTTCGGTGACGCAGCCGTCCGCTTCTGCCAAAACCAGCACGCGCAAGCCGCGCCCGGCGCAGTCCGAAAGCGTTTTGCGAATCGGCGCAAGATGCGCATCATCCAGCACAAACGTCGGCGCGCCTAAAATCAGCGTTGTACCATCCGCAAAAGATACGGCGGACTTTTTCCGTTCGGAGGAAAATGGCAGGACAGCCACGGGCTTTTCGCCCTGCACATCGGGAATTTCCGCGCGGAGGGCATCCAGCGTGCCGGAACGCTCGTCCATGCTGGACAGGAAGCGCCCCAATTGTGTCCGCATGGCGCCCTCGTCACCAGAAAGGGGCAGCAGTGAATCCACCGTCATCTTGCCCGTTGTAATCGTGCCGGTTTTGTCCAGACACAGCACATCCGCGCGGGAGAGCGTCTCAATGCCATACAGCTCCTGCACAAGGGTGTTTCGCTTGCCGAGCTTGATTACGCCAACCGCCAAGGCGACCGAAATCAGCAGAATCAGCCCTTCGGGAATCATGCCGATCATGGCGGCGACGGACGTCGGGACAGCCGTTGTCAGCGGAAGGTGCTGGAGGAAGAACTGCTTGCAGAACAAAAGCAGCCCAATCGGAATCAGCGCCGCGCTGACGATGCGAATCAGGCGGTTGACCTCCGTCATCAGCACCGATTTCGGGCGGCGAATCTCCTTCGCGGAACGCGTCAGGCGGGCGGCATAGCTTTCGTCGCCCACATAAACCAGCTGCGCGGTGAAGGTTCCTTCTAAAATATAGCTGCCGGACAGAAGAAAATCGCCCGGCTGCTTGCGCATGGGCGTGCTTTCCCCCGTCAGCAGGGATTCGTTCGCCGCACCCTGCCCACTGGTGACGACGGCATCCGCCATCACTTGGTCGCCCGCGCGGAGAATCACCAGATCGCCCTTGACGAGCGCATCCGGCGCGCAGGTCTTTTCCTGCCCATTGCGCAGAACGCGCGCAGTCGGGGCGTTCAGCAGGGACAACTTGCGAATGGTCTTGCGCGCGCGAAGCTCCTGCACCGTGCCAATCAGCGTGTTCGACACCACGACACCCAGAAACAGCATGTTCCGCCAGCTGCCCACCAGCGCCAGACAAACCGCCAGCGCCACATTCAGCCCGTTGAAGGGCGTGAAGAGATTTTCCGCCAGAATCTGCGCGGTGGATTTGTCGGGGCGGTGGTGGGAGATGTTCGGCTTGCGGGAAGCCGCCTCCTCGTCCGTCAAGCCGCTTGGCGCGGTCGGGGTGAAATCCGCCGGAAGCTCCGTGTTGACCTGCAAGATATCCGCCATAATTTGTTATGCTCCTAATACATCCGCCGCCGCGCGCAGGGACGGCAGCACTTCAACGCCCGGCACCTGCCGCAGCACCGCGTCGCACTGGTGCCCGCCGGAAATCAGCAGGCAGCGGCAGCCGATGGCGTGGGCAACCTCGGCGTCGTGGCTCGTGTCGCCCAGAAACACCGTGTCCGCCGGGTCGTAGCCCTTGCGCGAAAGGTAATCCTTCGCCAGCTGCACCTTCGACACCGCGTAGACGTCGCCCAGCCCCAGAATGTCGTCGAACATGCCATCCAGCTCTGGAAACTTGACGACCTGCGCGCGCAGCTGATCCACCTGACTGGCGGAGATAATCGCCTGATGGAAGCCTGCGTCGTGGAAGCGATGAACCGCCTCCGCCGCCGTCTGGTGCAGCTGCGCCAGATGGAAGTTCGCGACGTAGCCATCGTTCCATTCCTTCGCCACAAGCGGGAAATCCTCGTCCGTCACGCCAATGTCGGTGTAGTAATCCTTGACCGGAAAGCGGAAAATCTGCCGATATTCCTCCTCGCTTGTCAGGCGATAGCCGTGGCGCGCGAAAACTTCATTGTTGATTTTGACCACCAACGGTACGTCGCTGAGCAGCGTGCCGTTCCAGTCCCACAGAATCGTCATTGCTTCTTAACCTCCGAAAATTTAGGGTAACGCTGATTATACCACATTTTCAGAGGAAGGACAAGCGCTTTTTTGCAAATTACTTGCTGTAATAGCTCTTGAAGGTTTCGCCGTTGTCCATGTGGATGACGCGCGGTTCATCCGCCTTCGCCTGCTTGTAGTTCTTGCGGCGCGTAATCACCAGCGCCACCAGGCCGACAACCAGCAGCAGCATCCCCAGATGCAGCACCAGCCCCAGCAGTCCGCCTAATACACTGAACACAAAGTGGAACACGCTGGCGACCGCGCCGAACACCATGTTGATGAAAGAGCCGATCATGTTGAAAACCGAGCCGATGAATGCCATCATATCTGTATCCTCCTGCGCCGATGAGGGGCGCGTCCTGTCGTTCTGACAAGAATAAGGATAGCACAAGCGGAATGGAAAATCCATCGAAGGATGATTAGAAATTCATGAGGAAATTCTCATTTTTGCGGAAATCCCCCGATTGCGTTTCCGTGTTCATTCTGCTATACTCGATAGCAGAAATACGCAAAGGGGGATTCTTTCGCATGAATATTACGGTTTATCTGGGGGCAAACGAGGGCAACGATCCGTCTTTTCGGCAGGCGGTGGAGGAACTCGGACGCTGGATTGGTGAAAGCGGCAACGCGCTGGTGTATGGCGGGTCGAAATCCGGCTTGATGGGCGCGCTGGCGGCCAGTGCGCTGGCGGCTGGCGCGGAGGTGACGGGCGTGGAGCCGGAGTTTTTCATCAGCGAGAGCTTTCAGATGGAGGGGCTGACGGAGCTGATTGTGACGAAGGATATTCCGGAGCGCCGGACGAAGATGATAGAACTGGGGGATGCGTTCATTGCGTTCCCGGGCGGTACGGGGACGCTGGAAGAGGTGTCGGAAGTGATGTCGAAGCTGGCGCTGAAGCAGATAGATGCCCCGTGTGTGCTGTATAATTTGAATGGGTATTATGAGGGATTGAAGGCGCTGCTGAGGCATATGGTGGAGATGGGGCTTTCGACGGAAGAAAAACAGGAAAAGGTGTATTTTGCGGAGAATTTGGGGGATATTAAGGCGATTTTAGGGGCGGAAAAATAATATAATACTATTTCCAAATGAGAATGCGCCAAGATGCGCCACGAATTTTTCGCTCTGACTAACGGGAGTGGAATGCAGCGTAGCAGCGCTACGCTAAATGGAACGACCGGACGCCAGAACGGAAAAGGCGCAAGCAGATGGCGCAGGTGAATCTGGAAATAGTATAAAAAGCGGGATTGCGCATTTTTCACGCAACCCCGCTTTTTGTCCCTATGCAATTCTCAGAAGCGCCGTGCGCGCCTTATTCCCCCATGCCTTGGTCGCGCGCCTGCGCGGTGTACAGCTCGTAGTATGCGCCGCGCTTGGCCATCAATTCGTCATGAGAGCCAGCTTCCATGATGCCCTGATTGCCAATGTACAGGATGCGGTCGCAGTTCTTGATGGTGGACAGACGGTGCGCAATGATGAACGACGTGCGTCCCTTCAGCAGCGCCTGAATGCCGTCCTGCAGCAGCTTCTCCGTCTTGGTGTCGATGGAGGAGGTTGCCTCGTCCAGTATCAGGATGCGCGGGTCGCTCAGCAGCGTGCGCGCGAAAGCAATCAGCTGCTTCTGCCCCTGCGAAAGGCTGCCGCCGCGCTCGTTCACGGTCGTTTTGTAGCCCTGCGGCATTTCGCGGATGAAGTCGTCCGCGCGGACAACCGCCGCCGCCTGACGTACCTCGTCGTCTGTCGCGTCCAGACGGCCGTAGCGGATGTTGTCCAGAATCGTGCCGGAGAAGATGAAGGAATCCTGCAGCATGATACCCATCTGCGAGCGCAGGGAGTGCAGCGTCACGTCGGTAATGTCGTGCTTGACGCCGGATTCATCCGTCAGCGTGATGGAACCGCTGCGCAGGTCGTAGAAGCGGCAGAGCAGGTTGACGATGGTGGACTTGCCCGCGCCCGTCGGGCCGACAAGCGCAATGCTTTCGCCCGCCTTGACATGCAGGTCAACATCCTTGAGGACGGTCTGCCCTTCCTCGTAGCCGAAGGTGATGTTGTTGTAATCAACTGCGCCGGTAATGGGCGGAAGCGTCTCGGCATTCGGCTTGTCGTCAATTACGACCGGTTCATCCATCGTCTCGAAGATGCGCTCCAGATACGCCATGTTGTTCACGAAGCTGTTGTAGATGTTCGCCAGATTCGTAATCGGCTGCCAGAAACGGCTGACGTACTGCCCCATGGCGAGAATTACGCCGAAGGAGACTACCGCGCCGCCCAGCCAGTACACACCCGCGTAGTACATGAGGGTGAAAACAATCTGGGTGATGATTTCCGAAGAGAGCCAGACGCTGTTGGAGATGTAAATCGCCTTCAGCCACGCCGCGCGGCACGCCGTCGCCAGCCGCTGCATGATGGAGCAGTTGACATCCTGCCGCGCGAACAGTTCGCTCACGCGCACGCCGTCAATGGATTCCGCCAGATACGCGTTGTAGTTGCTGTTTTTGTTCGACTGATTCTGCCACGCGCGGCGCTGACGCGGCTTCAGGATGATGATAATCGTCACGAAAATCGGCAGACCCGCCACGACAATCGTCGCCAGCGTCGGCTCGGTCGTGTACATGTAGACGACGATGAAGATGATATTGATGATTTCCAGAATCGAGTTGATGATGCCGTTGGAAAGAATATCCGACACGCTGTTGACGTAATTGATGACGCGCACGAGGATTTTGCCCGCCGGACGGCTGTCGTAGTAGGCGAAGGGCAGCTGCTGCAGGTGCGCGAAGAGGTCTTTGCGGATGTCGTAGATGATCTGCTGACTGACGAACGCCATGATGCGGGAGCGGATGACCGTGAAGACGATGCCGACGATGATGATGCCCATGAACGCCAGCGCCATCTTCAGCAGCAGGTCAACGTTTTTCTGCGGCACAGCGACGTCCATGACGGTCTGGGTGATTTTCGGCACGGCGAGGCTCGTTACCGATGCCAAGGCGGAGAGAAACAGCGCCAGCAGCATCTTCCATTTGTGCTTGCCGATGTAAACGCCCACGCGCTTCAAGTGCCGGAAGTCAAACGGGGTTTCCAAGCGCTCGTCTACGTCAAATTTGTTGCGCGCCATGTTACATCACCTCCTGCGGAGCGGTGTCGGGCGTGATGCCGTTTTGCAGGCAGTACGTTTCGTAGTAGTAGCCGCGCTGACGCAGCAGCTCCTGATGCGTGCCGCGCTCGGTCACGACGCCGTCCTTCAAAATCAGGATGAGGTCAGCGTCCTTGACGGAGGAAATGCGCTGGGCAATGATCAGCTTCGTGCAATCGTAGGGGAGCTGACGCAGCTGCGCCTGAATGTACTTCTCCGTCTCCATATCGACAGCGGAAGTGGTGTCGTCCATGACGAGGATGCCGGGCTTGACCGCCAGCGCGCGCGCCAAGGCAATGCGCTGCTTCTGCCCGCCGGAAAGCCCCACGCCGCGCTCGCCGATAATCGTGTCATAGCCCTCGGACAAGCCCTTGATGAAGTCGTCTGCAGCCGCGCGGCGGGCGAAGTCGTGCACTTCGTCCTCCGTCAGCGTCTGGTCGCCGAAAGCAATGTTGCCTTCCACCGTGTCGGAAAAGAGGAAAACATCCTGCGTCGCCGTGCCGATGCCGTCGCGGAGCTGCTGCAGCTTCCACTTGCGCACATTGCAGCCGTCAACGGAAATGCTGCCGCTGGTCACGTCGTAGCAGCGGGCGAGCAGCTGAATCAGCGTCGTTTTGCCGGAACCGGTCGGCCCCATGATGGCGACGGTCTGCCCCGGCTTGGCGGAGAACGTTACGTCGGACAGCACCGGCTGCGAGCCGTAAGCGAAGGACACATGGTCAAAGGAAATCGCACCCTCGATGTGGTCGTGATTCACCGCGCAGGAGCTGTCCACAATCTCCGGGCGGGAGACTTCAATCTCCATGACCTTGTTCGAGCAGGTGATGAAGCGCTGCCAGTCGTTGAGCAGGTTGCCCAGCTGCCGCATGGGGACGCTCAGCGTCCACGCCAGCTGGGTGAAAATCGTCAGTTCGCCCGCCGTCATGCCGTCGGTAATCATCAGGTAGCCGCCGAAAAAGACGGTCAGCAGCGTCATGGCGTTCGCCAGAATCTCGATGAAGGGGTAGAAGGACAGCCAGCGCTTGTTGATATCCAGATTCGCATCGCGGAAGGCGCGGGAACGCTCGTCGAAGCGGTTCTCCTCGTATTCCTCACGCGCAAACGCCTTCACCACGCGGTTTGCCGCAATGTTCTCCTGCGCCTTCGCGTTCATGTCGCTCATCTTGTCGCGCATGTCCACGAACATCCGCCGCGCGCCCTTGGAGTACACTTTCGTGATAATCATCAGCAGCGGCGTGACGCAGACCATTGCCAGCGCGAGCTTCCAGTTCACCGAGAACAGGTAAATCGACGACGACACGAACATGACGATGCTGTCTACCGCCACATAGTCTATGTATGCCAGAAAATGGCGGCACCAGTCCGTGTCGGCGGACAGGCGCGTCATCAGGTCGCCCGTGCGGTGAATGTCGAAAAAGCGCATGTCCTGATACTGCAGACGCGTGAACAGCCGCATGCGCAGGTTCATCAGCGTGTTCTGGGAGGAATGCTCCAGCAGGACAACCATCAGGTAGCGCAGACCTTCGCGCGTAACCTTGACAATCAGCATCGTCAGCAGCAAGCCGACGAGCGGTTCGGGGTTCTGCGCGACAATGACATCATCCATCAGGCGCATCGTCAGGTAGGGGTTGATGAGCAGCATCAGCGACGTGACGGCACTGATGATGAGGCCAAGAATGTGCCACTTGTGGTAGCGCTTGTCCATTACGCCCCACAGCCATTTGATATTCTCCATCGGTTACTCCTTATACAGGGTCGATTCGATTTCCTTTGTCACAAAGTCAGCAATGCGGATTTTCCATTCCTCGTCCGGGTGGACTTCGCCGTGAGAGCGGGCAACGCTGCGGTCAAAGCCGCTTCCGTAGAAGCTGTCGATGCAGTGCACACCCGTTTTCTGCGCGACTTTCTGGATGACGCTGCGCTTGAGCGGCCCGTGAGATTCGTCCATCCATGCCTGCGGGGTGTATGTTTGCAGCGGCGTGGCGAGGAAAATCGCCGCGTTCGGGCAGACGGTCTGCAATGTCCGCACCGCCCAGAGCAGCGCAGATGCCATCGACGTGCGGGTCAGGGCGGCATAGGGGAGTTCACAGACGGCCGCGAAATCATCCGCCGGGGCATTTTGAGGCTGATTGCCGTCATTGGTGGAGATGGCGATGTAGATGACGTCCGGCGTGCTCAGCGTGCCTGTGCCGACACCGATTTCCGCCGGAATCGCATACTCGATGCCATCCACCGTCCAGCGGATGATGCTGCCCTTCGGCGTAAGCGCCTGCAAAACGCGCCGCACCTGATTAGACAGCACGTTGTCCGCCGTGTTCGTGTTCGGCGGCTCGATGAGCGTTACAGGCGTGATGTTCCTATCGCCTTCGTGCCAGTCGGAGCAGGTTGCGTACCCGCAGGCGGCATTCAGCACCTCCTGCGCGTTCAGCCGATGCGCCACCATCGTGCCGATACCGCTGACCTGGTCGCTGGTGATGCTGTCGCCCATGCAGCAGAAGCAGCGGATGTTCATGGGGTTATCCTCCCTTGTAGAAAGACGTGTCGTTCAGTCGTAAGTTCATTAGAAACGGTTTGATGATAGCACGGTTTTTTCCTTGTTTCAAGGGGGCTTTTGGAAAGATTTCGACAATATTTCTTGCCTATCAGTTAAGTAACAAAAAGCCGGAAAAAAGCCACAAAGCGGCGATAAAAACCAGCGACAGGAGTGGCGAAACCGAAGGTGCCCAGCAGGCAACCGCGGACTTTGTCCGTTTTCATTGCCCTCTGGAAGCATGGAAAAGACCAGTTCAAACATGCCCATCAGCATAGAATCCGAAAAAACCACCCAACGAAACCATTTTCGTTCTGGTAAGAAATCAGACATTCTTGACAAAACACAATTTTTGTGTATAATTAAATTATTGCATCATCCATTCCATAGACCCCCAAGACGCTAAGGGAGGAAATAAAACATGAAACACTGGGTCGCACAAGCGCTTTCTCTGCTGATGGCACTCTGCTTGTTTCTGCCCTGCTTCGCCGCAGCGGAAGAAGCCGCGCAGACCGCCGTCACCATCGACTTTGAGGATGGCAACGCCGCCGCGTTCAGCCAGTCTGGCTCCTGCACCGTCGACGTGACGGAATCGCAGGCACGCAGCGGTAAGCAGAGCCTGCGAGTTTCTGGACGCGGCAGCAATAACTGGGATGCCGTTGACCTCTCCGCTGCGTCGCTTGGCATTGAAGCCGGCGCGAAAGTCCACCTGTCCGCCTGCGTCTACGTCGAAAGCTCGGAAGACGGCGCTATGGCGATTGGCAAGGCGGGCGGCGATTACGCCTACTACGCGCAGGTGAACGTCAAGGGCAAGGAGTGGACGGAAATCTCCTGCGATTTCGAGGCGGACGCGGGCATCAACATCCGCTTCCTCACGGCGTCGGATAACTATCTGGGCAAAAACTACTGCATTGATGATGTCACGCTGACCATCACCGCGCCCGAAAAGATGGATTACTCCGACGCGCCGCAGATTCACTACACGTCGGACTTTACCAGCGGCACGGACGGCTGGTATGCGCGTTCTGCGGGCGGCGCCGCCATCGAGACGACTGCCGACGGGCTGTACATCACTGGGCGTACCGCGACGTGGAACTCTCCCGGCCGCGACTTCGACCTTGTGCCGGGGCGCGCCTACAACCTGTCCGTGCAGGTGAAGCAGGACGAGATGGATTCGTGCAGCTTCATCCTGTCCGTCGCCCATACCCGCGATGGCGAGGAATCCTATGAGAACATTGTCACCGGCACGGCGAAGAAGGGCGAATGGGCAATGCTGTCCGGCTCGTACATTCCCGGTCGGTATGACAAGTATGTGTTGTACGTCGAGGGCGCGGGCAAGGAAACGTCCTTCACTATCCGCAATTTCACCTGCGACGAGAAGATTGACTCCTTCGACACCACTTCGCTGCCTGTCCTCAAGACGCTCTATGCGGATAAGTTCGATTTCGGCACGGCGGTTGTTGCCAGTGAAGTGGCGGACAGCAAACGCATGGCGTTCTACGGCAGCCAGTTCACCATCATGACCGCGGGAAACGAGATGAAGCCGGATTCGCTGCTGGACATGGCGGAATGCCGCAAGCTCAGCCGCACGGATGACACGGCCGTCGCTGTGAAGTTCGACAACTGCATTCCGTTCCTCGATTGGTGTCGCGACAATGGCGTGAAGGTGCATGGGCATGTGCTGGTGTGGCACTCCCAGACGCCCGAAGCCTTCTTCCATGAGGGCTACGCGACCCACAAGCCGCTGTGCAGCCGCGAAACCATGCTCGCCCGCATGGAAAGCTACATCCAGCAGGTGCTGACGTGGACGAACGAGAATTATCCGGGGCTGATTGTCTCGTGGGACGTTGTGAACGAAGCCGTGGCGGACGGCAGCGACCAGCTGCGCGAATCCAACTGGACAAAGACGGTTGGTCAGGATTTCGTGAACCGCGCGTTTGAGTACGCCCGCAAGTACGCCGCGGACGGCGTGAAGCTGTACTACAATGATTACAACACCCCCCTTGACCCCAAGCTGCACGGCATCTGCGTCCTGCTGGACAGCCTGATTGCGGATGGCACGATTGACGGCTACGGCTTCCAGGCACACTACTCCGTCGGCAGTCCGACGATTGACCGCGTGGATTGGGCGTTCCAGCAGATTGCCAAGCGTGATTTGCTCCTGCGTGTGTCCGAACTTGACGTGGGCATTGACGACACGAGCGAGGAAAATCTGCAGAAGCAGGCGAAGTATTACGGCGACCTGATGAAGATTTTCCTGCGTTACGCCGACCGCATCGAAGCGGTGCAGGTATGGGGCACGGTGGACGACCTGAGCTGGCGCGCGGACGAGTACCCGCTCCTGTTCGACAAGGATGCCCAGCCGAAGCCCGCGTTTGACACGCTGGTGGAACTGGCACAGTAAATCCATCATAAAGGCAACACCGCACAATCCATTTGCCAGCCGACCACCTCATTTGTGCGGTGTTACCCTAACTTTAAGGAGGCGACGAAGATGAAGAAGAAGAGTTTTGCCATATTGCTGGCTGCGGCGCTGCTGCTGTGCCTGCTGCCGGGAATGGCGCTGGAAGCGAAGGCGGAAACCATCCGCGACATATGTTCTTTCTGTAACACGCGGGCATATCATGAGATTACAGGATTCGAGCGATACAACGACGTTCAGCATTGGGTAATTCACAAATGTCCAAACTGCGGTGAAAGTGAACGTAGCATATTTCTTGGCAATCCAATCAGCTATCACTCTGGCGGCACCGAAACGCCGACCTGCACCACGGGCAAAACCTGCGCCAAGTGCGGCGCTCAATACGGCAAACTCGGTCACGACTGGGGCGCATGGCAATCCAGGGGCAACAACAGTGAGCATTTCCGCACCTGCCAGCGCGACGGCTGCGATGCGGTCGACACCGCAAGCTGCTCCGGCGACAGCAGCGCGACCTGCATCACCCTGGGAACATGCACTACCTGCGGCGGGCAGTACTACAGCGCACATACCTTCCCTGCGAATCAGGGCTGGGATTCGGATGCTGAAAACCACTGGGTTAGCTGCACCGTCTGCCACGAAGCGAAAACTAAGGTGGGCGCACATTTCTTCGTTCAGGGCAACGATAGCTCGTGCCTTAAGTCCGCAGCCACCTGCGTTTCTCCGCCCGTGTACTACACAAACTGCGCTTACTGCTACCGCAAGGGAACGGATACTTATGTACACCCATGGTATGGACCTGACCCGAACAACCACGACCTGGTGCACCACGACGCCAAGGCGCCCACCTGCACCGAAATTGGCTGGGATGAATACGATACCTGCTCCCGCTGCGATTACACCACCAAGGTGGAAATCCCTGCCCCCGGGCACGATTATACCGAAAAGGTCGTCAAGCCCACCTGCGAAAAGGTCGGCTACACGCTGCACACCTGCAAAAACTGCAATGACAGCTATAAGGATCACCAGACGAAGACGCTGCTGCACTGGTATGGCGAATGGACGAGTAACGGCGACGGCACGCACAGCGCGACCTGCAAGCGCAAGGATTGCAAGCACGTCGGCAAGACCGAATGTGCCATCGTCGAATTCAAGCAGGCTGAAGCGACGCGCACGCTCTGCCCCGTATGCGGCAATGTGAGCGATGGCACACATCTGGCGCTGGTTGAAGAAGTGACGGCGGAGGGCGAGCATCTGCCCTATGGCGAGCTGGTGCTGCGCATGGGTGAAACTGCGAACGGCAATACGCTGCTGAGCGTCTGCTTTGAAGTTTCCGGCAAGCTCACCCGTCCGAAGGGCGAGGTAAAAATCACGATGCCCGCCGAGCTGCTGAACGGCGTTACCCTGGCGCTGCTGAATGCCGACGGTACGGAAATTGATCTGCCCTACATCGTGGAAGGTGAAAACGCAGTGTTCACGCTGGACTTCACCGATGCAGAGATTCCCACCGCGCTGATTCGCCTGATACCGACAGCGGAATAATCTTATTTCCATTTCATAGCGTTTTTAAAAATTTGAGGAGGAGAAAAACATGAAAAAATGGTTGGTTACATGTCTCCTGGCGATTGCGCTGCTCTTTGTAGCAACCACGGCGATGGCTGCGCATATCAGGTTGAACGGCGACTATTGCGAAGGGAATACCTTTGAAATACGCAAAAGAGAAAAAGATTACCATACGCTGTACTGTTACCGCTGCTATGATGAGTTTACAGAGAATCATTGGAGCATAGATACACCCCAGTACAAAGCCACTTGCACGAAAGTTGCGGTATGTACTTCTTGTCTTATGTCCTACGGTGAATACGGGCCGCACGACTGGGGCGCATGGCAATCCAGGGGTAACAACAGTGAGCATATCCGCCACTGCCAGCGTGACGGCTGCGATGCGGTCGACACCGCAAGCTGCTCCGGCGACAGCAGCGCGACCTGCATCACCCTGGGAACATGCACTACCTGCGGCGGGCAGTACTACAGCGCACATACCTTCCCTGCGAATCAGGGCTGGGATTCGGATGCTGAAAACCACTGGGTTAGCTGCACCGTCTGCCACGAAGCGAAAACTAAGGTGGGCGCACATTTCTTCGTTCAGGGCAACGATAGCTCGTGCCTTAAGTCCGCAGCCACCTGCGTTTCTCCGCCCGTGTACTACACAAACTGCGCTTACTGCTACCGCAAGGGAACGGATACTTATGTACACCCATGGTATGGACCTGACCCGAACAACCACGACCTGGTGCACCACGACGCCAAGGCGCCCACCTGCACCGAAATTGGCTGGGATGAATACGATACCTGCTCCCGCTGCGATTACACCACCAAGGTGGAAATCCCTGCCCCCGGGCACGATTATACCGAAAAGGTCGTCAAGCCCACCTGCGAAAAGGTCGGCTACACGCTGCACACCTGCAAAAACTGCAATGACAGCTATAAGGATCACCAGACGAAGACGCTGCTGCACTGGTATGGCGAATGGACGAGTAACGGCGACGGCACGCACAGCGCGACCTGCAAGCGCAAGGATTGCAAGCACGTCGGCAAGACCGAATGTGCCATCGTCGAATTCAAGCAGGCTGAAGCGACGCGCACGCTCTGCCCCGTATGCGGCAATGTGAGCGATGGCACACATCTGGCGCTGGTTGAAGAAGTGACGGCGGAGGGCGAGCATCTGCCCTATGGCGAGCTGGTGCTGCGCATGGGTGAAACTGCGAACGGCAATACGCTGCTGAGCGTCTGCTTTGAAGTTTCCGGCAAGCTCACCCGTCCGAAGGGCGAGGTAAAAATCACGATGCCCGCCGAGCTGCTGAACGGCGTTACCCTGGCGCTGCTGAATGCCGACGGTACGGAAATTGATCTGCCCTACATCGTGGAAGGTGAAAACGCAGTGTTCACGCTGGATTTCACCGATGCAGAGATTCCCACCGTGCTGATTCGCCTGATACCGACAGCGGAATAATCCCATTGCATAGCGTTTTTAAGGCCGTTGCAGAATACGAATCCTGCAACGGCCGTTATGGTGCGCCCGGCTTAGCCGAAGGCAAGGGTGTCCATCGAAAGGCGGAGTCTGAAGGAAGCCGGATGCCAGCGGGCAAAAAATGCTGGCGGGCAAACTCCCGAACCGACGAACAGAAATCACATGGTAGACCGTAGAGGGGCGGACGAGTGTGCCGAGCAACACAAAGTCCAAGGCTGCCCGAATCCCGTGCGGTAAATGTGGCGGTTATGTGGAAGAAAAAAAGGCGGCTGCCAGGTTTATCCCCTGACAGTCGCCTCACTGCTTACTTCTTTTCTACTTTGCTGCTGCCGCGGATGGTCGCATCCGGCTTGGCGGCCTGCTTCATGAACGCCGACGGGCTGATGCCGACGATGTTCTTGAACTGCTTGGAGAAGTGGTACGGATCCTGCATCCCGACTTCGATGCCCGCCTGACGAACCGTGTGCCCTTCCTCGCGCAGCAGCTCCTTCGCGCGCTCCATCTTGCAGTGCAGCACATACGACAGCGGCGGCATGCCCACTTCGCTCACGAAGCGCTTGCGGAACGTTTCCATCGGCATACGGGAAATTGCCGCCATCTCCGCCAGAGAGAAGTTGTCCTTGTACTGATTCGCGCGCAGGGTGTCCACGACCTTCGCAATCTCGTGCGAAAGCATCGCGTCCATGGCGACCGGCTGACCCCAGTGGCTTGCCAGCATCCCGTACATCAGGTGCTGCAGCTGGTATGTCGCGTCGCTGGTGTCCGTGTGGCGGACGATGACCTGCACAATCTGCTTCGCCAAGTACATCTGGCTCGGCAGCGCCCCCTGTTTCAGCGGCATATGCAGCAGCGCGCCCATCTTGCGTACGACCATCGGCGCAAGCGGGCCTTCCAGCGCAATCCACACGCAGCGGACGCTCTCGTCAATCTGCAGGGCAGCGTCGCGGTTGCCGGCGGGCAGGAAGCACGTTTCCTGCTGTTTCAGCGTCAGCTCATGCCCCTGCCAAACCAGCGTCGCTTCGCCTGCCTCCACCGCGAACCAAATCCACTGGTCATGCGGCTTAATGGGGCGTCTCCCTGCCTCAAACATCGCCGTGCCTGCCGCGTGAATCCACGCACCGCTGGAGCGGGTCAAGCTGCCCGGCTTGTGGTATCCTTCCACCACCATAGTATCCGCCGCAGCCTCTACGTCTGCGAACAGGTAAGACTCCATGCCCTTCATCCTCCTTCAACCAAATGGCACAATTGTCATTATGGCTATTATAATGCCCAAATCGGTTGATTGTCAAGAGGATTACACGATTTTCCCGAAATTTTTCTGAAGGATAGCTGTGCGTGCCCGAGTATAGATGAATGCCATTCGATACGGGTTAGCCTTAGCAAACTTTTCGCCCGAAAAACAGCAAATGTACAATCCTGCCCTTGACAAGCGCAGGATGAACGGACTATAATAAATCCGAATACGCGGCAATGATGCCGCCGAACGGAGGAATTTTCTCCATGATGCTGTCTGTGCTGTTTCCGTTTACGTTCCCGGCGTTTTTCGCCGGGCAAATTGACGTACCGTGAAGCAGCAGCCGCAGCGATTGAGGAAAACATCAGGCGCGGAAGCTCTTTTGCGGGCTTCCGTGCTTTTTTTCGTCCATTTGAGCCAATAATGATTTTGAGCCAATAATGATTGACGCAGGAGGTTGAACACCATGATTATCGTCTTGAAGCAGGGCACAACCCAGCAGGAAATCGACACCGTCACCAATGCCGTGGTTGCGCGCGGCGTATCCGTCAGCCCGATTGTCGGCACGGAGATGACCATCCTTGGTCTGACTGGCGACACGAGCCGCATTGACCCCGACCAGCTGGAATCCTTCCACTGCGTCGAGCGCATCATGAAGGTTGCCGAGCCGTTCAAGAAGGCGAACCGCGCGTTCCATCCCGCGCCGAGCGAAATCAAAATCGGGAACACGGTTGTCGGCGGCAAGAAACTGGCGATTATGGCTGGCCCCTGCTCCGTGGAGAGCAACGAGCAGATTACCGCCGTGGCGCAGGCGGTGAAGGACGCGGGCGCGACGGTGCTGCGCGGTGGTGCGTTCAAGCCGCGCACGTCCCCGTACTCCTTCCAAGGACTGGCATACGAGGGGCTGGACATGCTCTGCCATGCCCGCGAGCAGACCGGGCTGCCCATCGTGACCGAGCTGATGTCCCCCTACGACATTGATACTTTCGTGGACAAGGTGGACTGCATTCAGGTCGGCGCGCGCAACATGCAGAATTTTGACCTGCTGAAACAATTGGGGAAGATTCGCAAGCCGATTCTGCTTAAGCGCGGTTTGTCCGCCACCATCGAAGAGTGGCTGATGAGCGCGGAGTACATCATGGCGGGCGGCAATGAGCAGGTGATTCTGTGCGAGCGCGGCATCCGCACGTTCGAGACGTACACGCGCAACACACTCGACCTGTCCGCCATCTGCGCGGTGAAGAAACTGAGCCACCTGCCGGTGATTGTTGATCCGAGCCATTCGACCGGCAAGAGCTGGATGGTGCAGCCGATTGCGCGCGCGGCGATTGCGGTTGGCGCGGACGGCGTGATGATTGAGGTGCACAACGACCCGGCGCACGCGTTGTGCGACGGTGCGCAGTCGATTACGCCCGCCGCGTTTGTGGACGTGATGGCGGATATTCGGAAGATTGCCGAAGCTGTTGGGCGCGAGGTGTGATGATGCAAAAACTCCCCTGCTTGATATGGACAGGGGAGTTTTGAATATTGACCTTTTTGTTTATTGCGTGATGTTACCGCAGGGGAATCGCCGCTGCGGAGGCGACAAGGGGGGCTTTCCGGTCGCCCCCTTGACCCCTTCGGCACGGTCACTCCCATGTTGCTTGGTTTCTACCGGAAATTTAGCGAACCGGAGGTTCGCTGGATAAACACGCGGACACTGTATGCAGAAGTCACCAACTGAATCGCGCGAAAGGGTCAAGGGAGGAACTCCCTT